>ERZ836441.3388-NODE-3388-length-10767-cov-17.831964_pt1 | contig 10767 bp, 6 predicted proteins | sample MGYA00519686_ERZ836441 | MGnify/ENA primary metagenome ERZ836441 (study PRJEB31850, sample SAMEA3708800) | human gut metagenome | biome: human gut; feature: human-associated habitat; material: faeces | place: China | collected 2014 ... | reverse complement strand
GCTTGATGATGGTGACACGTCAGATTTTGCCAAGCATGGTTGCTGCCAATGAGGGCCATATCATCAATATGGGCTCTACGGCGGGCATCTATGCCTACGCAGGGGCAGCCGTTTATTCAGCTACCAAGGCTGCAGTGAAAACTTTCAGCGATGGCTTGCGTATCGATACCATTGCCACAGATATCAAGGTGACAACCATTCAGCCTGGTATCGTTGAGACCGACTTTTCACAAGTTCGCTTTCACGGTGATAAGGACAAGGCAGCCAAAGTCTATCAAGGTTTAGAAGCCCTCCAGGCTCAAGATATTGCGGATGCAGTCCTTTATGTCACTAAGCAACCAAGACGTGTCCAGATTTCAGACATGACCATCATGGCTAACCAACAAGCTACAGGGTTTACGATTTATAGGGGAGAAGACTAGGAGAAGCTTATGAAGAATCACACTAATCCAGCCACCGGCAGTAGCTGGGAAGACTTGCAAACAAAACTCTTTAGCAAGGAAGAGATTGAAGCCAGTTACCAAAGAGTGGAAAAACTCATTCAGGAAAAAATGGGTAAATAAATGATAAAAACATGACCTTCGGGCCGTGTTTTTTTGTTTGAATTTTCCCAAAACTATGAAAGAACCCATGAAAATGCTATAATGTAAGGGATTACGACAGGACGGAGAGGTGAAACAATGGTTTCTAGAAGAGAGTTTTCAGAATTAACTAGGGTTCAGATTCCAGCAGCCTTACACTTAATGCGTTTAGGATATACATATCTTCCCCATAATGGTAAGGAGATTATGGGAAGAGATCCCGAAACAAATATTTTACTTCCAATTTTTAGAGAGCAATTTTTAAAATTCAACAATTATGCAACTGATTTGGATGTTGATAGAGAACTTAATAATATCAAGATTGAATTAGATCAAAATGATTTAGGACGTGCTTTTTATAACCGTATAGTAAGTGAGAGTGGTTCAACTTATATTGACTGGGAAAACCCTGAAAATAATACATTTCACCTTGCTTTAGAGGTAACCTGTCAAAATGGAGGAGACGAATTTAGACCAGATATTGTCATTTTTATAAATGGTTTGCCACTTTCATATATTGAAGTAAAACAACCTAATGCCATTCGTGATGGTAAGACTGCTATTCAATCTGAGCAATCAAGAACAGCTGTTAGATTTGAGAATAGGAGATTTCGTCGTTTCAATAATATTACCCAATTGATTTCGTTCTCAGATAATTTACCTTATATCAGTGGTCAAGGTCAACAAAAGCAAGGATCTTTTTACTGTTCAAATGCATTCTCAAAAACTAAATTCAATGCATTTAAGGAAGAAAGAGAAGAGGAGCTAATTTATTCTATACGTTCTTTAGGTGAGGAGGAGATTGATGCAGTATTAAAAGATGTTAATCGATTTGCCTTGAAATCTCAGCCAGAATTTAAGACAAATCAAGATCCAAGTACACCTTGTAATACATTTATCTCATCACTCTATCAAAAGGAAAGACTATTGTTTTTGCTTCGCTACGGATTAGCTTATGTAGAAGAGCACTCGAAAGATGGTACTATTCAGCTGCAAAAACATGTGATGCGTTATCCACAGTTTTTTGCAACAAAAGCAATTGAGGATGCAATTGGAAAAGGAGTGAAGAAAGGTGTCATCTGGCATACACAAGGGTCTGGAAAAACTGCCTTGTCTTATTTTAATATCAGGTACCTTACAAATTATTTCTCGAAACAGGAAATTGTTCCTCAGTTTTATTTTGTAGTTGACCGCTTAGATCTTGCAGACCAAGCTACGCGAGAGTTTACGAAACGTGGCTTGAAAGTAAAAAGGATTAACCGTCCACAAGAATTAAATGAAAAACATGATGCTTATCAAGTTGCTGTCGTTAATATTCAAAAATTTAAGGATAATTCAGATTTGACGGATCATTCAGGCTACGATTTAAATCGTCAAAATATCTATTTTATTGATGAAGCTCACCGTTCATATAATGAGAAAGGTTCCTATCTCCCAAATCTATACAATGCAGATAAAAATGCTATTAAAATTGCACTTACTGGAACACCATTAATAACGTATAAAAAAGATGGTAAAACCAAGGAAAGTCATGCAACGACCCGCGATATTTTTGGTGATTATATCCATAAATACTACTACAATCAATCGATTGATGATGGTTTTACACTTCGTCTGATGCGTGAAGAGATTGAAACTTCTTATAAAGAGACTCTTCAAACCATCAATGAAGAAATCTTGCGTGGAGATCTTTCAAAAGATGATATTTTTGCACATCCACGTTATGTCTCACCAATGTTGGATTTCATTCTAGAAGATTTCAATAGAGCACGTGATGTTGTCTTCGATGATGATTCCATCGGTGGAATGATTGTTTGTGATTCATCTAAGCAAGCTCGTGAGATTGAAAAGCAATTAGAAGAACGCAGAAGTCGTGGGGAGACAAATATCACATCAGCTTTAATCCTTCATGATGAAGGTGACAAAGAGTACAAGAAAGATCGTGTAGAAAGCTATAAAGAAGGTAAAATTGATCTTGTTATTGTATATTCGATGTTACTAACAGGATTTGATGCACCTAGGTTGAAAAGATTGTACTTAGGCCGCAAAATCAAGGCTCATAACTTACTTCAAACATTGACACGTGTGAATCGTCCATATAAGGATTATCAATTTGGCTATGTGATTGACTTTGCAGATATTTCGAAAGAATTTGATAAAACCAATCGCGCTTATTTGGAGGAACTCAATCAGGAGTATGATTTAAAAAACACAGGAGAAGATGTTGAAAATGTTTTTGGTTCTCTCTTTGTTTCAGCAGATGAAATTAGTAAACAGCTTGAAAAATCAGAGACAATTTTGATGAACTATCCAACTGAAAATCTAGAGTTCTTCTCTCAAACTATTGATGAAGTGAGAGATAGACATCAACTTATCGAGTTACGAAAAGCGCTAGAAGCGATGAAGCAATTTTATAATGTTGCTCGACTTTTAGGACATCGTGAACTTCTAAGTAAGATTGACATTAACCATGTATCGACTTTGTTAAACGTGATTTCAAGACGTTTGTTGAATCTCTCACTTATGGAAAAACCTGATGAATTCTCAAGTCGAACCTTGCTTAATCTAGCAATGTCTGATACGACATTTAGTTTCGTTAAAATCGCAGAAGAAGAGTTACGACTAGCAGCGAATGATCTCTATGAGCTTCGCAAACGAGTTGCAGGTGGAATTAACGGTCGTCCAGATGAAAAAGACCCTGAATGGGTAAATCTCTATGAGGAATTCCGTAGAATCATGAAGAAACATATGATTTATGAGCAGGAAGGCCTCACAATTGAGAATATCAAAGAAACTCAGACTGAGTATCAAAATCTGTTTGACGCATTTGAAGATTATAAGAGCCGAATGCGACGACTAGCTATGAATTTCAATGGCGATGAAATGGCAGCTCGATCTTTCAAACATGTTACCAACTCAACCGTGGTAAGTGAATTTCCAGTTATCTTCCATGTGATTAAAGGCTCAAAAGCCAATTTAGATTATCAGATTGGTCTAAATCAAGGTGTCCTTGATAACAATGATTTTTTAAAACGAATGATTCGTGAACAGGCACGTAAAGAAATGAAAAATACAGAATCAGCAGGAAATGAAAGGTTGACAAAACAAGACTTCAACAATCTTGTTGAATCTTTATTTGAAGAATACGAACAGGAATATCAGAACTAATGAATGAACAATATAAGGTCCAAGTCCAAGACTTGGTAGACGATTTGAAAGCAGTCTTTACCCATGCTGGTTTAGGGGGTGAAGCAGGAGAGTACAAGCTCCTTACCCAATCTTTCTTGTACAAATTCTTGAATGACAAGTTTCTCTATGAAGCACAAAACGTCGATTCGGAAAACACTTATGAGCATCTAGTATCTATGAGTGAAGAGGATTATGATTGGCTTCTAGAGGATATCGGAACGTCAACAGCTTGGATGAAGCCAAATCAATTCATCGAAACGCTTCATCGCAAGCAAAATGAATCTGATTTTTATGAGACGTTTGAAAACACACTCAACCAGATTGCCATTGACAACAACGATATCTTCTCTGTCCATACAGAAGGGGATACAACTGTTCGTCTCTTTAATGAGCGCCTGATTACCGATAACATATCAGATAGCAGTAAACGTAACGAAGTCGCCAAATCTATCATCAATCTCCTTGCTAGTGTCAAGTTTGATGAGGCTATTTTTTCCCAGGGCTTCGACTTTTTCTCTACCATCTTTGAGTATATGATTAAGGACTACAACAAAGATGGCGGGGGGACCTATGCCGAGTATTACACACCTCACTCTGTCGCTAAGATTATCGCAGATATCCTAGTAGGTAATGACAAACCTCAAAATGTGCGTATCTATGACCCATCTGCTGGTTCTGGAACCTTGCTCATGAACCTGGCTAGTCGTATTGGTGTGGATAAGGCAACTGTCTACAGTCAGGATATCTCACAAAAATCATCCAATCTCCTCCGTCTCAACCTCATCTTGAATGGACTGCAACACTCCATCCATAATATCGTTGAAGGCAATACCATTTTACGTAATCGTCATCCTGAAAAGATGGACTATATCGTGTCCAACCCTCCTTTCAAGTTGGACTTTTCAGAGTGGCGTGACCAAGTGGAGACCTTGCCAGAAGCCAGTGAGCGTTTCTTTGCAGGAGTGCCTAAAACACCAAAAAATAAAAAGAATTCGATGGCGATTTATGAACTTTTTGTCCAGCATATCATCTATTCTTTAAAACCAGACGGTCAAGCAGCAGTTGTTCTGCCTACAGGATTTATTACGGCGCAAAATGGCATTGATAAGAAAATCCGCCAACACTTGGTGGACAATCAAATGCTGGCAGGTGTCGTTTCCATGCCTTCCAATATCTTTGCGACGACAGGTACCAAAGTTTCTATACTCTTTATTGATAAGAAAAACAAGGGTGATGTCGTCCTTATCGATGCCTCAAATCTCGGAACCAAGGTCAAGGAAGGCAAGAACCAAAAGACCGTGCTATCTCCTGAGGAAGAGCAGAAGATCGTCGAGACCTTTATCAAGAAAGAAGCCGTTGAAGACTTTTCTGTCACTGTCTCTTATGAGGAAATCAAGGAGAAAAACTACTCTCTCAGCGCAGGCCAATACTTTGACATCAAGATCGACTATGTAGATATCACAGCAGAAGAGTTTGAAGCCAAGATGACCGCCTTTCAAGATAAACTCTCAGACCTCTTCCAGCAATCACATGCATTAGAGAAGGAGATTGAAGAGCAAATGAAGGGGGTGAAGTATGAGTAAGTTAGAAGAGTGTATACTAGGTGACCTAGTTGAGTTTCAAAGAGGATATGACTTGCCAAAATCAAAGTTGGTAGAAGGCAAGTATCCGGTACAATCTTCAAATGGTATTTTAGGGTATCATAATGAGTATAAAGTTGAGGGGCCTGGCATTACGATTGGTAGAAGTGGTACAGTCGGTAATCCTCACTTAATTAGAGAAAATTTTTTTCCTCACAATACTTCACTCTTTGTGAAAGATTTTAAAGGGAATGATATTGAATACATATATTATTTTTTGCAATATTTGGATTTAGGTAATCAAAAATCTGGTTCTGGTGTACCTACAATGAATAGAAACCATCTGCATCCGATAAAGATTAGGGCTTATCGTGATAAAACATGTCAACAAAGGACGATTAAAATTCTATCTTTAATCGATAAGAAAATCCAAATCAATGACCAAATCAACCAAGAGTTGGAAGCTTTGGCTAAGACCCTCTATGACTACTGGTTTGTGCAGTTTGATTTCCCAGACCAGAATGGCAAACCCTACAAATCATCAGGCAGAAAGATGGTCTATAACCCAGAGCTCAAACGCGAAATCCCAGAAGGGTGGGGAGTGGAGAAGTTGGATGATTTGGGTACTATTGTTGGTGGAAGTACTCCAACAAAATCAATTTCTGATAATTTCACTAAAGGTGGAGAAGGTTATTCTTGGATTACACCAAATGACTTGTCAAATAATAAAGGGAATAAGTTTATAAAAAATGGGGAAATTGATGTTACTGTGAGAGGATTAAAAGATGCTAGTTTGAAATTGTATCCAGAAGGTACAGTTTTAATGAGTTCAAGAGCTCCAGTTGGCTATTTAGCAATTGCAACTAAAGAGTTAACAACAAATCAAGGCTTTAAATCTTTTATTCCTGATAAAAAATACGACAAAAACTATATATACTATACTTTACAGAATTGTCTTAAAGTTATTGAGCAAAATGCTTCTGGATCAACTTTTAAAGAAATTTCAGCAACTGTTCTAAAGGATATCAAAGTTTTACAACCGAATCTTGAGATTGTGAAAAAATTTGAGATTAAAGTTTCTTCAATCAATAACTATATAAGAGACAATGAAGTCCAAAACCAAGAACTCACCCAACTTCGCGATTGGCTCTTGCCAATGCTGATGAATGGACAGGTGAAGGTGGAGTAGATCATTTATAGCTAAGTAAATAAAGGAGAAATGATGATTACCGAATTGCAACTTCCTTCAGATCGGTTTTTTAATGCTACATATAGCGGTTTAAAGCAAAAAAATTTTATTTACGGAAAAAACGGAACAGGGAAATCAACTATCACTCAGACAATATCTGATTTATTCCACGCTACTCATGATGTAAGAATTTTTCAAGGATTTGATTCTGTGGCGGAAAATTCAGTATTGAATGCGATTTCGTTAGGTAGAGAAAATGCTAGTATACAACCTCAAATTGATCAGGTAAGTCTTCAAATTTCTGAATTAGAGAAAGACCTTATTGCTAATGATAGTAGACCAGATAATCTTTATGCGAGGTATCAATCTAAGGAAAAAGAATATAAAGAACAAGAAAAATCTATAAATAATAATTTTAGCTCCTCAGCTAGTAAACTAAAAAGAGAGCACACTGATTTAACTGGAGTTTATTATGATATTCGAAACTTCAAAAAGGATATAAAATGTATTGAAAACAGTGTTTCAAGTGTTCTCTTAAGTGATACTGAGACAGAACAGCTTCAACAATTAATGAATCAAGAAGAGATTAAGATTGAAACAAAACAATCATTTCCAAATGTTGATGTAAGCGGATTTTTAGAAGCTACAAATGAAATTATCACAACAGAGCTAGTAAAAAGTATCATACTAGAATTTTCAACAATTGAGGAACAAAACTGGGTTAGACAAGGTTTGAACTATCATGAGAAGGGAGATGTTTGTGCGTTTTGCAACAATCCAATTTCTGAACAACGTTTGGACCAATTAAATCATTATTTTAGTGATAATGTTAAAAAGTTTGAGACAAGGTTATCACGTGCTATCGAACATTTAAGATCTAAAAAATATGAGATTAGTAAAATAAACGTGATTGAACCTTCTCAGTTCTATCCTATTTATCGTGAACAAATTTCAGTTTTGAATACTTCTATCTTGAAATTGATTCAAGAGTATACTCAATTCCTAGATTTTCTTATTGAAACTTTGGAAAAACGTAAGTCTAATCTTTTTACAACTATGTCTGAAATATCTTATAAAATACCGGATAGTTTTGAATTTATTAAGGGACAGTATGGTAAAATTTATGTAGAAAATAAAAAATACGGTCAAAATTTAACCATAAAAAAAGAAGAAGCCAAAAATAAGTTGAGACTCAATTTGGTAAATATTGAGTTATCTGGAATGGACTATAGTCAGGAGATTTCTGATTTAAAGGATTTAGGTAAAGAAAAGGAAAGACTGGCAGATGAGTTTCAAATCAATCAGAATAATTTGATTGCTTTAAGGAAACAAAAAGCTGACCTTATCTCACAGACTATAGACGAAAGTATCGCTGCAGAGAGAATTAACAAAGCATTAAGAAGTTTAGGCAATCATTCGTTTCAGTTAGTCTTAGTTTCAGGTGAACAAAAAGGGCAGTATACGATAAAAAATATTGATGGTAGCACTCGAGATGTAGATACATTAAGTACAGGAGAAAAGAATATTGTATCATTTTTGTGGTTTTTAGCAGATTTGGATAATCCATCCAAAAATACAGAAAACCCACAAATTATTATTTTCGATGATCCGATGAATTCAAATGATGATACAACACAATATTTAATAATATCGTATTTACAAGATTTGATAAATAATTTATCTGAGAATCAACAATTATTTATTTTAACTCATAATATTCATTTCTACCTAAATGTAAGATACGATTGGTGGAGGAAGGCACCTAAGACTAAGTTGACTTTACATCTTAAAAAGATTGATGGGAAAAGTAAGATTTTACCAATCGAAACTCAAGATAAAGATTTAAAAACTAGCTATGATGCTCTATGGACAGAATTGAGATGGCTTTATCAACAAGATAAACCAGATTTTATGTTAAATCCTATTCGTCGAATTTTTGAAACTTTTTCGAAGTTTAATAACATATCTCCTAGTGTTTTATTTAAAAATGATGCTGAAGCTAAAAAATTATTTGATGTTAATTCACATTCAATCGACGATTTAGAAGCTGACCTTAATGGTAAAACTAAAGAAGATATTATTGCTAAAGTAAGAGTATTATTTAGTAATAATAACGCACAAGCACATTTTGAAAAGTATTGGGACTAGTATCACTCCTTGACATGCTTGGTCAGCTTCATGGAACGACACCAGAAGCAGACGAAGAACTCAAGGCTTTTGTGGAAGCATTTAGGGGTAGTTTATTAGTTAAATGATAAAAGAAGGATCAGTCAAATGAAGTTTTGACTGGTCTTTTTTCTATGAATTTGATAATATTAAATTACCAAAAAGGTAATTTAAATCGAACAGAAAGGAATTTATGAAGCTTATCTATACCAATAAAACTGTTGAGAAACAGTGCACTGAGCTGAGGCGAGCGAAAAAGGATTTTTCGGATAAGGTTGCATTAAAGTTACACCAGTTGATTAATCTTTTGGAAGTATCGGATTCTTTGGCTAGTGTGACGGCTTTTCCTAAGTATCATTTTCACCAATTAAAGGGAAAGAGAAATGGACAGTTTGCTTTAGATATAGATGGTCGAAGGAGTTCCTATCGTTTGATTGTAGGATTTCGGGAGGAAGATTTTGAGAAGGTATTTTCTAGTCCGGTAGAAATCGAAATCTTGAAAATAGAGGAGGTTAGCAATCATTATGGGTAAAAAAGTGGTTGAGTACAAAGACCTGGTTGCTTTTCATCCGGGTCAGTATGTTGAAGACTTAATTGAGGACTATAACGTAACTCAGAAAGAATTTGCGGAGCGTTTGGGAGTCTCTGCCAAGACTGTCAGCAAGCTAGTTAATGCTGAGGAGTCTATTAGTAAGGAGACAGCTCATAAGTTAGCCAAGTTAAGTGGTGTTTCTATGCAGACTTGGCTCAACCTTCAAAGCATTTATGATGTGAAAGTGGCTGAAATTGTAGAACAAAGAGAGCTTGATCAAGGCCGAGAGAAGGAAATCTGCGAGATGATTGACTTTAAGTATTTTAAACAAAAAGGCTACGTTCCAGAGAAGCGCTATAGTATCGGTGAAAAGATTACAGAGCTTCGGAAGATTCTGGAGGTATCGAGTTTAGAATATCTCGTGACTTTTAACCATTTAGTGAGTTATCGTAATACACGTGATTTTACCGAAAAGAGTATCGTTAATTCCAATATCATGTTAGAGCTAGCATCTAAAAAAGCTCGTAATAAAACGACCACGAAGCTTAATCGCAGAAAGTTAGAGAAAAGTATACCAACATTGAGAGAATTGACGAGACAAGATCCAAAGGATTTTGCTCAAGAGTTGACCGATATCTTGCTAGAGTGCGGGGTTGTCCTAGTGGGCCTTCCTGCTTTAGCAAATGCCAATTTAAATGGTGCAACAAAGAAGTTTGGAAACGGTAGTGTCTTGTTGTTATTAACAGATCGTAATAAAGCATCGGATATTTTTTGGTTTTCACTTTTCCATGAGATTGGCCATATTCTGCAGAATGACTTTTCGTCTGATCATGAAGGTAGCGACTCTTATCGACGTTCTGAGGAGCTAGCCGACCAGTTTGCGAAAGATTTACTAATTTCCCCTCAAGACTATCAAAGATTCATAGATGAGGATTGCTTCGATAAACAAGCGATTAAGAAATTTGCTGATGAGATTGGTATTCATCCTAGCATTGTTTTAGGTCGCTTGCAGAATGATGAGTATTTGGGTTATGATCAATTTAGAGACTTGAAAGTGAACTATTATTTAGTTTCTTAATAGATCTTATAGTGCAATCAAAGGCTTTTTCCGAATAATAGAAGTAGAGGGGCTAACCCTCTATTTTTTACTAAGGAGAAGTAGATGGAAAAAAGACACAAGCATGTCTCACCGACCTTGGATATTATGGCTAAGAAGATTTTCAGCCTGCCTGAGGTGACGGTGGCATTTATTCGAGATATTTTGGATTTGGATGTTGTGGATGCTCAGATTTTGGAGGGGACACAGCTTCATAAAAAGGACTTTGACGAGGATGAGCTCTTTTCAACCTCGGTGGATGTTCGAGCCAAGTTGAATGATGGAACTGAGGTTATCATTGAGATTCAGGTGCGTAAGCAGCATTATTTTCTCAATCGTTTTCATTATTATTTGGCTAACCAGCTGGTGGAAAATGTACAACAATTACGCCAACAAGGGCAGACGCATAAGATGTATGAGCAGATGGAGCCGGT
>ERZ836441.3386-NODE-3386-length-10774-cov-2.604441_pt1 | contig 10774 bp, 9 predicted proteins | sample MGYA00519686_ERZ836441 | MGnify/ENA primary metagenome ERZ836441 (study PRJEB31850, sample SAMEA3708800) | human gut metagenome | biome: human gut; feature: human-associated habitat; material: faeces | place: China | collected 2014 ... | reverse complement strand
GATCAGTGGATATGGATGAATATCGCCAAAAAAGAGGACCTCATTCCTTATGCTCCTCTTCTTTGGGAAGGTTTCGGGGGACAAAGAATAGCCAAAGAATTCTGGCAAGTCTCTCCCTACTACCTAGACGCCAAAGGCTGCATTGAGGAAGCGGCGGAAGCTTTCGACTTAGATGAAGAGTGCTACCTACGAGATCTGCTGGCACCCGTTGCCCGAAAATATAAGTTAGAAGTCCAAGTGCTGGACGGAAGATTCTTTTTTGCAAGAAAAACCGCTTGGAAAATTGAAGTTTGTCCTTGGAAAGCTCAGCTGCATCAAAAACCGCAGCCGGTCTTCGGAGAGGACAAATCCGAGTTTGAAGCTATAAACAACGAAATTAAAAATCTTCTTCAAGGAAGCGAACTTAATCAATACCGTAAAGAAAACGACCGTCAAGAAGTCCAGGGTTTATGGATTAGCGGGGGCGGATTCGATACTGCTATTAAAGACGTCTCCTTCACCCGAGTGGTTCAAACTAACTCAGTTCTTGTAAAAGGAATCTGTAAAGCCTGCGGAATTGCCAATAATTTTGTCACACCCGAAGGTGCACCTTGGCCGGCAGAATGTCCCGAAGGAGATCGCTTAAGCATCTGTACCGATTTTATGGATCCGGCCGTTAAGAAGGACAAGAGAAAGTGGATTGATGCTTGGGAAAAAATCCGTAAACAGGTTGAGAACCATCTGGCCACTGCTAAAGGCATCGAGAACCTGGAATTGTTCAATCCGGTCTTTGCTGCCACCGACGGCCTTAGAGTCAGCACAATCACAAAATCATTGAAGAAATCATTTTTTCCTATGTTTGGGAAGAAGCAGGACTTCTCCGAGCAATGGATTTGTCCTAAGGATTAAAGGATGTCACTTTTCAGCGTTAGACGTTTTAACTCCGTTGTCGCAGACAGCTTAGCCAGCGCCGGCTATCCCGCGCCCGTAGCTCGGGCCCTTGCCGCAAGAGGAGTTTGTCATGCACAAGATTTAAACGGAGAGATCAAAGATTTGCTTCCTCCGCATCTTATGAAGAACTGCATTGAGGCCGGAAAACTATTAGCCCAATGCATTCTCGAAAAGAAAAAAATTATCATCGTCGGAGACTATGACTGCGACGGCGCCTCCGGCGTAGCAGTCGGCATTTTAGGCCTCAGACTTTTAGGAGCCGTGTTCCCTGACTTTCTGATTCCGGACAGAGAAAAGGACGGTTACGGCCTGTCAAAATTTCTCGTAGATCGCGCTTTGATGGAAAAAGCAGAAGTTCTTTTGACGGTTGATAACGGCATTTCATCGGTTGAAGCTGTTAAATACGCCAAAGAAAAAGGCCTGACGGTTATTGTTACCGATCATCATCTTCCAGCCGAAGCTCTGCCCGAGGCAGACTTTGTTGTGAATCCCAATCAGCACGGAGATGACTTTCCGAGCAAAGCATTATGCGGCGCCGGTGTTATGTTCTATCTTCTTTTAGCTACTCGAAGTGCGCTTCGAGAAATGGGAGTTTATTCCCGCGTGCCTCAGCCAAACCTTTTAACTTTAATTGATTTGGTTGCCTTAGCGACGATTGCCGACGTTGTACCGCTGGATCGAAACAACCGCATCATTGTTACCAAAGGGATTGAAAGAATTCGTCAGAACAAGCTGCAGTCAGGCCTATCAGCTCTGCTCAAAGTCGCGGGACGGAATTGTTTTGATATTTCTGCCACTGAACTGGCATTTTCCGTAGCTCCGAGAATCAACGCCGCGGGGCGTCTTTCCACTAATGACTTGGGCGTTTATTGTCTTATCAGCGCCGATGCTCCGACAGCATTTGATTTTGCGCAGAAACTAGAGGAACTCAATAAAGAGCGTAAAGTCAAAGAACGCGAGATGCAGCAGGATGCTCTCTCTTCCATCGGTACTTTAGATGATCCTGAGGCCCCTGCCATTTGCCTCTACGACCCTACTTGGCATTCCGGCATCGTCGGACTGGTAGCCTCGCGCATTAAAGACAGCTATTACCGGCCGACTATTGCTTTTGCCCCGAGTACGGAAGAAGGACGGGAAGGAGAAATTAAAGGATCAGGCAGGTCGATCAACGGTATTCATCTGCGGGACACTCTGGATCTCATCAACAAGAACCATCCGGGCTTGATTCTCAAATTCGGAGGCCACTCTTTAGCGGCGGGTCTGACAATTAAAGAGAAAGATTTGCCGGTTTTTGAGAAAGCTTTCAAAAAGGCCGTTCTCAAGAATGCTCCTTCCGGAACGTTTGTTAAAAACACTTTAGTCGACGGAGAACTTGCTCCTTCAGACTTCACAATGTCCGTTGCAAACGCCATTGACAGTATTGTTTGGGGACCATCTTTTCCTGAACCGATTTTTGCTAATCGGTTTGTTGTTAAAAATCAAAAACTCCTCAAAGACACACATCTGAAACTCGATTTAGAGATGGACGGGGTAGCCGTGTCCGCCATTTGGTTTAGAAGAAAGAAACCGCTGCCTGAAAAAGCTTATCTGGCTTACAAGATCTGTGTTAACCAATGGGCCGGCCGCAGGACTCTCCAGCTCGTTATTGAAGACATGGAAGACGAGGAAGAAAGGCTTCTGTAGGAGTTATCCGCATCTAAAACAAAACTCAAAACTGCTGGAAAGAAACAAAGGTTTTCCAGCAGTTTCCGTTTTTGAAAAGTTAAAAAAACCTGACTAACGCAAGAATCACAAGCCTTTCTCCTCTGCATCGCTCTCATAAACTTGAACGTTGCCAGAATATGATTTGTTCAAGAAATCTAAGTAATGCAGTTTTGTCCTCTTTCAGACCATCCTCGTAGGTCTTTGAAAGCGTTTAGGCTCAACGCCTGCATGAGAATATTTTCTCAAACTATTTGTTGCAACTTCAGATGCTCTTGACTCGATTCACCGACAGTAACTACTTGGTTATTTAGAAAATTTTGTGCAGTCTACCAGGCTCGATGTTGTTAAGGAAAAGCCGTTTTTAATGCCTTTCATTGGTAAAATGTCAGGTTCATTGAAAGTTGTACCACTCTTGATTTAATTGGAAAAACGAATGGATGTTGAACGCCTAAACCTTATTTCTTCCACTGCGGAAGATCTCTTATCCCGCGTAGAAGAACTTCGGGGGTATCTTTGACTTCGACGAGAAAGAAAGAAAACTAGAAGAAGTCAACCGTGAAATAGAAAATCCTGACCTTTGGAATAATCCTGAAAGAGCTCAGGAAATCAGCCAAGAAAAGAAACGATTAGAAGACATCGTCCTCGGTTTGAGAGACCTACAAACCGGCTTAAAAGATTCCTTAGAACTTTTTGAATTGTCTCAGGCAGAAAACGATGAAGACACTCTGCTTGCGATCGAACATGACGTCGGCGAGATGAGGAAAAAAGTTGAGCATCTCGAATTTCAACGGATGTTCAACCAAGATCACGACGAAGCCAATTGCTTTCTGGAAATTCAGGCCGGTGCCGGTGGTACCGAAGCTCAAGACTGGGCAAGCATGCTGGAGAGAATGTATCTCAAGTTCTCCGAACGTCAAGATTTCAAAGCAGAGCTCATTGAAGAGACTGAAGGCGACGTGGCCGGCATCAAAGGCTGCACAATCAAAATTACCGGCAATTATGCTTACGGCTGGCTCAGAACTGAAACCGGTATTCACCGCTTAGTCAGAAAGAGCCCGTTTGATTCAAATGCCAGAAGACATACCTCTTTTGCGTCCGTATTTGTGTACCCGGAAGTTGATGAATCTTTTGAAATCGACATCAATCCGTCTGACCTCAGAATTGATACTTTCCGTGCCTCAGGTGCGGGCGGTCAGCATATTCAGAAGACGGACTCGGCCGTCCGAATCACACATATTCCGACAGGTATTGTTGCTGTTTGCCAAAATGGCCGAAGCCAGCATCAAAACAAAGCCGATGCGATGGCTGTTCTGAAATCTAAGCTCTACGAAGCTGAATTGAGAAAGCGCCAGGCCGTTCAGCAAGCGGTTGAAGACGGCAAGAGTGATATTTCTTGGGGTCATCAGATTCGATCTTATGTGCTGGATCAGTCTCGTGTAAAAGACTTAAGAACCAATGTCGAAACCGGCAACACAACGGCAGTCCTGGACGGTGCCTTAGAGCAGTTCATTGAAGCAAGCTTGAAGCAGGGAGTCTAAGATGCCGACACTTACCATCATCACCGGTGCCTCCAAAGGCTTAGGCAAGCAGCTGGCACTTCAATGCATGAAGGAAGGCGATACCGTTGCCACCATTGAGCGTCATCCGGACACTGAGCTTGTCGGCATCGCCAAAGAACTCGGCTGTGAGTTAATTCAGCTTCCCGTTGACTTAACAGATCTTAATTCCACAGTATCGACCGTTTCCTGGCTGATTAACCAAGCCTCGCCGGAGCAATTCTCCTCTGTCAGGCTCATCAACAATGCCGGAGTCCTCGGACCAGTCGGACCGATTTCTGAGGCCTCTGCTCCGGACATCGATCACACGATCCGCATCAACTTTGAAGCACCGGTTCTTATTATTCAGAGATTTTTAGAATTAACAAAGAATTGGAAAGCACCGAAGAGAATCATGAATATTTCTTCCGGCGCCGCTAGAAAAGACGTTCCGGGCTGGGCCATGTACTGTTCGACCAAAGCAGCCTTAGACAGATTTTCTTCTACCGTTTCCGAGGACGCCAAGATCCACGGAATCGATCTCAAGATTTCCTCCGTTGCTCCCGGTGTCGTTGACACTGGAATGCAAGAGCAAATTCGTTCACTCTCTTCGGAAGATTTTCCGCAAGTCGAAAGATTTAAAACCCTCAAAGAAGAGAGTAAATTAACTTCGCCTGATAAGGCTGCCGCCAAACTTTTGGCCTATCTGGACAGCCCTGCTTTCGGACAAGAAACCATTACCGATATCAGAAACATTTCCTTCGAAGGATAAAAATGCAAAATCAAGAAAACGCAAAAGATCAAGTAGAGATCAAAGAGCAGGAAAACCACATTATTGAAGAGAGACTTGCCAAGTTGGACAAACTTCGCCAGGCCGGTCCGGCTTATCCGAATGACTTCGAGAAAAAAGAAGAACTCGGTGATATTCGTGCTAAGTATGAAAACACTTCTGCAGAAGAATTAGAAGCCAATCCGGTTGAAGTTCAAGTCGCCGGCCGCGTCATGTTGAAACGAGTTATGGGCAAAGCAAGCTTTGCTACAGTCAAAGACGTCAGCGGCACTATTCAGTTCTTCATCACTCTTGCAGAAGTCGGTCCTGAAACTTACGAACTCTTCAAGAAGACTATTGATATCGGTGATATCGTCGGTGCCAAAGGCACACTGTTCCGCACACAAAAAGGCGAACTCTCCGTCCGCGTCAAAGTTCTCAGACTTTTAACTAAGAACATCCGTCCGCTTCCTGATAAGTTCCATGGTCTGTCCGATCAAGAAATCCGTTATCGTCAGAGATACGTTGACCTGATCATGAACGAAGACACACGCAAGACATTCAGAATCCGCTCTAAAGCCATTGCCGCTACACGTCAGTTCATGATGGAACACCGCTTCATGGAAGTTGAAACTCCAATGCTTCATCCGATTCCTGGCGGAGCTTCTGCAAAACCGTTCATTACTCATCACAATGCCCTCGATATGGACATGTACCTCCGTATTGCTCCCGAACTTTATTTGAAGAGATTGGTTGTCGGCGGTTTTGAACGTGTATTTGAATTAAATCGTTCCTTCCGCAATGAAGGTGTGGACGTTCGTCACAATCCTGAATTCACCATGATGGAATTCTATGCAGCCTACAAGGAATACCACTGGCTCATGGATTACACAGAAAAACTTCTCCGCTTCGTTGCCAACCAGACTATCGGCACAGAAATTATTCAGTATCAGGGTCACACCATCGACCTTTCCAAGCCGTTTGATCGCCTGACAGCAAAAGACGCCGTTCTTAAATACTGCCCGCAGTACACAGCAGAAAATCTTGAAGACGCCGACTTCATGCACAAAGAACTGGAAAGACTCGGAGAGCCACAGAAGAAGAACGTTGGTATCGGCGCCCTTCAAATGGCCATGTTCGAAGCAACAACAGAAGCCAAATTGATTCAGCCGACATACATCATTGACTATCCGGTTGAAATCTCTCCGTTAGCCCGTGCTTCCGACAAGAATCCGGAAATCACAGAACGCTTTGAACTTTTCATGGCCGGACGTGAAACAGCAAACGGCTTCAGCGAATTGAACGATCCTCAGGATCAGGCCGCTCGTTTCCAAGCTCAAGCAAAACTCAAAGCAGAAGGAGACGATGAAGCCATGTACTACGACGCTGACTATGTTCGCGCCCTTGAATACGGTCTTCCTCCGACAGGCGGCTGCGGTGTAGGTTTAGACAGATTCGTCATGCTCTTGACTGATTCTGCCAGCATCCGTGATGTTCTTCTCTTCCCACATATGCGTCCCGAGTCATAAAAATGCTGAGTAATTCTGCCAAAGATCTGTTGGTTAACCTTCTTACCACGCTAGGAAAACAAGCTGATGAGAAGGTTCCGGCGACAAGAATCCCTTTATTTTTAAACGATATTCTTGTCGGACATTTGAAGAGCAAAGAAGCCGTTTTTCTCAAGAAAACATTCCGTTTTATTGAGCTTGACGGACCATGTTCAAGATGTCGGATTTTGGCAGATAATCCGCAGCAAGCCTCTAAAAGAATTGCTGCAATTTCTCAGATTTTTAAGCAATGCGGTCTCGTCACAGCGTGGCGAGACGAGTTATTACCGGTGGTTTCTGTCAAAGACTTCGGCAGAACCACGGTATTAGCCGAAATTGAAAGAGCGATGGCCAGGCCATTTGCTCTTTCGACCTTTGCCGTCCATCTAAATCCTTACACACAAGACGGCCGTCTATGGGTAGCTCAACGCTCATTTAAGAAGGCGATAAACCCGGGCTTTTGGGATAATTGCGCGGCCGGCATGGTTTCCATCGGCGAGACATTTCTGACTGCCATGGCACGAGAAAGCTGGGAGGAAGCCGGTATCGAAGAAGGCACTCCCCAATTTCATTTTCTAGAGCGACATTTGATTTCCAGAGCAGTAACCGAAGGATGGATGTTCGAACATACGGTTATGTTCGATGCTGATGTTAGCGACAACTTTGTTCCTCACAACGTTGACGGAGAGGTCGAGAAATTCGAACTTTTAACACAGGAAGAAGTGATTCAAAGAGCTGCTATCGGTGCATTCACATTTGAATCTTCTCTGTCTGTTCTATTATCAATTGCCAACAAGAACGGCCTTTCAGCCGATCTCTTTAACTATCAGACGAGCTGAATCTTCTATCTTGGCATTAGGAATACTTTAATGCTTTCAATACATGACTTCCTACCTTAACGTAGTTTTCATGTATCCTCGCAACGATGCCTTCTTATTTATACGGAGGTGCAACATATTCACGATCTGGAAATTCCATAGCAGTCGCTACACCTCTTCCTCTAATGAGTTGAGCGGAAGCGACATTGCTCAATGTAAACTTAAGAGTATCTTCCGGAAAGTTTCCTCCACGAGTGTTATGTAAAGGAATTTCTTCTCCTTCATGACGTAAAAAGGCACTAGGAATTCCCACAGACAAGCTCTGTCCGCTATCGTTATTTACTGTGAGAGTAATCCGTAAATTATCAGGGTCAAAAAAAGTGAAGCCTTTGGCAATTAGCGTTATCTTTTTGCGGATTTCCTCACCTACAAAGACATTCATATTTTGATTGTTCTGACTGGAGGCCACGCAAATTTCATTTTTCCTGCAGTCTCTCATACCGACACCACCAATTATGAAAGGCACCTCAAAAGAAACGAAGCTTTCAAAACCTTCCTCTTTACATCCAAGATATTTGGCACCAGAAAAAATATAATTGACTTTTTGTTTGGCTTCCAGAACGGATGAACTTTCCATTTCTGTCGCCTCTTCCTTACAATCGGGAACTTCTATCGAAAGAGTTCCAGTACTCGGCTGAGGCTTTCCAAAAACTTGAGAATATTTCACGGGCAAATCAATCTCAGATTTACATCCAAGAAGAGCAAGGAAGATAATGGAAGATAGAAGTATTTTCTTCAAAATTAGACTCCTGATTGAGATTATTGAATAATTGATTGAGTTTGAATATCTTCTGCTGCTGCAAAAAATCTACCATCTAATAATGCTCCAAATCACCTCGGAGATCCAACATTGGTTATTATTTTTTCCACAAACAAAAACGGCCTTGCGGCCGCTTTTGTTTATCTCGAAAAGTCCAGGTACTTCCCTAACTGCTTGAATTACTCAACTTCATCAAGCCACGCCATTAAGATCGCTTCAAGGATCTTTTCATTACTAGCCTCAGGATCATCTTCAAACCCGTCAAGTTCACAGATCATCTGATGCATCTGCGGAAAACCAAGCTTCAATGGATCCTGATCGGGATACTCATCCGCTAAAGCAATGGCAATATCTCTTGTATCAGACCACTTCATACTTAAAAAGCTTCCCTAGCGTGGTTTCTGGAGTACTTAGGAATCTCCACTGTAATATCTTCATCACCAACTGTAGTTTGGCAAGACAGTCTGGAATTAGACTTCAATCCCCATGCTTGATCGAGCAAGTCTTCCTCATCGTCCTCAGCCGGAGCAAGGGTATCGAATCCTTTGTCGATATAGCAGTGGCAAGTTGTACATGCACAAGACAATTCGCAGGCGTGTTCAATTGGAACGCCGTTGTCCAACAAAGCACGAGCTAAGTTAGTACCGGCCGGTACTTCAAATTCCTTGCCGTTAGGGCAAATAGTTTCATGGGGGAGAACTGTAATTTTTGGCATCTTATACCTCGTAAACAGACTTACCCTGCAAAGCTGCAAGGATGGTTCGATTCATTCTGCGGGCAGCGAAATCTTCAGTCCCTTTAGAAAGGGCATTGATTGCTTTCTTAATGGCCTCAGTGTCATCTTGCTCCTTAACACGAACAAGATCCTCAATTAAAGCGTCGATTTGAGAACGTTCCTCAGCATTAAGCAAGTCGGCATCAGTCTTTAAAGCGGACTCTGTAGATTCAAGCAAGCGGGCTGCTTCAACTTTCTGCTCACGCAGCTCTCTCAGTTTCATGTCTTCTTCAGCATGACCATGGGAATCTTTAAGCATTCTGGTGATTTCATCTTCGCTCAAACCATAGGATGGCTTAACGGAAACGGACGCCTCTGCTCCCGTGGTGTTTTCTCTTGCAGAAACGGAAAGAAGACCGTCAGCATCCACTTGGAAGGTAACGCGGATTCTTGCAGCTCCGGCGACCATCGGAGGAATTCCTCTAAGCGAGAATTTTGCCAAAGAACGGCAATCTTCGACCATGTCCCTTTCGCCTTGAACGACGTGAAAAGACATTGCTGTCTGACCGTCCTTAAAAGTTGTGAAATCTTGCGCCATGGCAACTGGAATTGCCGTATTTCTTGGAATGACTTTTTCTACCAGACCTCCCATGGTTTCGATGCCGAGAGACAGCGGAGTAACGTCTAGAAGGAGCCAATCTTCACCGGACTGATTGCCGGCAAGCAAGTTGGCCTGCATCGCAGCTCCAACCGCAACCACTTCATCCGGATCGATATCGGTTAAAGGCGGCTGATCAAAATAGTTTTCTACCGCTTCGCGAACATTCGGCATACGGGTTGAACCGCCGACCAAAACAACTCCTTTGATTTCGCTGCGTTTCAAGCCTGCATCTTTAAGAGTGTTTTTTGTCGTTTCAATGCATTTATTAACAAGATGAGCGGTGATAGCGGCAAAAGCCTCTCTGGAAATAGTCAGATTAACAATCTTTCCGTCGCTCAAAGTTGCGTGAATAACTGCCCTTTCGTGAGTAGTCAAATGTTCTTTAGCTTGTTTGGCTTTTCCCAAGAGAAGACGAGAATCGGATTTGTTGAGGAAGGATAATCCGGCCTGTTCCAAAATCCAGCAATACAATCTTTGGTCGAAATCGTCGCCGCCTAACTGGCTATTGCCGCCGGTGGCAAGAACTTCAAAAACTCCCTTGGACAAGCGCAGAATAGAGACGTCAAAAGTACCGCCTCCCAAATCGAACACGATATAAAGACCTTCGGCTCCTTTATCAAGCCCGTAAGCTAATGCGGCCGCGGTTGGCTCGGCTAACAAACGCAGTACGTTTAATCCAGCCAATTTGGCGGCATCTTTGGTTGCTTGTCTTTGAGCATCATCGAAATAAGCCGGAACTGTTACGACAGCACCGACAAGTTCACCGCCTAACGCTTCTTCAGACCGTGATTTAAGCTTTTTAAGGATTTCTGCGGAAACTTCAACCGGGGATTTTTCCCCGTTTACCGTGCGAAGTCTAAGCATTCCTTCGCCATCTGTTAAATCATAGGAGATGTAAGAGCCCTCTTGTCTGACTTCGTCAGCACTTCTGCCCATTAGTCGCTTAACACTGGAAATTGTATTGAGAGGATCTTCCGAAGATTTCAGTCTGGCTTCTTCACCGACTTCCACCTCTCCGTTTTCAAGATATCTAACAACGGAAGGAAGAAGCTTTTCTCCCTTTTCATCAACAAGTACTTCCGGTGAGCCATTACGCACAGTCGCCACTAAGGAATTGGTAGTTCCTAGGTCTATACCTACGGCTAACCGCTCCTCATGGGGAGCGGTTGACATACCGGGTTCGGAAATTTGCAATAAAGACATAAAGTTATTTCAAATCTTCTAATTGCCTTGCGAGGAACATTATTTTTTTAATGTTCTCACCGGCAGTTTTTG
>ERZ836441.3370-NODE-3370-length-10830-cov-13.127053_pt1 | contig 10830 bp, 10 predicted proteins | sample MGYA00519686_ERZ836441 | MGnify/ENA primary metagenome ERZ836441 (study PRJEB31850, sample SAMEA3708800) | human gut metagenome | biome: human gut; feature: human-associated habitat; material: faeces | place: China | collected 2014 ... | reverse complement strand
GGCCGATGATGCGGCCCTTCATCTCGTCATTGGGCAGGGGAACCACACTGACGGTGATCTCGGCCACATGGTCGGCGGCGCACCGCTGGATAGCGGTGGCCACGATCTCACGGGCCCGCTGATCGGCCTCTTCCTTGGCGCGGGCCTCGATCTCCTTGATCTTGATGGCAGTCTCGTGGGTGACATCCGACTCCACCTGAGCGATCAGGTAATCCTTGGCCTCATCGGCGGTGAAGCCGGAGATGCGCTCCAGCATCTCCATCTGGCTGTGCTTGATGTTTTTGATCTCCTCCGCAGCCTTATCGGCGGCGGCGTGTTTTGCGGTGAGGGCTTCCTCTTTCTTCTCGATGGAATCCATCTTGTGATCGAGGTTTTCCTCCTTCTGCTGCAGTCGGCGCTCCTGCTTTTGCAGGTCAGCACGGCGCTCCTTGACCTCTCTCTCGTACTCGCTGCGGCTTTTCAAAATCTCTTCTTTGGCTTCAAGAAGTGCTTCTCTCTTTTTATTTTCGGAACTCTTGATGGCTTCGTTGATGATGCGGGTGGCTTCTTCCTCCGCACTGGAGATTTCTCTTTCCGCTACGTTTTTGCGATAGCGAATACCGAGGAGGAAAAAGATCACCGCCGCAACGACGAAGGCAGCAATGGATACGATCCAGCCGATTGTCGTCATGACAGATATTCCTCCTATGTTGTTTTAACGTATGAAAACGGATAGCTCCGTTCAGGGCAGAAAATAACCGAAGATCCCCCTTGAATCTCCGATGATAATCTTCCTAATAGTTTAATCGAATTGTGCAAAACTGTCAAGAGAAAAACCACATTCTGTTTATTATTTTCGCAGGTCGCCGGGGAGATTTTGCCGATGCCTTACGACAGGCGGATAAAGGGGGCGCTGACGTAGCCCAGATGCTCCCCGTGGGACACCACGTACCAGTCCTGATAGCGGCCGTACACCGTCACGCCGTCGCCGTCGGGGAGCCGGGCCGTTACCGGGGACTGGAGGGAGGGTGCGGAGCGGAGGTTCACCGGACCGCCGGAGACGGTGGATACCTGACCCGGCTGGGGAGTGGGGGCGGTGTAGGGCAGGCCAAAGTACTCCGTGAGGCTCAGCACCAGGTTGGCGGCGATGCGGGGGAGATTCTCCTGGATCCACAGGGCATCGTCGGGGTTGTCGTGATAGCCCAGCTCCAACAGCACCGAGGGGAACCGGGGCTGGCGTACCTCTCCCAGAGAGGTGGTGGCCCGTGTGGACACCTTCTCCGGCAGGGGATAGATGTCCCGGAGGTTTTCCACGAACAGCTCCGCCGCCCGGCGGCCGTTGGCACTGGTGGGATAGTAGAAGGCGAGAATGCCCCGGCTCTGGCCCCCGGCGCCGGGGCCGGAGGCATTGGAGTGGAGGGCCAGATAGAAGTCGTACTGTCCGGCGTTGGCCTGCCGGATGGAGGAGGCGGCGGTCATGTCCGGCGTATTGCGGGAGAACTGGATGCCGTTGAGCAGCAGAATGGGCTCCATGGCATCGGCCAGCAGGTTCATGAAGTATTCCTCTGACCCGGCGCCGGTGACGTAGGGATTATACTCCTGGGTGCTGGGACTGAGATAGATCTTGGGCATGGAAATGGCTCCTTTCCGGAATGTTCCTGTGACAGTGTATGCGAGAGGGGGAGGGGGTGTTCGGGGGATACGGGGGGTGACTTTCTTTCAGCAGTCCCTTTTGCGTAAGGAACGTGCCTCCGGCGGCTCGTTCTTCTTTTGTCTCCGACGGGTGACTTTCTTTCAATAGCGAAAGAAAGTCACCAAAGAACGCCAGCAGAAACCCATGGTTTCTGCACTTCCTTTTTGTGTACAAGAGCTGCATCCTAAGCCCCGCCGAAGCAGGGAATTGACTGCCTTCTACTCACGCTGCCGCTGCATTGTGAGGGTGAAAGAGATTGCTGTTCTACCGTGGGGAATCCGTATGTTCCGGCGGTAGACGCATCATTTTCTTCGCCTGAGCCGGGAGCGGCAGCGGGTCTGTTGCTGAGTCGATTCCCTTTATGGCCCATAACAAACGAAACTCTTGAGAGTAAAGGGAGTCCAGAGACCATTGGTCTCTGGCGGCTCTTTTGCCCACTTTTCCAGCTGCTGGGAAAAGTGGGCCGCCGGAGGCACGTTCCTTACGCAAACGTGCTATTGAACGAAAGTCACCCGCCGGAGGCAATAGAAGAAAAAACTACTGGGAAAATATGCCGCTGGAGGCACGTTCCTTACGCAAACGTGCTATTGAAAGAAAGTCACCCGCCGGAGGCAATCGAAGAAAGGACACCACCGGGGAGCGAAGCACAAAATTCCGCAAAAAAGAGATTGACATTTTTCGCATATCTGTTATAATCTGAAAACGGTTTTCATTTTCAAATCTGCGAGGTGACGCATATGACCTATATGACCCGGCAGCAGCAGGCAGTGCTGGACTGCATCGCCGCCTGTCCCGGCGGCTGCGCCACGGCCATGGTGCTGGCGGACCGGCTCCGCAGCGGCGGGCAGTCCGTGGGACTGACCACCGTATACCGCCAGCTGGAGCGGCTGGAGAAACAGGGGCTGGTCCACAAGCTGGTGACGGACGAGGGGGCCTGCTGGCAGTACTGCGACTGTCACGCCCACCGGGACTGCATCCTCCTGAAGTGCGAGGTGTGCGGGGCCATCCAGCACATGGACTGCGCTCATCTGGGGGAGCTGTATCAGCACGTTTTGCAGCAGCATCATTTCCGCATCAACCCCCGCAGGACGCTGTTTTACGGCCTGTGCGACCGGTGCAGCGGGGAGGAGCAGTCATGAGGCGGCTGCTGGCGGCGGTGCTGGCGGCGGCACTGATGATCCCTGCGGCGGTCTGCACTGCCCGTCCGGCGGAGCCGGAGAGCGGCAAGCTGCGGGTGGTGTGCTCCCTGTTCCCCTACTACGACTTTGTGCGGGCCATTGGCGGGGAGGACGTGGAGGCGGAGCTGCTGGTCCCTGCCGGGCGGGAGACCCATAGCTTCGAGCCAACGCCGCTGGATGTGATCCGGCTGTCGCAGGCGGATGTGTTCGTCTACAACGGCGGGGAGAGCGAGTACTGGGTGGAGGAGATCCTGGACTCCGCCGGGGAAGAGATCCCCTATACTCTGCGGCTTATGGACTATGCCCAGCCGCTGGAGGAGGAACTGGCGGAGGGGATGCAGGGAGCGGGCCACGACGATCCTCATGACCACGACGACCATCATGACCACGATGACGGCCATGAGGACGAGGTGGAGTACGACGAGCACATCTGGACGTCACCCCGTATTGCCATGGGGCTGTGCCGGGCCATTGCCGGGACGCTGCAGGAGGCCGATCCGGAACACGCACAGAACTACGCCCGGCGGCTGGAGGCGTATCTGGCGGAGCTGACGGAGCTGGATCAGGCCTTCACGGAGGTGGTGGCCGACGGCAATCGGCACATGGTGGTGTTCGGGGATCGGTTCCCGCTGCTGTACTTCTGTAAGACCTACGGACTGGAGTACCGGGCGGCCTTCCACGGCTGCGCCGGGGATACGGAGCCGTCGCTGGCTACCCTGAAATATCTCATTGATAAGGTGCAGGAGGAGGGCATCCCGGTGGTGTATACCATCGAGCTCAGCAGCCGGAAGGTGGCGCAGGCCATTGCCGAGACCACCGGGGCCAAGGTGCTGACCTTCCAGTCCTGCCAGACCGTGTCCCGGCAGGACTTCGACGCCGGGGCCACCTACCTGTCGCTGATGCGGCAGAATATCGCTGCACTGAAGGAGGGACTTGCCTGATGGATAAGGAAACGCTGCTGTCCTGCCGGGACGTGTCGCTGGGCTACGAGGGACACACCGTGTGGGAACATCTGACCTTCTCGGTACATTCGGGGGAATACCTGTGTATCGTGGGGGAAAACGGCTCCGGCAAGTCCACGCTTCTCAAGAGCCTGCTGGGGCTGCTGCCGCCGCTGGAGGGGACCATCCGGCGAAGTGACACCGCAGGGGCGGTGGGCTATCTGCCCCAGCAGACCCAGGCTCAGCGGGACTTTCCCGCCACCGTCAGCGAGGTAGTGCTGTCGGGCTTTCTCAGCGCCCGTGGACGGCGGTTCTTCTACTCCGCCGCCGAGAAGTCGCAGGCGCTGATGCACATGGGCAAGCTGGGGATATTGGAATTGAAGGATCGGTGCTACCGGGAGCTGTCCGGCGGACAGCAGCAGCGGGTGCTGCTGGCACGGGCGCTGTGCGCCGCCCGGCGGCTGCTGATCCTGGACGAGCCGGTGACGGGGCTGGACCCTGCCGCCGCACAGGACCTGTACCGGACGCTGGCCTATCTCAACAAAAATGAGGGGCTGGCCATCGTCATGGTGACCCACGACCTGCAGAGCGCCCTGCAATACGCCGATACCGTGCTCTATGCCGGGCAGGGCAAGTGGTTCCACGGCACGACGGCGGAATATCTCGCCTCCCCCTACGGGCGGCGGTTCGGAGGTGAGCGGACATGACGCTGCTGCTGGAGATGTTTACCTATCCCTTTATCGTCCGGGCCTTTGCCGCCGGGGTGCTGCTGTCGCTGTGTGCGGCGCTGCTGGGGGTGCCGCTGGTGCTCAAGCGGTACTCCATGATCGGGGACGGACTGAGCCATGTGTCCTTCGGGGCGCTGTCCGTGGCGCTGGCCTGCGGCTGGGCGCCGCTGCCGGTGTCCATCCCGGTGGTCATCGTGGCGGCGCTGGGGCTGCTGCGAATGACGGAGCGCAGCCGCATGGGAGCCGACGCCGCCATTGCGGTGGTGTCCGCCTCTTCACTGGCGGTGGGCGTCATCGTCACCAGCCTTACCACCGGCATGACCACGGACGTGGACAGCTATATGTTCGGCTCCATTCTGGCCATGACGCAGGCGGATGTGGTACTCAGCGCCCTGCTGTGCGTGGGGGTGCTGGTGCTGTTCGTGCTGTTTTACCACCGGCTCTTTGCCATCACCTTTGACGAGAACTTCTCCCGTGCCACCGGGGTGAAGGTGGGGCTGTACAACACCCTGCTGTCGGTACTGACGGCTTTGACCATCGTGCTGGGGATGCGGATGATGGGCGCTATGCTCATCTCCAGTCTGGTGATCTTTCCGGCGCTGTCGGCGATGCGGGTGAGAAAAAGCTTCCGGGGCGTGGTGGTGCTGGCGGGGGTGCTGTCGGTGCTGGGCTTCTGCGTGGGACTCACCGGTTCGTATCTGCTGAGCACCCCGGTGGGGGCCTCGGTGGTGGTGGTAGACCTGCTGATCTTCCTGCTGTGCTGCGGTGTGCGGCGGGTGCGGGGCTGAGACTTAAAATGCCTTGGGCGGGACGCTGCGGACTGCGGCGTCCCGCTTTCCCGTTGGGGAGAGGAAAAATACCGGCTGAAAAAGCCGGTTTCGACGGAAAATCCCCGGAAAAGCTCTTGCAATCGCTGAAAAATCGTGCTATACTTACTGCATAGTAAGGTGGTATTGACTGGGAGTGGACGATTTGTCCGCTCTTTTTGTTGGTCATTTTTGTATCCTTAAAATATGGCGGACAGGAGGTTCCTATGGCAAAGAAGATCACCGAGCTGGTGGCGGAGGTGGCGGCGCCTGTGGCGCAGGAGCAGGGCTGCACCCTGTGGGACGTGGAGTATGTCCGTGAGGCAGGGCAGTGGTACCTGCGGCTGTACCTGGACAAGGAAGGCGGCGTGGACATCCTGGACTGCGAGGCTGTGAGCCGCAAGGTCAGCGACCTGCTGGATGAGCTGGACCCCATCGAGGCAAGCTATATCTTCGAGGTGTCCTCCGCCGGAGCGGAGCGGCCTTTGAAGCGGCCCTCGGACTTTCAGCAGTTCATGGGCAGCCCCGTGCTGCTGAAAACCTATAAGCCCGTCAACGGCCGCAAGGAGTTCGCCGGGAAGCTGGCGGGCTACGACAACGGAGCCGTGGAGCTGGATATGGGTACGGCGCAGCCCCTGCGGTTTGAAAAGCAGGACATTGCGATGGTGCGCCTGCGTGTGGAATTTTAAGCAACGACAGAAAGAATAGGAGTTACGATCATGAAATGCGATGAGATCTTTGCCGCACTGGCAATGCTGGAAAAGGAGCGGGGCATCCCTCAGGACTTTATGATGAACAAGATCGTTCAGGCCCTGACCACCGCCTACAAGCGGGACCACGAGGGTGTGGAGAACGTGGTGGTGGAGGTCAACGAGGAGAAGCGTGACCTGAAGATGTTCGTGCAGAAGGAGATCGTGGAGGAGGTGGAGAACCCCGGCTCCCAGATCTCTCTGGAGGAGGCCCGGCGCATCTCTGCCAAGTATGAGCTGGGCGGTATGGTGCGCTTCCCGGTGGAGAACGTGGAGTTCGGCCGCATTGCCGCCGGTAACGGCAAGCAGGTCATCATTCAGGGCCTGCGGGAGGCTGAGCACGGCATGATCTACGACGAGTGGGGCTCCAAGCAGCATGAGATCCTCACCGGCACTGTGTCCCGCATCGATCCCCGCAGCGGCAACGTCTATCTCCGCATCGGCACCGGCAACGAGGCCACCGAGGGCATCCTGAGCCTGAACGAGCAGGTCAGCACCGAGAGCTACACCGAGGGGCAGCTGCTGAAGGTGTATCTGGTGGAGGTGCGCCGTGGCACCCGTGGCCCACAGGTCATGGTGTCCCGGACCCATCCGGGCCTTGTCAAGCGGCTGTTTGAACTGGAGGTGCCGGAGATCTTCGACGGCACGGTGGAGATCCGCTCCATCGCCCGTGAGGCCGGCAGCCGCACCAAGATGGCGGTGTGGTCCGCCGACGAGAACGTGGATCCCATCGGCGCCTGCGTCGGCCCCCGTGGTCAGCGTGTGGCTGCCATTGTGGAGGAGCTCCACGGCGAGAAGATCGACATCATCAAGTACTCCGAGGACCCCGCCGAGTTCATCGCCGCTGCGCTGGCTCCCTCCGATGTGGAGGAGGTGCGTCTGGCGGACGAGGGCAAGGTGTGCCGGGTCATCGTCCCCGACGATCAGCTGAGTCTGGCCATCGGCAAGGAGGGGCAGAATGCCCGTCTGGCTGCCCGGCTCACCGGGTATAAGATCGACATCAAGCCCGTGTCCCGGGCGGATGAATAAGTTCGTATCCTGAGAGGAGGCCCGTCATGCAGAAGGTGAAGAAGATCCCCCAGCGCCAGTGCGTGGGGTGCCGTACCAAGCGGGATAAAAGGGATCTGCTGCGGATCGTCAAGACCCCGGAGGGGGAGATCGTGCTGGATGCCACCGGCAAGAGATCCGGACGGGGCGTGTACGTCTGTCCCGACCCGGAGTGCCTGCGGAAGGCCCGCAAGTCCCGTGGGCTGGAGCGTGCGCTGGAGACGACCATCCCGGCGGAGGTATACGATGGGCTGGAGGCCCGGATGGGGGAGTAATGGAGCATATTTTATCAATGATCGGCCTTGCCAAAAAGGCGGGCCGTGTGGAGATCGGTGAGGAGCCGGTGGGTTCTGCCGCCCGCAGCAAGCACGCACGGGTCATTCTGGTGGCGTCGGATGCGGCGGCCAGCTCTGTGCGCCGGGCGTATGCCTTTGCACAGACGGGGGCCTGCCTGTGTCTGACCATCCCCGCCGACAAGGACGCTCTGGGCCGTGCTCTGGGCCGCAGCAGCTGTGCTATGGTGGCTGTCACCGACGTGGGCTTTGCCGACGCCATCGTGAAAAAGCTGGCAGTCATGGATCCGGAGCACTATGAGCAGGCATCCCAGCGGCTGCAGATCAAGGCCCGGCGGGCCATGGAGCGGCGGGAGGAGCAGGCCCGGCACGAGAAGAACCTGCGCCGGGGCAAGAAGCGCACGGCTCCCCCGGAGCCGCCGCAGCCGGTGCAGGAGCCGCCCCGTGAGGCGGCGAAGGAAAAGCCCCGGCGTCCGGCCCGTCCGGGCCGCAGGCGCCCCGCTGCTCCGCAGCAGCGGTTTGCCGGTTCCCGGCCGGTGAAAAAGGGCAAGGGCTCCGGCAGGGATCGAAAAAAATCGTAAGTTTTGTGCTCCGGCACATTTCGTAATCACAAAGATGGAGGTGGCTTTATTTGGGTAGCGTAGGAAACAAATATAGAGTGCATGAGGTGGCGAAGGACTTCGGAGTCCCCACCAAGCAGATCACGGAGATCTTGACCAAGTACGCCGAAACGCCCAAGAACCATATGCAGGTCTTGGAGGATCGGGAGCTGTCTCTGATCTTTGAGTATCTGACCCAGCACAATCAGGTATCCGGGATTCAGGTGATCTTCGCCGAGGGGGCCAAGCCTGCCGAGAAGAAGCAGCAGCCTGCCGCCAAACCCGCCGAGAAGAAGCCGGAGGGCAAGGGGGAGAGCCGTTCTGCCAAGCAGGAGACCAAGCCCGTCTCCCGTGTGCCTCAGACCAAGGTGGTGGACACCCGCAAGGCCACGGCGGTGAATCTGGATAAGTACGACGAGAAGCTGCAGGACATGGCGGAGGGCCGCACCGGCGGCGGCCGTCGGGCCCAGCAGCAGACCCAGGGCAAGGAGAAGTTCCGCAACGGCGGCAAGCGCCGGGACAACGGTTTTTCCAATAAACGCAAGCAGGAGGAGGCGGATCGTCTGCGCCGCCTGCGGCTGGAGGTCATCAAAAAGACCCCCGTTACCGTGCAGATCCCCGATGAGATCAGCGTGGGTGAGCTGGCCAGCCGCATGAAAAAGACCGGCGCAGAGGTAGTCAAGTGCCTGATGAAAAACGGCGTCATGGCCTCCCTGAGCCAGCTCATTGACTTCGATACCGCCGCCATCATCGCAGAGGAGATGGGCTGCAAGGTGGAGAAGGAGGTAGTGGTCACCATCGAGGAGAAGCTCATCGACGACCACAAGGACAACGAGAAGGATCTGGTACCCCGTGCCCCCGTGGTGGTGGTCATGGGTCATGTGGACCACGGCAAGACCAGTCTGCTGGACTATATCCGCAACGCCCATGTGGCCAGCGGCGAGGCCGGCGGCATCACCCAGCACATCGGCGCCTATCAGGTGCAGATCAACGGCAAGCCCATCACCTTCCTGGATACCCCCGGCCACGAGGCATTTACCTCCATGCGAGCCAGAGGCGCCATGGTGACGGATATCGCCATTCTGGTGGTGGCCGCCGAGGACGGTATCATGCCCCAGACGGTGGAGTCCATCAACCACGCCAAGGCTGCCGGGATCCCCATTATCGTGGCCATCAACAAGATGGATAAGCCGGAGGCCAATCCCGAGCGCATCAAGCAGCAGCTCACCGAGTACGGGCTGGTGTGTGAGGAGTGGGGCGGCGACACCATTGTCTGCCCCATTTCCGCCAAGACCGGTATGGGCGTGGACAATCTGCTGGAGATGCTGACGCTGACCGCCGAGGTGGGCGAGCTGAAGGCAAACCCCAACCGTGCCGCTCAGGGTACGGTCATCGAGGCCCGTCTGGACAAGGGCCGTGGCCCTGTGGCCACGCTGCTGGTGCAGAACGGCACGCTGAAGCAGGGCGATATCATCATCGCCGGTACCTCTGTGGGCCGTGTCCGGGCCATGGTCAGCGACAAGGGCCAGAAGATCACCTCCGCCGGCCCCTCCGTGCCTGTGGAGATCACCGGTCTCAGCGAGGCACCCACCGCCGGGGCCACCTTCAACGCCGTGGCTGATGAGAAGCTGGCCCGTGAGCTGGTGGAGCAGCGCAAGGCCGAGGAGAAGGCCAAGGCCAACGCCCCTGTTACCAAGGTCTCGCTGGAGGATCTGTTCAGCCAGATCCAGGCCGGTGAGATGAAGAACCTGAACCTGATCGTCAAGGCCGACGTGCAGGGCAGCGTGGAGGCGGTGAAGGCTTCGCTGGAGAAGCTCAGCAACGACGAGGTGCGTGTCCGTGTCATCCACGGCGGTGTGGGCGCCATCAACGAGTCCGATGTGATGCTGGCCTCTACGTCGCAGGCCATCATCGTGGGCTTTAACGTCCGCCCCGACAACGCCGCCCGTGACTCCGCCGCCCGTGCCAACGTGGATATGCGGATGTACCGTGTCATCTATGATGCCATCAACGAGATCGAGGCCGCTATGAAGGGTATGCTGGCGCCCAAGTTCCGTGAGGTGCTGCTGGGCCATGCCGAGGTGCGCCAGACCTACAAGGTCTCCGGCGTCGGTACCGTGGCAGGCTGCTACGTGCAGGACGGTAAGCTCCAGCGCAAGGACTGCCAGGTCCGGCTGGTCCGGGACGGCATCGTCATCCACGAGGGTGTGCTGGCCTCCCTGCAGCGCTTCAAGGATCAGGCCAAGGAGGTTCTGGCCGGGTACGAGTGCGGCCTGACCATCGAGAAGTTCAACGACATCAAGGAAGGCGATATTGTGGAAGCCTTCACCATGGAGGAAATTCCCCAGTAAACGGGGGAGTGGCCCTTATGCGCCGTCTCCGGTCGCCTTCCGGCGCAGCACGGCTGCGCCCGCAGGTCGTGCGTACAAGGGTTTTGCGGAGCAAAACCTTGCTTTGGCGGAATTCATTTCCGCCAAAGGATGGTGGATCGGGGTCCCCATGAAACGAGTTTCATGGGGCAGGCGATATTGTGGAAGCCTTCACCATGGAGGAGATTCCCCAGTAAAGGGGGGGAGTGGCCCGTGGAGAGAGGTGTTCGGCAAGCACCGGCCTTTCTACGGACAGTTCGCAGATGACCGTGGGAAGCCGTGATACCACACAGGAACCGCTGCCGGATGCGCTCTGACTCCGATTTTCCCCACAACAGACAAACACAAGACCCAGAGGGCGGGCGCTTCGCCCGCCCTCTTTTCCACATCCAACGAAAGACTAACTATTAAAAGTCAAGCCTGAAATGAATGGATTAGCAAAAAATTT
>ERZ836441.3365-NODE-3365-length-10854-cov-2.398092_pt1 | contig 10854 bp, 10 predicted proteins | sample MGYA00519686_ERZ836441 | MGnify/ENA primary metagenome ERZ836441 (study PRJEB31850, sample SAMEA3708800) | human gut metagenome | biome: human gut; feature: human-associated habitat; material: faeces | place: China | collected 2014 ... | reverse complement strand
TTTTCTTCGGGCCTTGCTTCAAAGAATGACAGGACTGAAGATGACTATGTACGGTTTCCACTCAACTTTTCCTGACGGGTGTACAGAAAACGAGATAAACGATGCCGAGGCTAAGAAGTGCCTATTATGTACGCTATGGGGAAACGCTATTGGACAAGCCTACCAAAGAAGCGACTTGCTGGAGCAAAAAACGGAGGTTATGCAAAAGTGAGCCGATACTGTTTTTCCAAATTGTAAGACTATTGCTTTTTAATTGCTTTTTTTAGCTGCTTGCTTAAAATTTACATTACATACCAGTAGTGGGTGAGTCGTCCGGTGACATGTAACAGAGAGCTCTGACTCTCGACCGGCGCAGTACCCCAATTCTTACTTCTTCCCAATAACCATGCTTTACGCCATATTGATTGACGGTGGCTTTGCTAGACGAATTTTAGGAAGTTCGGAAATGCCAGCCGACTCTGAAGATATTAAAGCTCTAGTCAAATGTATCCAAAGGTCTCCTTATCTGGAAGGACATGTGCTACATCGTATTTATTATTACGATGCCTACACCCTAACGGGCAAAGAGAAAATTCCCCTTGGAGGAGGAGTCCAAGATTTTTCAAATACTCCTCTAGCGATTAGATCTTCTGAAATTTTTAACAGACTCAAGACGGAACCTTATTTTGCTATGCGAATGGGAGAGACCTCTTTCAATGGATGGAGAGTAAAGGCCCAACTGTTCAATACCAAAGAACCGTCTATAACTATCACCAGTGGAGATATTTTGGCTAATATCTCCCAGAAAGGCGTAGATATGCGAATCGGGATGGATATTGCTTCCCTAACTCTGAAGAAAATTGTTCATATTCTTGTGCTGGTGACCGGAGATAGTGACTTCGTTCCTGCAATGAAGTTTGCCCGACGAGAAGGAGCAAATCTCTTTACAGCGTCGCTTGGGCACAAAGTGAAGGAATCTTTTGCTGAACACAGTGATTTAGAGCTAGGTATTACGCTAGATGATGTCAAGAATCTTCGCTCTTGAATTTCTTGCTCTTAGACCTCTTTCCGATGTTTTTGGAGTTCTGAGGGGACGGTGTATACCGTTACGAGGACATGACGAATGTTCAGAGACTAAGCAGACCAAGAATAACGGGCGCCACATCCTCGGACGAATTGCTTTTGCCTTTTCTATAAAAATCTTTCTAAAGAACCTCTCGACTAATTTAACCAAGACTTCTCCTTTTGGCTTACTGCCAATTACGGTATCTGCTTTCCACTGACTAAATTCCAAACGGTTTTAACTTTTTTAGGCGGTTGCTCAATGTCAACTCGATTAGGGATGAAGCCACGTCCTGCGGAGGTTTTAAACCTTTTGTTATATTTCTTTTTGCTTCTCCTTAGGTAATGCCAGGTAATTCCTCCTTTTTGTTTATCATTCCGTATCCTGGCATAAATGGTTTCATGAGAGACTGGTTCGTCAACTTTTAATAACCAATAAATTTTTTAAACTTTAATGTACATGTACATAAAACCTATTGAATTTAGAAGATCTTTTAAAAATCCAGTTATTTAATTTAGTATTTTTGAGAAGTAGCCAATAAATAATTGTTTTTTGTGGATATTTTGTTTTGGTTCACTTATAAGTCTTGGCTATCTGCAGGTCGTGGTATCTCCAACGGGGGTCGAACCCGTGTTCCAACCTTGAGAGGGTTGTGTCCTAGGCCTCTAGACGATGGAGATAATGACGAGGTGCAGAGATTCTAACACTACAAAACAATAAATTGAAATATTTTGCTAACGATCTTTCCTAGTGTCTCTTATCTTCGCCGATCAGGTGAAGGGAGTCTTCAATAGATTGGTTGTGTTTATGTTTGAAGATAACGCCAAGCATTGAGCCGGCAACAAAAATACCGAAAATAACCATAATCGTCGGAGTATTTAAATCTGCTTTGATAAGCAGTGCATATAAACCGAGCATTACAAGGATAGAACTGTTTTCATTGAAGTTTTGGACGGCAATTGAACGTCCGGCGCTCATTAAAACATGTCCTCTGTGCTGAAGGAGTGCGTTCATCGGAACAACAAAGAAACCGGCCATGGCTCCAACAAGAATCAGCATAACGCATGCAAAAATAACGGCCCAGCTGAAATGAAAGCCCAAAAGATCAAATCCTCCGGGGATCCAACTCTTGTTGAAGAATGCCATTCCGGAAACAACTACTCCCATCAAGACGCCTAAGGGAAGAACGCTTACGCTCTTCTTTAAAGAAACTAAGCTGGCCGCCAGCACCGCACCGATAGCAATACCGATGGCAATAACGCCTTGAAGGATAGCGGATTCGGAAAGGTTCAGACCTAAAGCATGGTCTCCCCATTTCAAAACTAAGAACTGGAGGGTTGCACCTGCTCCCCAGAAAAGAGAAGTAACGGATAAAGAAATTTGACCTAGTTTGTCTTTCCATAGCAAAGCACAGGACTTTCCGAAATTCTTAAGCGTATGAATGGGGCGGAAGTCTTGTTTGGGATAAACAGCTCCTGTCAAAGGAATAAAAAGATTAGCGATGGCAGCAAGAGCGTACACGACAATCATCGCAGCAATGCCGGCTTGGGCGGCATTGTGAACCCCCATGAAGTCGTGACCTTGAATAAAACTGTCAACCATCGGAGAAATTAAAAAGCCTCCTAAGCCGGTACCTAAAATAATGGAAGCAACCGTCAAGCCTTCAATCCAACCGTTGGCTTTGACTAGTTTTTCGGGAGGAAGCAGTTCCGTCAGAATTCCGTATTTTGCCGGAGAATAAGCCGCAGCACCTAAACCCACGATGCCGTATGCGAGAAGCGGGTGAGTCCCGAACAGCATCACGCAGCAACCGAAAGTTTTGACAGCATTGGTGATGAACATCACTCGGCCTTTAGGCATAGAGTCAGCAAAAATACCAACAAGCTGCAAAGAGTACGTAACTGATTACAAAGAAAAGCTTGAGAAGAGGAGTCATCCAAGCAGGTTCATTCAATGTTGCTAAAAGCGCAATCGCAGCAATCAAAAGTGCATTGTCTGCTAAAGATGATAAAAACTGCGCCACCATAATGGTGTAAAAGCCACGTGTCACAATGCCTCCGAAATAGTTCAAGGGATTCTAGCAAATAGCAGGCTCGGAGATGTTACATAAAAATATTTTGGTTAACTTTTGACGCAGAGAGAGTTCAAAACTCGAATAAAATTCAGTCCTATGATTAAACTTAAAAAATATTTTCTTGCCCAAGGTCACGAGCTCGCATTAGGAGAGCTCGAAGGCAAGCTCTGTCTTTCAGATTGGATTTACAGTAAAAATATTAAGAAGAAAGCCCAGACTTTGGCTAAAACTTATAAAACTTCTTATGAATACATTGATACTCCTCTCTTGAACGAAGCTGCCAAACAGCTTGACCAGTACTTCACGGGTCGAAGAAAGGTGTTCGAGTTGCCTTTGCTTTTGACGGGAACGGAATTCCAAAATCAAGTCTGGCAAATGCTCCAACACATCCCATACGGCGAATTGTGGTCCTACAAGCACCTCGCTGCCCGCCTGGGAAATCCGGAGAAGTTTCGGGCTGTGGCAAATGCGAACGGGAAAAATCCGCTTCCATTCATCATCCCTTGCCATAGAGTTATTGCTAATAACGGGACGTTAGGCGGTTACAGCTTAGGCACAGAACTTAAGCAATTCTTGATCAACATGGAGTTTGATGCCGAGAATTACGAGTTTAATTTGACCGGTGAATAGTCTTTCATGTTTTCTTTTTTCTTTTCTAAAAAGCCGTTAACACCTTTAGACGCTTTCCATAGAGTGGAAGCTGTCCTTCAGCCTATTCAACAAGAAGAATTTTTATTTAAAGGCGTACTTGTTCCAAAGGAAAAGAAGAAAAACTATTCCATTTATGCTTTAAAGATTACCGAATCTCTAATTGAAGAAGAGCCGTCGGATACCGGTGAGGAAATTGATCTATCAAAAGTAACTCTTCAGGTCTTTGAGAGAAATAAAAAAGACAGTCCTCTTGCTGAGGCTGCTAACTGGGAAGTTGTGCTCTCCGGACGCTTAGAAATAAAAATATGGAAAGACTCCAGCACTGCGGCTATCTGTCTGAGAGAACCGACTGTGCTGAAAAAAATTCAGCAGATACAACTTCAATCTTCGGAGGAAATTAAAGAGATCCGGGCTTTATTTCAACAAAATCCCGCGTCAAAACCTAGAGACGAAAGACTTATAGAAGAACTAAGTTCCAAATTGGCACGAAAATCAAAACTCTCAGTTCTTGTTTATGGGCCTGCGGGTAAGGGAAGGGACGATATTTTGACAGAGTTCTCCCGAGCTGAAGGAATAGAGAATTTTATTCGTCTGTACACGGTTGATAAAACTCTTAGCCCTCCTTCTCTAAATATCAAGAAAACCAAGGAACATTTCAAGAAGATATGCGAAGAACTGGAAGGGTATTCTCAAACCGGTGAATACGATCTTATTTGTTTAGCCCGAGGAGGCGGCGATCCTTTTCAATTGGCCTCTTTAAACAATAAAGAGCTTTGCGAAACCATCATTAGATTGCCAACCCCCGTGTGCATCTCGATAGCCCATTCTTCCGATGAACTATGGCTGAAAGAAAGCGGAGATATGTATACCAATGTCCCTGCGCTTTTTATCTCGGAGCTAGTAAGAGTCGTCGAAGCTGTCTATCCGGGAGAAATTAAAGTGTCGGCGATGCAGACAAGGAAACAATTTTTATCTACCGGCATTCCTCAAAAAATCTTCTGGGTATTATTATTGGCTTCATTGGCCCTCTTGGCCTGGTTCGTTTTTCGCTAAGACGACGCATTATTCTTTACCCAAACTTCTAAATTAAATGATTGAAATCCTGACGTTAGGCATTTTTGCGCTAGCTTTAATAATTTGCTTGAGCTTAGATATCAGTGTTATTGCGGCTCTTCTTATAGGTTTTCTGTGTTTCTTTAGTTATGGGCTTTATAAGGGCTTCAGCGCAAAGCAATTAATGGTGATGGCAGGCAAAGGCCAAAAAACCGGCTTCAACATTATGGTTGTCTTGAGTTTGATTGGCCTGTTGACTGCTTCTTGGCGTATAAGCGGCACTATTCCATATTTAGTAAGCTTTGCCGTTAATCTAATTTCCCCGGATTATTGTCTTTTCTTCGCTTTTGTTCTAAATGCAGCATTAAGCCTTCTTATCGGAACGGCCTTCGGTACCTCTGCCACTATGGGCGTTATTACCATGTCAGTTTGTATGGCGGCCGGTGCTGATCCGATGCTTGCCGGGGGAGCCGTACTTGCAGGATGTTATGTAGGCGACCGCAATTCTCCTGTATCTTCCAGCGCGTCGTTGGTTGCTGTGGTAACGAAGACAGATCTCTATCAGAACGTTCGATTGATGTTTGTCAGCGCCGCCATTCCATTCATCTTGAGCTGCCTGATTTATCTCGGTTTCGGCTTAAGTCAAACATACCAAGAAATCCATATGTCGCTAGGAGATCAGTTTGCTCAAGAATTTGTGATGAGCTGGTGGTCCGCTGTACCGGCAATTATTTTGTTGGGATTGATTTTTGCCAAGCTCGATATTAAAAAATCTATTTCAATCAGTGTGTTGAGCGCGGTAGTTTTGGCATTTATTCTGCAAGAAAGAGGAGTGGAGGAGATTCTTAAAACATTATTTTCCGGCTATGTTTCCAAAGATCTTTCTCTTTCTAAAATGCTGAATGGCGGAGGTTTCTTATCGATGGTTCCTGTCGTCATTATTATTTGTATTTCGTGTACTTACTCCGGACTCTTTGAAGGAACCGGTCTCATCAATACATTGAAGAACGGCGTTGAAAAGATTTCTAAAACCAGCAGTCCTTTTACGGCGATCTTATTAACTGCTATTACTACTGCTCTTATCTCCTGTAATCAAGTTCTAACCGTGATTCTTACAAAGCAGCTTTGTACCAATATTCAACCTGACAAGCAGAAGATGGCAATTGATTTAGAGAACTCTTCTATTTTGATTCCGGCTCTTATTCCTTGGTCCATTGCGGGTGCTGTTCCAATTGCAACCATCGGTGCTCCTGTATCAAGCGTAATAGGTGCATTTTTCATTTATTTGGTCCCGCTTTATTGGTTGGTACGTGAGAAGGCTGTCCTTGCAAAAGAACGACGTTGAAAATTGCTTGCTTACAATGGGAGGGTCAGATCCTATTCATCTAAGGAAGCTTCTATAGTGTCGATATCGTTCAGATATTAATAAGGAGATATCGAATCATGGAAGTAAAAGTTCCAGAAGTCTTCACAAAGTATATTAGTTCGTTTTCCGGATGCATGGGAGGAAATCCGGAAGCTCCGATTTGGCTGTGCATTGATCATTCATGCAAAACCCCTGATGTCATTACACCATCATTCTTTGATGCTCCTATCGAGGATATTAGCGGCTTGCTTAAGGGGCTTCCTGCATCTTGTCCGGTTTCATCCTCCATTGCAGCCCTGGCAAACGATATCGTTGGCCAACCCGCTGAGGATGTGGGCAAAGTCTTTAATGACAAGGATCCTAAAGCACAATCTATTCTCACTCTGGCAGTTTCTCCGTTTAGTTTCGGCGACAATCCTGTTCAAAACTGGAAAGAGGAAAAAGTTATTGAAGTAGACGGCAAAAAACTTAGTTTCGCTGAATACACAGGACTCCCGGAATTTAAAGATTATTGGGATTTCTTGATCGCTCAAAGAGGAAAAGTCTTTGCAGAAGCTGCTAAAAAGTATGCTCCGAAAGTAATTGTTTGCGAAGGCATTAATAAATACAAAGAGTACTTCAAACTTTGGCAGGCTGATTTGACTAACGTCCGTGCGCATGACGCTTTCTATTACGCTCCTATTATCGGCATGGATGGAAAGCCTGTAGGAATGGTTTTTGCAACGGATCTGTTTGGAACACCAAACGGAATTGACAATACATACCATATCGAAAGAATAGCTCTTCAAATTCGTCATTTTGCCGTTGCAGAATTAGGAGATAAGGTTTTCGGATCATTCGTCGGTCCGAATTTCTAAAAACCAAGCTAGCACGCGTAAAACGCTTGGTTTTACGTCGAAATGAAGGTAGGATCCTTGGAAATTTACTTTTTTAAGCTGTTATGAAAAGGATCCTGCTTACCGGTGCTACCGGAAGATTAGGCTCTGAGTTGCTTCAGAGCCTTAATTCGTCTTATGAGGTCTTCGCTCCGACAAGAGGAGAGCTTCCCTTGAGCCCTCAAACTGATTTCTACTCCTTCTTTCTGCAGACTAAGCCTCACACAGTTATTCATTCGGGAGCGTTGTCAGATGTGGATTATTGTGAATCTCACCGGGAGGAAGCAGAAGAAACCAACGTATTAGCTCCTCAAAAACTTGCTGAAGCTTGTCGAAAATTAAATATTCGCCTCATCCATATATCTTCCGACTACGTTTTCAGCGGAGAAAAGGGTGCTCCCTACACGGAAGAAGATGAAATCGGTGGGAATCCGAACTTTTATGGACAGACAAAAGAAAGGGCAGAAAAGGCAATTTTGAAAGAGAATCCTGAGGCAATTCTTCTCCGAGTAGCATGGCTTTACGGGAAGAAGGGCCCAGACTTTGTCAGTTCTATAATGGATAAATTACGTGCCGGAAGCTCTCGAATACAAGCGGTAGAAGATCAATTCGGAAGTCCGACCAGTATCGCTGACCTGTGCACTCATATCCCGTATTTCATAGAACGTGAGGATGTTAAGGGCGCCTTCCATCTGGTCAATGAAGGCTGCGCCAGCCGATTAGAAATGGCAAAAGTTATTGCAGATGAATTTGGCTTAGTCTGTGAGGTGTGCGGAGTGACTTCAAAGAACTTTCCTCGTCCTGCAAAGAGACCGAAAAATACTTCGCTGCGAAGCTTGAGATTACAAGAAGCAAAAATACCTCCAATGCCCAATTGGGAAGCATCGCTAAGAGAATTTGTCCGCAAAAACAAAAAAGCGCCGGAATAATCCACAGCGCCTTTTAGTTTGGTCGAAGCTTGTTATAGATTTTTTGCTTTTCTGTAAGCAACAAGATCTTCAACGGATAGAACGGTTAGACTATGCTCATCTCCGAATTTGCAGATTTGCGGGAGACGCATCATTGTGCCGTCCGGGTTCATGACTTCGCACAGAACACCGCAAGGATTTAATCCGGCCAAACGCATTAAATCAACCGTGCATTCTGTGTGTCCTCTTCTTTCTAAAACACCGCCGGCTCTGGCGCGCAGAGGGTAAACATGACCCGGTCTTAAAAGATCTGTCGGTTTTGCATCCGGATTGGCAGCGGCTTTAATGGTAGTGACTCTGTCTTTTGCGCTGACGCCGGTAGTGCAGCCTTGTGCAGCCTCAATAGAAACGGTAAATGCAGTTCCTTGTGTGTTGGTGTTGTTAGGAACCATCTGAGGAAGCTCTAAGCGCTTACAGTCTTCGTCACGAAGACAAATACATACAATGCCGGAGCACTCTCTGATCATTAGAGCCATCTGCTGTTCTGTCAAGAAATCTGTGGAGTAAATCAAGTCCCCTTCGTTTTCTCTATCTTCATCATCGACCACCAGAACACCTTTTCCGGCTCGGAGGTCGGAAAGAGCTTTTTCTACTCTTTCAATAGAATCTTTTCCGTATTTATGAAGTAAATTTTCTGCCTGTGACATTTCTAGCTTTCTCTTTATTTTAAGAATTTCCGTGATCTTACCAATGATTGCTGCAGATATCTTACAAAAACAAAATTACCTTTCAAAATTACTCGTTAATTGGGATTCTTGGTAAAATTTCGGAACTATTCAAAGGAGAAAGAATTGTTAGTAGCAACACCATATTCAAACGACGAAATTTGTCAGCATTTCGGACATGCACCACAATTCAAACTCTTTACTGTTGAAGACGGTAAAGTAGTTGAATCAGTTGTTATCGATACCGTTGGAAGCGGTCATAACGCATTGGCAGCCTTCTTAGCTGACCATAACGTTGATATCGTCATCTGCGGAGGCATTGGTCAAGGAGCTATTGTTTCATTAGCGATGGCCGGAATCGATATCGTTCCGGGCGTTGCCGGCTCCCCAGACAAAGCAGTTAAGGAATTGCTCGAAGGTACTTTGGTTGCCGGTGCTGTCAGCGGATGCGGCTGCGGAGGCCATCACCATGAAGAAGGTGAAGGGACTTGCGGTTGCGGAGGTCATCACCACGAAGAAGGTGAGGGTACTTGCGGTTGCGGCGGTCATCATCATGAAGAGGGCGGCTGTGGTTGCGGCGGTCATCATGAAGACACTTGCGATATCAGCGGAAAAGAAGGCAAAGGCGGCTGCGGTTGCGGATGCCACTAATCTTCAAAGCAGATATCTGTTAGCGTAAACTAAACTTAACCGCTGCTTGGTCGGAATTTGATCAAAGCAGCGGTTTTCTTCTGTCTGGAACTCCTCTCCAATTCTTTTTTGAAAAGAACTTGTTAAAGGTTTGTGAAAATCTTTCTGTTTCTTTCTAATCTCTAGCAGCCTTGTCTCTATTCACTTAATATTTCCGCCTTTCATCTTTTGTTTGATGAAGAGATAGTTTTCTATTCACAAGTTTTTTCTGCCGCCAATTCGGATTTTGAGAAAAATTTGTGAATTCTATAAACCAATGTATCCAAATTAGTTACGTTGAAAACATTCAAGAACTTACCGTTTCTATGATTGTTTTATTTAATGACTTCTAAAGAGATTTCTCTTTTTCTGCTCTGGAGCGGGATTGTGAATTTAAAAAAATTATTGGCGTTATCGCTTGCCTGTTCTGCAATGATCCTTTTTTCGCAGGCCCATGCACAGGAAACCGCTAAGCGTGTGGAGCAAGAAAAAAACCTCAACAGTGAGGGAAGCGAGAGCGAAGACAGGCTCTTGCCTTTCTTTGGCAAAGAGGCTAGGGAGAGAGGATATGAGCTTCCGGAACCCTTCGGAGTTAATGTCAATTACATGCATATGAAACAAGATATCGTGGTAGAGGACATTAAATTCAGCGGTTTAGGAATGAATCTTCCATCTTTTAAATTTCCTTTCCGCCCTCAGTACACTCCTATCCCATCAGATATTTTTGAGATCGGAGTTAAAAGTACAAAGCAAAAAAGTCATACGGAAACTTTAAGGTTGGATACTTGGGTATTTCCCTTTATGAATGTCTATGGCGTCTTTGGCAGAACGAAAGGACATTCGCTTTCCAAGATTGCTGTTTCATCTCCCACGCCATTTGTGGATAAAGTTATTCAGGGGATGGGAGGAATGGATGATTTAGATTTCGTTCTGAAATTTAAAGGAAAAACTTACGGAGGCGGTCTTACTTTAGCGGGCGGTTATGGAAACTGGTTTGGTTTACTGGATATGAATTACACCAAAACCCAACTGGATATCATTACCGGCAACATCAAAGCCTTTACTTTAGCGCCTCGTGTCGGTTATCGATTCAATGTTTCCGGGGTTGAAAGCATTAATTGGCCGGAAGGAAAACTTAGTCTCTGGGTTGGCACGATGTATCAAGATGTCACCCAAAACTTCAACGGCAAGCTTTCCAACCTTGACTTCTCTCCTAAACTTCAAGGCTTGATCAATGCGGTCAATTCAAAAGGGGAAGGAGAGTTTCACGTTAAGCAGCATTTGAAGTCTCCGTGGAATATGCTGGTCGGTGCACGCTATGAGGTAGGAAAGCACTTCAATATTCTTACTGAAGTCGGATTCAATAAGCGGAAAAGCTTTTTCTTAGCCGGAGAATTCCGGTTCTAAAGGCCTCTTGTGGAATAACTCTGCAGGTGCGTTTTCTTACGGTGTCTCGCCTAATCGAGTAGGGAGGGGTTTTAGCCCGTCCCT
>ERZ836441.3355-NODE-3355-length-10880-cov-2.883326_pt1 | contig 10880 bp, 5 predicted proteins | sample MGYA00519686_ERZ836441 | MGnify/ENA primary metagenome ERZ836441 (study PRJEB31850, sample SAMEA3708800) | human gut metagenome | biome: human gut; feature: human-associated habitat; material: faeces | place: China | collected 2014 ... | reverse complement strand
CCCGCTTCCCCCATGACAAGCCATTCCAGCCGGTTTTTCCACAATCAAAATATCTTTATCTTCAAAAAGAATGTTGGGCATGTCTTCCGATTTAATCGGAGGAACATAGGTATTGAGCTTTTCTTCCACGCGGATCGGAGGAATACGAACCAAATCACCGGTTTTTAGTCTAGCTTCTACTTTTACACGGCCCTTATTGATTCGAACCTCTCCGTTTCTGACCATACGGTAAATATGAGACTTCGGCACGCCTTTTAACAAAGTAATCAGAAAGTTGTCCAAACGCTGACCGTCATTGGCCGGTGAAACGGTCACTAAATGAGCTTTCAAATTTTGAGGTTCAGGTTTAGACGGCTCGGCAGGCTTTTGTTGTTTTCGGATGCTTTGCTTCTGCTCCTTCTGGGCAGAACGGATTTGCTCCAGGATATCTTTGCCTTTCCTTGTTCGGCCTTTTGGCTCAAGCCGTTTTCTATTCGTAACTTCTTTGTCCGTTGCTTTTTTTTGCAGATGGCGCTCTGTGCTCATTTGTTTTAAAATCCTCATCCGAGACAAATTATTAGCCGTTTGAAGGTGCCGCTAAGACTATAAAGCTCTTGTGCTTAGGCCTCAAAGCTCGATATAAGACACGTTGTTGTCACTAATAATTCTCGTCGCTCGTAAGCGTTGATTGTAGCCTTTTCGGACAACTTTAATTTCCGCCTGCTAGGAAATTGAGATCCCAAACAGCTCATCACGCAAAATGTTGAACATAAATCCGAGAGATTCGAGAACAATTTCTCAATGGATCTTCGGTGGCGTTTCTTTTATTAGAACGTCTTGCTGAAAAGAATATTTTTTGTTTTGCTGTGCAGCGTCCGGTTGATGCTGCAGGCAGAGAAGAACTAGAAGTTGTAGTTGCTGTTATTGTTTTTTAACTGGTAGAGGAAAGTAATTGAGCGTTTCCAACAGAGGGGAATTTCCGGCCCGGGATCGAAGAATCCTTTGGGGCCCTATCTCCCTGTGCATAAAATCTGAAACGGAAGGCTCAGCGGATGCCCACAAATTACTAGCTTACCTTTTAACTAAACGTCCTCATCAATCTTTCACCTAGAAACATATTCTTTCAGCACGCCTGTGATCCGCGTCAGTGATCGAGGAGTGCCCAATGAAGCGCATGTTATTTAATGCCACGCATCCTGAAGAGCTGCGTGTCTGTATCGTTGACAGTCAACAACTGATCGACATGGATCTGGAGTCGTCTGCCCGCGAACAAAGAAAGTCCAATATTTACAAAGGTATTATTACCCGCGTTGAACCCTCTCTGGAAGCCTGCTTCGTAGACTACGGAGAAGAAAGACACGGTTTTTTGCCTTTTAAAGAAATCTCTAAAGCCTATTTCAACGAGGGTGTCGACTACAGAACTGCTACCATCAAGGAAGCTGTTTCCGAAGGCATGGAACTCATCGTTCAAGTTGAAAAAGAAGAAAGAGGAAACAAGGGCGCTGCTCTGACAACCTTTATTTCTTTGGCAGGCCGTTACCTTGTCTGCCAAACAATCCTCGCGGAGGCGGCGTCAGCCGCCGCATTGAGGGCGAAGAAAGAGAAGAGCTCAAAGAAAACCTCGGCAAGCTCCAGCATCCGAAAGGCATGAGCCTTATCGCTCGTACCGCCGGTATCGGCAGAAGCGTTGAAGAGCTTCAATGGGACTTGGACTATCTTCTTAAACTGTGGGAAGCGATTGATGACGCAGCTAAGCCTCAGTACGATGACGGCAAAGGCAACATCGTCGATACTGCTACCATCAATGGCAGACCTTTAAAGAGAGTTAATCCGGCTCCTTTCTTGATCGTGGAAGAAAGCAATCTGGTTATTCGCGCCATCCGCGACTACTTCCAGCCGGAAATCAGCGAAATTCTCATTGATACCGACGAAATCTATGAACAGGCTCGTCAATTTATGAGCCATGTCATGCCGGATATGGTCGACAGAGTCAAGAGATATCACGACGACATTCCGCTGTTTACTCGCTTTTTAGTGGAAAAACAGATTGAAACGGCTTATTCCCGCACGGTACCCCTTCCCTCCGGCGGCGCTATCGTTATCGACCACACAGAAGCTTTAGTAGCTATCGACGTTAACTCGGCCAAGTCCACTCGTGGCGCCGATATTGAAGAAACAGCTTTCAAGACCAATATGGAAGCTGCTGAAGAAGTTGCCCGTCAGATGAGACTGCGCGACCTTGGCGGTTTGATTGTTATCGACTTCATTGATATGGAGAACCCGAACAATCAAAGAGAGCTTGAGCAGAAGATGAAAGAAGAGCTCAAGAACGACAGAGCCCGCGTCCAAGCAGCCAAGATTTCCCGCTTCGGCTTAATGGAAATTTCCCGTCAAAGACTGCGTCCGACATTGTATGAAGGCAGCCACATTACCTGCCCGAGATGCAACGGTGTCGGCGTTATCCGCGACACAGAATCCAGTGCAATTCAAGTTCTTCGAATTCTTCAGGAAGAAGCTCTTAAAGACGGCACAGCCGCTATGCAGGCTCAGGTCCCTGTTGATGTCGGCACATTCCTTCTCAATGAAAAGAGAGACGATATCGCCAAGATTGAATCTCGTCATAAGATTAAGATTTTCTTGATTCCAAACAAGAACTTAGAAACTCCTCATTATCAGATCGAAAGAATTCGTCCTGATGATGAACGACTTGATTCCGTTCTTCCAAGCTACGAAAGAGTTGAAAGCTTTGAAGCTGAAACTGATGAGCCTTACTCCAGAGCGCCTCAGCAGCATACTTCCGACAGACCAAAACAAGTCCCAGTTATCAAAGGACTTCCTGCCCGCGAAGAAGCTCCGAAGCATGTTGACTCCAAGAGCAAAGCTCAGCCGAAAGAAAAGAAACAATCTTTCTGGCAAAAAGTTATCAGCTTCTTTACCGGAGGCGAAGAATCTACGGAAGAACAGGCTAAGAAGGAAAAAGCTAAGAGCCGTAAGGAACAGAAGACTTCTAAGGCTCAGGAAAGAAAAGCTAAACCGACAAGAGCCGAAAGAGCAGAACGAAAGAATGCCGCCAAAGGCAGAGATCAAGCTAAGCCAGATAGATCCGATCGTTCTGACAAAGCAGAAAAACCTTCTCGTTCCGCCTCTAAAGCTGAAAGCAAGAGAGACAGAGGTGAGGAAAGACGCGCTTCTAAGAAAGCCGAAACCATGTCTCAGCAAACTCCTGCTGCAGAGAGCAGAGCTGAAGAAACAAAACCGCAGAGACGATCTGAAAAAGAGGCTCAGCCGCAATCAAGACGCACAAAAGAAATTGCAAATGTGCCGGCTTCCCTTCCCTCCAACGATGAAGCGGAAGTTAAAGCAGTCTCTTTAGCTGCTGCAGAAGTAACCAAACCGCAAACTGACTTCGCCAATGCTCCTGCTCAGTCAAAGGAATCTGATAATAAAGTCAAAGCATCTGCTCCGGCTGCTGAAACAGCCCCTGCCAGAAAGCCAAGACGCTCTAGAAAGGAAAAGGCAGAATTTTTTGACCAGGTTGAAAGTCCAAAACCGCCGGTTGCGGTTGACCCGGTTACAGCTGCCGTTGAAGTCGCAGTGATGGATCAGGTTAACGCTTTCGTTCCGCATCAAGAGGCAGCAACAGTTTCTGTCCCGTCTTCAGAAATTCCATCCGTTAATGTTTCTGATCTGTCTCTCGGAGAAAAACCTGAAAAACAATTCAGACACAATCCGTACAGAACCCGCAGAGGCAGAGGAGAAAGAAAGCCGCAGGCTGAGAAAAATGCTGAACAGGCACAACCATCTGCAGAAGTAAAAACTGTAGAGGTCCCTCCGGCTCAGCAGGCTGAAACTTCTTCTTTACCGGAAATTCACAAGCCCGCTCATGAAATCAGCTTCAAGGCCGAATCTTCTGTTCCGGCACAGCCCGTTAAGGAAGAACCAAAGCAGGAAGTTAAGACTGAACCGGAAACAGTGAAAAAATCAACGGACGCTGCTGCGAACGCTCCAGCACCTGTCGAAACTTCTGCTCCTGTCCAAGAGTCTGTCCCCTCTCCGGTAGAAACAGCCAAAGAAAAACCAGCAGCTAAGCCTGCCGAGAAAGCTAAAGCTGCTGCAGAACCAAAACTTGAACTTGTGTCAACCAAGACAACTGATGAACCAACAGTAGAGGTTCAGAAGCCGAAGTTAGGCAGAAAGAGAATCAAGAAGACAGTTTCTGAAGAACCGTTCGTTCTAGAACAAGTTCAGACAACAGCTAAAGAATAGCTTTCTCTGACTTTAGAGCCCGCTGCAAGCGGGCTCAAACAGATTGCTTTAAATCTTTTCGTATCTATGCTAATATCACCAAAATGAAAAGATTAGTAGGTATAGGTGAAGCCGCTTCAGCGCTGGGTGTGTCAATCACAACTCTGCGCCGCTGGGAGACATCAGGTAAGTTAAAGGCTGAGCACACGGCAGGCGGTCATCGTCGTTATGATCTTGCCAAACTCAAGCCGGAACTAATTCATGCCGCCAGCGCGGATAGCCGTCGAACCGTGGCTTATGCTCGTGTTTCCAGCCACGATCAGAAAGAGGATTTGGAGCGCCAGAAACATATTCTGGAACTGTATTGTGCCCGCCAAGGCTGGACATTTGAGGTTGTTTCCGATCTCGGCTCCGGCATGAACTATCACAAAAAGGTTTAAAGAAGCTGCTGGAGGCTATCCTTGACGAGCAGGTCGGCCGTTTAGTCATTACTCACAAAGATCGGCTGTTGCGTCTTGGTGCAGAGTTGGTGTTTGCCGTCTGCGAAGCTATGCACGTCGAAGTTGTGATCCTTAATCAAGAGGAGGACACGACGTTTGAAGCAGATCTAGCTGAGGATGTGACGGAGATCGTCAACCTATTCTCTGCTCGCTTATACGGCTCTCGCAGCCGCAAGAGTCAGAAGCTTCTTGATGGTATAAAGAAAGCGGTGGAAGAATCGTAATGTTGATCGCCCATCGCATCGCTCTGGATCTAAGCAACGTACAGGCAACCTACATGTCGCAGGCGGCCGGTACAGCTCGCTTTGCCTACAACTGGGCATTGAACGAGTGGAAGAAGCAGTACGAAGCATGGAAGCAGGATAATACTCTGCCCAAGCCATCACAAGAAGCGCTGCGGCGACAACTTAACAGCATCAAGCGCAAAGAATTTCCGTGGATGCTGACAGTGACCAAGAATGCTCCGCAAATGGCGATTATCCAGTTAGGACAAGCCTTTAAGAATTTCTTTGCCGGCCGATCCAGATATCCCAAGTTCCGTAAAAAAGGAAGAGATGACCGCTTCACGCTAACCAATGATCTGATCAGCATTGACGGCTGCCGTATCCGCATTCCTCGTCTGGGATGGGTGCGTATGCGGGAATCGCTGCGCTTTGCGGGCAAAATTATGTCGGCCACTATTTCTCGAGTTGCTAACCGTTGGTTCGTCAGTATTACCGTAGATACCGAAGACAATTCTCACCTGCCTAAAGCCGAAAACCAAGGTGCAGCAGGTGTGGATTTAGGAGTGTCTGCACTGGCGACTTTATCAACAGGAGAAGTTATTGTCGGCCCTAAGCCTCACAAGGCATTATTGTTGCGTCTCAAACGGCTCTCGCGAAGTCTGAGCCGAAAGCAAAAAGGCTCAGCTAATCGAGTGAAAGCTAAAATCAAACTAGCAAAGCTGCACGCTCGTATTGCTTCGATACGAACCGATGCGCTGCACAAACTGACGACGGATTTGACTCGCCGCTTTCACAGTATCGGGATTGAGGATTTAAACGTGAGCGGTATGATGAAAAACCGTCATTTGGCTAGAGCTATTGCCGATATGAGTTTTTACGAGTTTCGCAGACAGCTGCAGTACAAGACGTCAATGCGAGGCGGCCAGGTAGTAGTTGCGGATAGGTTCTACCCGAGCAGCAAGACCTGTTCTGTTTGTGGCTATAAGCTTGAATCGCTGCCTTTGTCGGTTCGCAAATGGAAATGCCCCGGTTGTGGGACAGATCATGACCGAGACCTTAATGCGGCAATTAATTTGAAGAATATGGCGGTGAGTTCCACCGTGACAGCCTGTGGAGAGGAGGGCTCTGGCTCGAGTCGAATGACTTGAGCGAAACCGTCCTCAAAGAAGCAGGAAGCAAGCGGCGGATTTAATCAAATATGATTAGGTCTGTATAGGTCTTGCAGAACGGCTCTAATTTTTGGGATTTTGTCGGATTACCTTCGACCTAATCTCTTCTCGGTATCAACCGAGCAAGTTTTTATGCTTGGCTATATTGGCTAATTATTAGCTAGCATCAAGGCTTCATTGACTATACGGGCCTTTCCGTCAACATCTTCCGTAAGAGAGCACGGTCCAACCATATAGGAGATTTGTTTTTTCCGGAAGAGAAAACTATTGCCACTCGCTTCATTTCGAAATGGTCTATCGGTGGCGCTCTTTAATTTGATTTTCGGCTTCTTTGAGCTTTCCGTCGGTTCTCTGCCTCAATCTGCTCCTCTGTTCTTCCTTTTAACTTTTGTTCCAGATAAAGTTGAGCCATTGCTGACCTTACCTGAAGGTTTGGATAATCTACATAGGCAGTTGTCCCTTGGATTTTCTTGATGGTCAAGTATCCGGCTTGAACCAAGAGTTCTATATCGGATAAGTTTTCAACATCCGATGATCCTCCCAATACCTTTAGAGCCACAGATTTCTCACTCCCATATTCTTCAGTCTCTTTCAGAGTATGGGACTGAAGAAATTTAACTAGGACATTAGGCTTGCCCGCGCTCTCAAACCAATAATCCTTAAAGCGTCTTTCAGGTGATGAGAAAAAATGCAGTAAAGACCAAGGAGAAAATACCTTTTGTCTTGCTGTTTCTTCAAAACAAAAACCGTCATAGTGGTCCGTCAGCTCTTTTAGAAGACTTTCCCTATCAAGCCCTAACTTCTCAGAAGCAACTGTTAAATACTCAAGAAAATACTTCTTAACTTCCTGATGTGTATAACCAAGGAGTGAGCCAAACTCCGCGGCAAACGATATGTCCGATAAATTATTTAATTCCGGAAAAATGCTAGCCCTAACGAATTTTGTTATTCCTGTAACGAACAAAAAACGCAAGGCAGCATCGTTTGATTTTAACGTTGCGTAAAAACGAGAAAGTTCTATTCGAACATCTTCAAAAAGCTCTTTTCTGTCTAAGCACGAGGTAAGCGGAGCATCGTACTCATCTATTAACAACACTACAGAACTCAAAGGCTGCTTCTTAAACCAAGTAGACAACTGACTTATGAGCGACGTACCGTAAAGTTCGAAACGAAATCCGTAAGGAGCAAAAGCTTCAACTATTAAATCGTGATATTGGAGTTCAAACTCTTTGAAATTTCGGAAACTTTTTACTTCAGAAAAATCTAATCTCACAACCTGGTAGTTTTTATCTTCTTTCCAAAGTTTTTCAATCTCGAGACCATGAAAGTCTCTCAGTCCATACTTGAATAAAGACTCAAACGTGGAAATCAATAAGGATTTTCCAAATCTTCTCGGGCGAGCTAGAAAAAACTTTCCTCGGCGTGAGGCAAGACAATGGATATACCAAGTTTTATCTACATAAATTTCATTGAAATTTCGAAGAGCTTCAAATGAAGACGTACCGAACGGCAAGCGTTTCAATAGTTCCATATCCATAGGAGTTTCCTGTCTGGTCATTTTTATTATATAAGCACGAACTCAGTCTGTAACATTCCCTCCATCGAAAGCTAACGTCAGCACTTAATGCGGAAACTCTTATGGAGAAAATTGGCATCAACTTTCCTCCGTTCTGCGTCCCGGTTTGCCTAATGCTTTTCCACAATAACTCTTTCAACTCACGTCACGGTTCTTCCAAAGACTTGGAATCATCGGGAAATTCCGAAAGGTTTAATGAAGTTTCTTTAGTTACTATTTGACAAAGCAGCCAAGGAGGACGGAATGAGGAATCACTTTTTTCTCAGGTTAACCAATATAAAAATCGCAAAAGAAAACATTCTTCTTTCAAAACCTCATACTGCGGGAACTTGTGTAGAAAGAAAAGGTTCTCCGACTTTAAAGCTGCATGTTTTGTCTTTCTTTTCTGCTTTACTTTTTCCTATTGCCGCCAATGCATTAACACAACAGGATTTTAAAACCACGGAGTACTTTGCCTCGAACGGCTTGGATCTAATCAACGCTGCTTCGGCCTATGCGCAAGGATTCACAGGCAAAGGCATATTGGTTGGATTATTAGACACGGAAATGCAATCCTACCATCCGGAATTATCGGAAAAATTTGAGGTATTCGAAGCTTTGGACAAAGACGGCAGTCAAATTCCACTTCCAACTATTTGGGATGACTCTGTTAGCCATGGGACACATGTTGCCTCTATCATGGCAGCAAAAAAAGACAACGAAGGCATGCACGGCGTGGCCTTTGATGCAGATGTAATCGGTCAAGTCTACATCGGACTTAGAGACTTTTATTATCCAGATGACAAGCGTTTCTTCCAAGATCATCCCAATCTCAAAATTCTTAATAATAGCTGGACTGCCGCTGAACTCCATAAAGACACTTTACCAACCGGAGAACTTTACTCAGTTGAAGAAGCAAAAAGGCTTTCGCAGGTCATGGGAGAACGCCCACACTCAGGAAGCCTGGTCAACTGGGCTCTAAATAATCCAAACAGCCTTGCCGTTGTAGCTGCCGCCAATGACGGATGGATTCATCCGTCATTTAACGGAATGCTTCCGCGGTATTACGGTTCTGAACTTGGAAATTGGATTACCGTTGTTTCTGCCAATCCTCTTGATACGCGCCGAGAAAACGGAAAGATTATTTTCGGACCAAGCGGTCTATCCTTATTTTCGAACATTGCCCGCGGAGCGGAACTTTTTACTATCACAGCGCCCGGAAGCAATATTTGGGCGGCAAACGTTGTTGACGAAAAATACGTCTTCAAATCCGGTACCTCTATGGCCGCTCCTCAAGTTTCCGGGGCTGCTGCTCTGGTGGCTCAGGCCTTTCCATGGATGACGGGAAAACAACTTGCCGATACATTACTTACAACAGCCAACAGTAATATTGAATGCCCCGACATTCTGGTTGGTTTTGATAATTCGATAGAAACAGTTTTGGTTTTTTATTATGTATCGGATGATAGACCTACCAAAGACCAGCTTATTAAGGCTATCACGGAAACCTACCAAGCTGATCCCGATTCCTGGCCAGCATATTCCTTGGATTCACTTATCAAATATTTCATCGAGGACCACTATGAGAACGACGGTTCTGAAAAACTCGACGATAAGTATGTGAGACTCGTCAAGGTAACTAAAGAAGAAGTATTCGGTCAAGGCTTGCTTGACGCCGGAAAAGCGGTAAACGGAATTGCACGTTTGGACGTAAACCGAATGAAGGCAGAAGACATCCGCTCTTATTCAGAATTCGGCAATGAAAAGTTTGCCTTTGAAAAATTCGATACTCAAGGCCATACCGCCTTCTTCAATAACGATATTTCGGAAAGGCTTTGGGACGATAAGTACCATCACGATGAGTACAAAGAAGGAAAGTTTAGAGCAACCTCAACTTTTACCGGTCTAAAGCCGGGATTGATTAAACAAGGCAACGGCATTTTAGTTTTATCAGGCACAAATACCTATTCGGCTCCAACAATTGTCGAAGGAGGCGTTTTGGATATTAGTAAGCGGGCTGATCGTTCAGGAGGAACTCTAGTAAATAGTTCCGTCTTAATTCAAGATGGAGCCGTTCTCTTAGGAAACGGAACGGTAAACAACAAAGTTATCAATCACGGTGCATTTATCCCAGGTGATTTTGTTGATCCGTTCACTGTCGGTGAATACATCCAAAGCCCGACAGGAAATCTCCTCATCTTTGTTAGCAATGAAGGTAAACACAACAGTCTGAAAGTACTTCATGAAGCAAAAATAGAAGGGAATGTCTTAGTTGGATTAGAAAGTGGGTTTTACGTCAATAACAGTCTTTATAAATTCAATCTTCCGGACTTTATCGATGTATCCGATCCCGCAAAATTAACGCTGGATTTAACGGAGATTCGACTCTTCAAAAACTCCGGAACATTAGAAGTCAAATTAGAGAAGGATAAAGATTCCTTCACTTTAAAAATTTTACGAGCTCCTGACAGTTACGCTCGATACGCTAATTCACCGGCTCAAAAGTCCCTCGGAGCTGCACTCTATGCAGCAGCGTCCCAGAATTCCTTGAGCCCAGGTTTGCGTAACTTTATAGAGTTGCTAGACTTTTCAGACGCTGGCAGCAATGAGATTACCAATCTCCTCCAAAACACGCTGCCAAATGTATATTTAAATACTCAGAAAGCGGACTTAGAGCAGCTTCAAACCATTAACAACCTTCTCTTCTCCTGCCGAGCTGAGGACGGTTATTGGATTAAAGCTTTAGGTAACCGTGGGTCTTCCGATAACTCCAACCTTCTAAACGGCTATAGGACTTATCAATACGGCGTTGTAGGCGGTTATAGAACCAAAATTTCTGAGCAGGTCAAAGTAGGAGTCTTTATCGGAGCAACTCAACTACAGCTAAAGGAAAAGAATAGCGGAAGCAAATATGACTCAACCAGATTTTTGATTGGAGCGGAAACCCAATATTTACCGCAGCAGATTGATGGATTAACATTTTTTGGATCTGTGTTTTTCACGGGCACTGACTCCAAAGCCACTAGAAAGTCATTAGGCAGTGCTTACAAAGGCCATTGGGTAGGCATTGGATTCAGTTCTCAAGCTGGTGCTGAATATTTAGCCGGTCCAGAAACCATTAAAGCAGGTCCTTTTGTATTGGCTGATTTCAGCTGGTCAAGAACTCCTTCTTTCACGGAAAAAGGCCCGGGCATTCCACAAACGATTG
>ERZ836441.3337-NODE-3337-length-10940-cov-2.930271_pt1 | contig 10940 bp, 12 predicted proteins | sample MGYA00519686_ERZ836441 | MGnify/ENA primary metagenome ERZ836441 (study PRJEB31850, sample SAMEA3708800) | human gut metagenome | biome: human gut; feature: human-associated habitat; material: faeces | place: China | collected 2014 ... | reverse complement strand
GCGTGAAGAGGCAGCCGGACGTGACCAGGATTTAAGCGAGTCTCGTGCAAGAAAAGAGCTGCTTGAATCAAAACTTATTGAGTTAAAAGTTGAAAAAGAGCTTGGAGACATCATTGAAAAACAGCCGGCAAAAGATGTTCTTAATGAGATGTGTCAGAGCATGGCTGCAGGTGTAAAAAGTGAGATTTCAAGAGTTAAGCCAATTCTCGATGCTCAGTTCGGCATCGATGTAGACATGGATTTTTTGAATGAATACATCACGGATCGAATCATTGACACGCTCAGAAATAGCGTCGAGAACGCTTGCAGAGGTCTTGAGAGAATCAGCTAAAGTATTTCGTCCTCGGGAAAAACTTGGGACAACCGCTTGGGCTGAAAAGTACCGTTTTATGAGCGCGAAAAGTACGGCGTTGCCGGGTAGGTACAGTGCAGCGTTTACGCCCTGGATTAACGGCATGCACGAAGCACTTGATGACCCTAAAATTCATCGAGTTGTTGCCTTAAAAAGTGCTCAAGTTGGCTGGACTGATGGCGTAATTCTCAATTATTTGGGCAAAAGAATTGATATTGACCCATGCCCGATGATTGTGATGTTTGCTAAAGAGGGTGCGGCCAGACAATTTTCAAATGAAAAACTAACTCCAATGATTGAGGTAACGCCTAGATTAGTTGAGAAAATACCAATTTATTCGAAGCGAGATAAGTCAAATCAATGGGATTTCAAGGGATTTCCGGGCGGATTTTTGAAACTCGTTGGTTCAAATTCAGCGGCGAGTGTGAAGTCAACGCCCGCGATGGTAGTTGCAATCGAAGAACCTGATGACTGTAATGAGAATATTTCAGACCAGGGCGATACTATTGCACTTCTTGAGGAAAGAACTAAAACATTCCATCGTCGCAAGGTTATTTTCGGTGGTACACCGACAGTTGCGGGAGTTAGCAGAATTGATGCCGCCTACAATGCAAGTGACAAGCGGAAATTTTTTGTTCCTTGTCCTAGTTGCGGTGTTTTCCAAGAATTGATTTGGGAAAATGTCAAATGGAAAGAAACCGAGGGTGTGAGGCATGAGGTTTTCGGAAATGTCGATCTCTCCAGTGTTCGATATGAGTGTCCGCACTGTCACGAGCAGTGGACAGAAGCTCAAAAAAACGCTGCTGTTCGGAAGGGAGAGTGGCGAGCAACAGCCCCTTTTACCGATACAGCTGGTTTTTACATTAACGAAATTTATAGTCCATTCCCTGGTTCTACGATGCGCATCATCGTAGAAAAGTATCTACGTGCAAATGCAAAAATGCAGACCGGGGACGATTCGGCAATGAGAGCTTTTTACAACTCTCAGCTTGGAAGGGCATACGAGTATGCCAGTGACCTTCCTGATTCCGAAGCCCTTGCTGAAAGAGCTATTGATTATGCTGAGTTTACCGTTCCTGTGGATGGAGTGATTCTTACTGCAGGAGTTGACGTACAGCACGACCGTCTGGCGGTCGTTATTCGCGCATGGGGTCAGGATGAAGAGTCATGGCTTGTTTACTGGGGAGAGATTCCCGGAAATACTATGCAGCCTGAAATATGGAAAGACCTTGACGCTTTATTTGAACGTACTGTTAGAACAAAAAGCGGTGCAAAGCTTACTGTAAAGGCGGTTTCTATCGACTCTTCTGACGGTCGAACTAATGATGCTGTGTATTCATATGTCCGGCGGCACAAACAGCATCATTACATGGCGATTAAAGGTGCTTCAAGCCAGACAGATGCAAGAGAAATTTTCACAACTCCTAAACCAAGTGTCGATGTAAATCACCAAAACAAAGCCTCTCGATATGGATTAAAGCCGTATATCGTCGGTGTTAATCGTGCAAAAGACTTAATTCTTGGTTTCGAGGGCGCTGGAGGCCGAATAAAACTTGAAGGTAACGGACCGGGGCGAATGCATAACTATTCGGCTGTAAGGTCTGATTATTACGAACAGTTAACGTCTGAAGTTAAAGTTCCTACCCGTGGGGGTTTTAAAAGAGTTTGGCAGAAGAAGTCAGGATGCCGGAATGAAGCATTAGATTGCGAAGTTTATGCGTTGCATGCAGCTAGAAGTTTAAAACTCCATTTGAAGTCTCATGAGGGCTGGAAAAAAATCCTAAATGAGCAAATTCAAGGAGATTTATTTAGCCAGATGGAAGCTGAAAATACGAAAGAAGAAGAGATAGGTCAGCAAGAGGAGCTGATAGTTGCTCAGAATGTAGAGGAGCAGACTGACCCATTCGCAGGAACTTATGCATCTGGATGGACTAAAAACTGAAATTAAAGATTAATTGAAACATTTGAGGGGCCGCAAGGTCCTTTTTCTTTGGGAATTACTTATGTTAATCGGTCCAACAAGGATCTTCCAGGGAGATTCTGCTTCCTGGATAGAGCATGCGGATATCCGCTGGCAAAAAATCCCTAAAGAGGTAAAAATTCAGGCTTTCCTAAAGGTTGGAGAAGAACAAGCAAAACTTATTGCTAAACCGATTAAAGAAGGGCTTGATTTAACCTTAGGAAGCGATGAAAGTGAAAAGCTTTCGCCTGGCATTGGATACATTGTTTGTATTTTTGCCAATTCGGAGATTTGCTATTCGAAAACGATGGTTCTAGGTTCTTCGATTTCTGTGATGGCTTCTCCGACATCTAAAGATTTTGACCCGAGAACAGAGGCGGAAAAGGCTTTAGCTCAAGCAAAGAAAGCCTTACAGCGTTTTACCGAAACAAACGGAAGGGTTAAAAGTTACACAATCGGCACAAGACAGCTCCAGTTTAGAGATGTTGGGGAACTTCAAAAACTTGTTGAGTATTGGGAGTTCCAAGTCATGCAGGAAAGAGCAGCACGCTATGGGCTCGATCCTCGAGTTTCGCTCGTGAGGTTCCGTAATGACTAAGAAACAATCATTTTTAAGCCGGGTTATCTCGGGAATTTTTGGGCAGCGTAAGTATCAAGGTGCAATAACTGACCGTTTTACGAGCGATTGGCTACCTAGTTCTACAAGCAGTGATGCCGAGATTTTTCAGAGCTTAACAGAGTTAAGGAATCGTTCTCGCCAGCTCATCAGAGACAATCCATATGCAGCAAATGCTCAGTCAATCGTTGTCGATAACGTTGTAGGCAATGGCATTAGGATGCAAGCAACTGTCGCAGGTAATGACGGTGTTTTGGATGATCCGCTTAACGACAAAATCGAAAATGCGTGGTCACGATGGTGCGAAAAGGGCAGCTGCGAAGTTTCTGGTCGATTGAATATGACTGCTCTATTGCGTTTAGCAATGGGAGGGGTCTTTTCTGACGGAGAATTTTTGATTCGAGTTGTCAAAAAGCCATTTGGAGAAAGTCGAATACCTTTCTCATTAGAGCTTATCGAACCTGATTATTTGGTTAACAACGATTCTCGAATTAATGTTGGAGGAAATAATCTTTGCCGCATGGGAATTGAAGTTGACCAATGGCAGAGACCTAGAGCTTATTGGCTTTACAAAGACCACCCGGGAGATATTTTTTATTCTGGATGGAATGGTTCTGAATACCGCCGAGTTTCAGCTGATGAGATTTTTCATCTTTATGTAGTCAATCGATGGCCTCAAACACGAGGTGTCCCTTGGCTTCATGCTGTGATGAGGCGTTTGAGGGATCTTCAGACTTATAACGATTCCGAAGTCGCGGCGGCAAGGGCCAGTGCCAATGTAGTTGGTTTTATCACAAACGAGACTGGGCTTGGATGGGGTTCTGATGTTGAAGATAGAGGACCTGCTGCCAGTAGAAGATATAGAGAAAGCTCTTTACTTGATAGGGCAGGAACTCTTTTGAGATTGTTTCCTGGAGAGACATTTTCCGGTTTTGCTCCTCAAAGGCCAAACGCCAGTCTTGACCCGTTTATGCGATACATGATTCGCGAGGTTGCGGCAGGTGTTGGAGTTTCTTACGAATCCCTAAGTCGCGATTACAGTCAGTCGAATTATTCGAGCTCAAGACTTTCACTTTTGGATGACCGTTCCCGTTGGCGTGTTATTCAAGGCTGGCTTATCAGCAGTTATCTGACACCTATTTACAGAAAATGGCTTGATATGGCTGTTTTGTCCGGAGAGATTCTGATTCCGGATTACTTCCAAAACAAAGAAAAGTATCAGTCTGTGAGATTTATGCCTCGAGGTTGGTCTTGGGTTGACCCAACCAAAGAAGTACAAGCTTATGCACTTGCCGTTCAAAACGGATTCACAACCCTTAGTGATGTTTTGGCTGAAAGCGGAAGCGGTACCGATTTAGAAGATTTCATTTCAACAAAAGTACGAGAAAGAGAACTGCTGAAAAAGGCTGGTTTGAAGTTTCCTCTGCCTAGCAGTCAGGTCTCTCTCGCCTCTAAACAGTCGGAATCCAAAGGCTCTGATTCTGATGAGAAAGTAAAAGGCTCAGAAGGAAAAGAAGGTGAGGATATAGACAAAGGAGATAAAGATGCCTGATGGAATCAGGAAACCTGATGGAATAGGGAAAAGAAGCTGCAATATTGGCGGTTTTTCTATGAGGGAACAAGGCCAGGATTCGGAAAGAATCATTCGTTTTCCTGTGTGCTCCTCTGAAATAGTAGAGCGCCATTCTTATTTTGGAGACTGGAAAGAAACTCTTGACCATACTGCAGGAGCAATGAGGCAAGGAGAGAGACAAAAATCGATGCCTCTTCTTTTCAATCATGACCGAGACAAGATTATTGGCGTTGTTGAGGATATTGAGCAAGAAGGTGAAAGGACCTATGCAACCGTTCGTCTTGCAAAAAGCGAAGAAGGAGATAAGGCACTTGAACTTATCCGAGACAAGGTCTTAGTCAATTGCTCGATTGGATATCAAGTCTACGAATTCGAAGAGGTTAGATCACCGGATAAGAAAGCTGACGAACCTCCTCTTTATCGTGCCCGAGATTGGGAACTAATGGAAATTTCACTTGTAACTGTGCCGGCAGATCCTACTGTTGGTGTTTATAGATCTATTGGAGAAATAACTATGTCTAAACCTCTTGAAGAAAAAATTTCTGCTTCTAAACCAGCAGAAAGAAGCGTATTGCCTTCTCAGCATTCGCAACCTGAAGATCCGATTCTTGTCGAACGCAAAAGAATCTCAGAGATTGAGTCCATGTGCAGAGATTTTGATGTCGACAACAATTTGCGCAATCATTTGATTAATACTGGCGCATCAATCGATTCTGCCCGGGCAGCTGTTCTTGATATTGTGAAACAATCTCGTTCCCATGCTGCAGCACCAGCATGTAGACGTGATGCAGGTATCGATGCCGAAGAGCTTAAGAATTACAGTCTTATTCGAGCAATTAGGGCATTAGTTAAAAATGATTGGTCGAAAGCAGGATTTGAAAAAGAGGTTTCTGAATCTTTGGCAAGAAGCTATAACCACGAGTCTTCCGGTTTTCTTATGCCAACCTCGCTTAGATTTTCAAGAGGGGTAGACTCCGTTGCGGCAGGAGCTCTTATTGCAACGGATTTTCGTGCAAACGATCTTATTGGTGCTTTGCGTGAAAGAGCCGTTATTTCTCAAATGGGAGCAAAACTTCTTACTGGTCTGAAGGGAGATATTGATATTCCGAAACAAACAGGTACCAGCAAGGTTTACTGGATTGATGGTGAAAAGGATGAGGCCAAAGAGACTTCTCCTTCCTACGGTAAAGTATCTCTCACTATGAAAACGGCTGCGGCGTTTGCTCCAATTACATATAAGATGCTCATGCAGTCAACACCTGACGTTGAAGCACTTGTTAGAGATGATCTCGCTTGGGCAATGGCAAAAGGTCTCGATATTGCAGCATTGTATGGTTCTGGGAAGGAAAATGAACCTCTCGGTTTGGCTAATATGAAAGGCGTCTTTAGTCTTGATAAACAGGGTGCTGATATTACATTTGCAGATCTTGTTGACATGGAAACTGTTATTGCCGGTGCAAATGCTGACGTCGGAACTCTTGCTTATTTAGCTAATTCAAGAACCGTCGGAGCTCTTAAGCAGTTAGTAGATAAAAATGGCCGTCCACTTTGGAAAGAAGTAGCTGACGCAAGAAAAAACAGTGCTCCAGGTGAACTCAATGGTTATAGAGTAAACAGATCTAATTTTGTTAGAAACGACCTGGGAGATACAAAGAACCTAAGTGATTTCTTCTTCGGTAATTGGTCTGACTTAATCATTGGAGAGTGGGGTTTCGTTGAAATTACACCTAACGCATTTAGCGAATCCGCTTTCCGTAGAGGCGGTATTGAGTTGAGAATCATGCAGTCAATTGATGTTGCATGTAGACATCCAGAATCTTTTGCTCGTATTACAAATATCAAGACACCTGCTATTGGATTTATTCCGCAGGCAGGAGAAGAAGATTCTGGTGCCCAAGAAGGACAGGATGTGTCCGGAGAATAATAGGAGCTAAGAATGGACGATCTGGATCGCATGTTCGACGAAGATATCTACGATGTGTTTCTGGCAGATTTCGGAAAAATGCACCGGATCGGTTCAAAAAATGTCAAATGTCATATCGATAAAGCTTCGTGGACAGAAAACATGAACCGAGGAATTTTTGAAAGTACCCTGGAAATCTATGTCAAAGAAGGAGAAATACATACTCCCGAAGTTGATGAGACTCTTTCAATTGACGGTTCTTTTCACAGAGTTCTTGCGGTTTCATTTGAACAGGGGATGTTGGTTATTTCTGCTCGGGAAAACAACGAATGAGTTCTAATTCTTTCGCTAATACGAGACGAGCCCTTAAGAAGATTCCAGGAGGGGTTCAAAAGGCGCTCTATGCGTCTATGGGGCGCGCCTTGTCGCATAGCAAAACCGTAATCGGAAAAGAAATCCGAAAAGAGTACACGGTTAAAGCAAGAACAGCTCGACAAGCAATTTCCGCTAAACGTTCAAAGAAAGCAGGTTCTATTGCTGCTGAAATTTGCGTCAAAGGCAGGAACTTGTTGGCTGGAGAGTTTTTGTTGCGCCCTAAAACAGATACGACAGGTTCAAAACGTAAAGTTGTTCGCTTAGGAATACGTAAGACGGGAACACGATACGTAGACAGAGGATTCGTAAGTAAAGGAACCCTTATGCAGCGTAAAGGAAAAAGTTCTTACCCTATTGAACCCGTATTTGGACCTTCGGTACCAGGTATGGCTGCAAATGAGCATGTTGTAGAGGCGGTTCAATCAGATTTCAAAGAGACATTTGAAAAACGAATGGACCATGAAGTTTCTCGAATTTTGAAAGGAAGTAAGTAATGGAGCTTGAGCTATGTGACAATCTGCGCTCTTTGTTGGAGCAGGAACTTAAAAACATAGTGCTTCCTACTCGAGGCCCGGATATTGAGCATGACGGACAACTACGTTCTCTGAAGATATTTGATTCTTATCTCCCGGTCAAACAAGAAGATTCGGAAGATCCATATCCGTTTGTGATTGTGAGAGCTACCTCATCTGCCACTGATGAACAGATTCTTGAGATTAATGTTTCTATGTTTGTAGGAACTTATGCTAAGGATTCTGCAGGATTCAGAGATGCTTTGAATGTTGTATCTGCTATTCGCAATTCAATTCTTCCCTTCACACAATCTGCTCTTGCTAACAAGTTTCATTTGATGCCTGAAATTAAATGGGACACGTTAGACGACCAACCTTGGCCTTATTGGCAAATGGAAATTAAGACAAAGTGGTCTCTTGATTTTCCAATTTGTCGTCCGGCGATGTTCCCTAATGGCAAGAGTGGAGACTATGAAAAATCATTAAGGAAGGCGCTTTATGGCTAAAGCAAAAGTATATGTTGGTCCTCGACTACCTGGACTAAATCGATATTCAGTATTTGAAAACGGCGCCACCCCGCCGTTTGTTAAACAGATGATCAAAGAAAGGCCTGCAATTGCAGGTCTTATTGTTAATGCGGATGCATTAGCTCAAGCGCGTCTTGACATTACAAAAACAGGTCACCCCTTAAATGTTTTTTATAAAAGAGTTATTAAGGAGTAAGCAATAATGGCTTATATGCATCGAGTCCACAGTTCTGAAGTTGCAACCGGAATGATTCCGGTCGTGTCAGTCCCTAGTGCGATACCTTTAATCATTGGTACTGCTCCAGTCAACATGACTGATGCCAATGTAAACCAGGTTAAATATGTTCAAAATTATGCTGAGGCTTTTGCTTCTTTCGGATATGTACCTCCGAAAAAGGATGAACTTTCTGGTCTGAAAAAATATGAATACACAATTTCTGAATTTATGTATTCACAGTTTCAATTATTCGGAGTAGGGCCTGCATTAATCGTCAATGTTTTAGACCCATCAAAACATAAAACATCAGCAGAAACATCAGCCGTTACTCTTGATTCAAGAACTGGTTCAGTACTCGTTGCTGAAACCGGAGTTCTCTTGGATAGTGTGCAGATAAGCGCTTCCGAGAAAGCCTTGAAGGTTGATGAAGATTTTTTATTAGCTTTTGATGATGAAGGAAATCTCGTTATAACCTCCCTGAAAAACGAAGATGGAGATTTTCTCTGTCCTGTTGGAGAGGAGTTGACTTTTTCAGCTGAGAAGTGTGACCCGTCAAAAGTAACAACTGATGATGTTATTGGTGGTATTTCCAACATTGACAAAAAACAAGTCAAGAAAGGACTTGAGCTCGTTGAAGATGTATTCCCGCTGTTTGGGGTAGTGCCAGGATTTATTATTGCTCCCGGATATGCAAATAATTCAACTGTTGCAAGCATTATGGCGTCTAAGGCTGTGAGTATTAATGAGGTATTTAGAGCAATTTGCATCTGTGATATTCCGACCGAAGAAGTTCAGGCTTATGCTGATGCTTCAAATTGGAAAAACACTAATAATGTTGTAGATTCCGCTCAGGTTCTCTGCTGGCCAATGATTCAGCAGGATGGAGTTCTTTATCATCTCTCCACTCAGATTGCGGGGCTGATAGCAAAGGTGGACAATGATAATGAAGGCGTACCTTATGAATCTCCTTCAAATAAGAATTTGAACACAACCGGATTGACTCTTGCTGACGGCTCTGAAATTCCGTTGTCTCTGCCGAACGCAGAATATCTGAATGGCCAAGGAATTACTACCGGTTTGAACTTTATCGGAGGTTTTAGGGCTTTTGGTAATAGAACCGCTTGTTATCCGGCTAATACAGATCCGAAAGACTCTTTTATCCCTATCCGCAGGATGATTAACTGGATTAGTAACACGGTGGTTCAAACCTGTTGGCAGAGGCTTGATAAGCCTTTGAATCGCAGACAGGTTCAGTCCGTGATTAATACTATTCAAGTGTGGTTGAATGGTCTTGTTGCGCGTGAATATTTAATCGCCGGAACCATTGAATTCAGAGATGTAGAAAATCCCATTACGGATCTCTCAGACGGTATTTCTCGCTTCCATGTGAAAATTACCCCGCCTCCACCCAATCGCGATATTGAATTCATTATTGAATACGATCCTGCTGCCTTAGCAGCATTGTTTAGTTAAGCTGAGGAGACAATAAATGCCGCAAACAAACGGTGCAAATTATATTCCTGACCGCACAATTAACTTTAATGTCACTGCTGATGAAGGCAACGTCTTTTTAGGAGTTGGTACTGTTGATCTTCCTGAAATACAGAAAATGACGGATACTCTTTCCGGTTCTGGCATTGCTGGGGAGGTTGAAACACCAATCCCAGGGCATTTTCAATCGATGGAGTCAACCATCAATTGGAACAGTATCACCTCTGAAGCAATTACTTTGCTTCAGGACGGACAGGTTAGTCTGACTTTTAGAATCGCTCAAAATGAAATAAATGCATCTGCCAATGACAATAAAGTAAAAGCAGTGAGAATTCATTTACGCGGGATGGTAAAAACTTCCGCTCTTGGTTCTGCAGAAGTTAATGGAAAAACTGAACAAACTCCAGTAATTGAGACCACTTATCTGAGAATTTTTATTGATGATAAAGAGTCATTAGAAATTGATAAATTTAATATGATTTTCAAAATCAATGGTAACGACCAGCTAGGTGATGTTCGCAAAGCCTTGGGACTAGGCTAGGAGGGAAGTATGAAATATAAATTTCTGAAGCCAGTATCATTTGAAGGCAAAAACTATGACGAAATTGAACTTGATCTCGATGGTATGAGTTCGGCTGATGTAGAAGCGGTCTATAAACAAATTAATACAGTCGCTAACAGTGATATTTCATTTACTCCTAATATCACTTGGAAGTATTTTGCGGCTAGAGCGGCAAAGTTGCCGGTAGAGTTTTTTACTTCTATGCCGGATGGCCGTGACTATATGCGTATTGGACGTATTGTTGAAAATTTTTTCGGCTACATGCCTTAAATGTAGAAAATCTTGTTAGGTATTTAAAGTCGCTTTGCATCCGTTTGTCATTGACTAACACTGGATTATCTTTTCTTGAATGGTATCAAATGCCTATTGTAGATTTATACAGTTGGGCGGATGTTATGACGAAAACTCTTGAAGATGTCCATCGGCAACAAGAAAAGTCTTTAAGAAAATACAGATAAATCATATAATGAGCGTAGGAGGATTTCTCATGAATATCCTGAGTTTATTGCTCGTGAGTATTTTCGGAACTGCGTTCATTGTCATTCTCGGTTACGCGTTTGTGCCGGTTTTTTTGTTGATTTTGATGAGTATTCTTATCGTTTGTTGGGAGTCAGTATCTGTTCTGATTGCAGATAACCCACAGCTGATTGAAGTCTCTTGTATTTTCCTGGCTTATACCTTTTCTTTATATCTTTTCATGAAAACAAAGTTATATAAGCGTGTTAATGATTGGCTTAAAGAAAGATTACTTTAAATATCCTTAGATTTTCTAACTATTGATACCGCCTTTTGGCGGTTTTTTGTGTGCTCGGCATGAGTGCATTCTATAGGGTGGAAGTCCCGAGCTCGCCC
>ERZ836441.3336-NODE-3336-length-10941-cov-2.480158_pt1 | contig 10941 bp, 9 predicted proteins | sample MGYA00519686_ERZ836441 | MGnify/ENA primary metagenome ERZ836441 (study PRJEB31850, sample SAMEA3708800) | human gut metagenome | biome: human gut; feature: human-associated habitat; material: faeces | place: China | collected 2014 ... | reverse complement strand
AATAATCTTTTCTTTTAAAAAAGAAATGGGCCATTCCTTTTCATAACGATTCCTCTTTCCAAAATTGTTTCCATCTGTTCTTCATATTCTTTCCTTTCTGCTACATGGAGCGAAATGCTGCATATAAAATCATCACAAACACAATCAGCAGCATTAACATCATAGGAAACAGCATTTTTGTTCCTGCCTTTTCTCCTGCCTCCTTAGCCTGTTCCTTGCGTTTTTGAAACGCATCCTGTGCCTCCTGTTCCAAAAGGCGCAACATATCTGCTGAACCTTTCCGAAGATTTTGTGTCAAAAGTGCACTGAATTTCATATAACAAAGAATGCCTGTCCGCTTTGCAAATAATTCATAGGCACGTTCTTCACCCATTCCATTCTGCATCTCACGTTCTGTCACACTCATCTCCTCATACAAATAACGTTTTGCTTGCTTTCTATCCAGACCCGATTGATAATCGTCTGTCATTTTGATCCATGCGCTCTTGATCGTCATGCCGGCCCCCACTAACAGAACAAACTGTTCCACCATTTCCGGGTAATCCTTACATAGTTCCTCATCCCGTTTACGGACATTTTGCTGCATCTGACTATTGTAAAGCAGCATTCCTGCAATCGCTGCCAAGATCATCCCCACCACGCATGGCACCAAATAAGAATCTGTTTTATCACGAATCTCTCGTCCCTCCACCCTTGTCGGAAGAAGGATTCTTTTATCGCTTGCAGTATCCTCAAGCCGCTTATTAAATGCAGCCTCCCATTTTTGAAGCCACTGTTCAAACTTTGTCCGTTGTGGCGGCTGTATGGTTAATTCTAAAACGACACTCTCCTGCACATCTTCACAAGACAACTCTGCAGTGATTTCTGTTTTATACGGCTTAATAATCTCAGCCCATACAATCTCGCCATTATCTGTAATCAATCCCTCCTTATCTAACTGCCACGCCACTTGCACCATTGTATCCGGAACTGTTTCTATCAGATTTAATGAAGATGTGATATTATCCGCCGAATTATTTTCACCAAGATATAACTTTTGCACCTTTTCTCTCGCGATCGCGAATTGCTCCTTGATCTCATGCTTTGTCAATTTACGTGCAGGAAGTTTAACCGTATAATCCTGCTTACCATCCTCTGTCTCAATCTGCATTTCAATGGTCTTATCCCTGCCACCAGCCTCAGAACGCTCCATCATATTTCCATGCCAAATCTCATGCTTTTTTGATGAAGATATAACAAACAATGCACATAACACTCCTGCAACCACCATTCCGGTCAATGCATACCTGGCACTCTTTCGAAGAAATATTACAAACAATTCCTCCGTTCCTTTACCAACATACAACTTAGATAACGATGTCAACTGTTTCTCGCAAAACCTTGAACGCAGCCACGATATGATAACTGAAAATGAATGTTCCAATTTGTTTGATCTTCCCTGATAATTCATATCTCAATACGACTGATGCGATCGATCCAATATGCTGCTGCCAGATAAACAAGTAAAAGAATTGCCATAACAGGGCGTCCTTCCCAACGATATAACGGATCTAAAAATCCTGGAGAGAACACCCAGAAATACAATATAATGGCTAACGGCATCAGTTTCATAATCTGTGCCTCCATTTGTTTTCCTGCGATCATCACCAATATTTCCCGTTTGACCTCCATTTTTTCACTAATCCTATCTGCAGTCATTCTTGTAATCGCTATCAAATCTCCTCCTGTTCTCTTTGCAATATGTAAGACTTGCGCAAAACGCATAACGTCCTCCACCTGCGTCAATTGCCCAAACCGATAAAAAACCTCTTCTATCGGTTGATTTAACTGCAATTCATATGACATCCTCTGCATCTGTGGCACCAAAACGGAATGTTCCCCGTAAAGCAATACCAGATCTTTTTGTGATTCTTCCAAAGCATTTTCCATAGAATAACCGGCCTGTAATGCGGCTGCGATTCCCTGTAATCCTTCACGAAACTCGATACTGACCTGGTTTTGCCAGCGTCTTTTGGCTCGTTTCTTCTCTGTGATCACGCCATAGATCGCAGTCGCCAAACTCACAAGTACACACAACCATAGACTTCGAAAGAAAAGTAAAACAATTCCAGCCCCCTGTATGCCCCATATTCCAAAGCATTTGATGAGTTCGAAATATCTGCTGCGTCCTTTCACCGAATCACCCCTTTTGTCGAAATGTACTGTTGCATTCCCTCCATCAGATCTCCTGCCTATAAAAATATTACGATTTTCCATCATCTTCCTCTATCCACAAGGAACTTTCACACCTGCTAATTCTAATTTTGTGGTCTGACTTAATTTAGCGCCCGTCCACTGCAGATTTCCTACGACAGTTCCATCCTCTGCTTCCCCTCGTTCCTGAAATTGAAATATGTCCTGCAGAACAATATGCCCTTCCTGCATCCCTGCGACCTCGGCTATCGTTAAGACTTTCCGGCTGCGATCACGCAACCGCCCCAATTGCACCACAATATCAATTGCAGAAGCTATCTGGCTGCGTACTGCTTCAAGAGGAATGTCCATCCCCATAAGTACCAATGTCTCCAATCTGTTCAACATATCCTGTGGACTATTGGCATGCCCTGTAGACAAACTTCCATCGTGTCCGGTATTCATTGCTGTCAGCAACTCACACGCTGCTGCATCTCTCACCTCTCCCAAAATGATTCGATCCGGCCGCATGCGCAATGCTGATCGCAACAAATCCCGAATAGATACTGCATTCTTACCCTCCAAATTAGCCTCCCTGGCTTCCAGTCTGACTAAATTGGCAATTCCCTGTATCTGCAGCTCCGCAGAATCCTCTACGGTGATCAAACGTTCCGTCTCCGGAATGAAGCATGACAGTGCATTTAAGAAGGTAGTCTTTCCGCTGCCGGTACCTCCACTTATAAATATGTTGTATCCGGCTATAACAAGACTTTTTAGGAATTCTGCCGCCTCTCGTGTTATCGAGCCAATCTCGATCAATGTTTGGATCGTGATCGGCTGATTCGGAAATTTACGAATTGTCAAAATAGGTCCATTGATTGCAACCGGAGGTAATACCACATTTACACGTGATCCATCCTCCAACCTGACATCCACAATCGGACTTGCTTCATTGACAACACGATTCATTCTGCTGACAATCTGTTGAATAACATCCTCTAATTTCGACTGACTGGAAAAACTATGTGGATAGCGGTATAGTCTTCCCGCCTTTTCGATAAAGATTGTCTGATAGCCATTCACCATGATCTCTGTGACATCATCTTGTTCCAGAATTTCCTGTAAAACATCCAATTTACGCAGTGAATTAAAAATCCCCTGTATCATTTCCTGTTTCTGAGTAACGGAAAAATACATTTCATGCCCCAGATCAAGCACCCGCTGCTGGATCATGTCCTTGATTTCTTCATCAGAAACAACACGTTCGCGATTCATGCATCGGATAATATCTTCCCTGATACACTCCTTGATCTTAGTCAGATCCTGCCGCGATTGACTGCCACATACTGCATCTTTGCCAGACACTCCTCCAATCCCTCCTTTTTAAGCAATGCCTCCCAGGATTTACACTTGCATTGCTGAGATCTCGTCGCAGGCTGCGGCACGAATAACTTATCCATGCATTTCAACAATTCCATCGAACCATCCCCGAAAAATCCAATATCAAAGACAACTTTTTCATAGTCTGTATCTTCTGCCAATACGAGCAGCAGTCGTTCCAAGTCTTTCGCAGATAATTCATACAGATCCCTGTAATCCTCCACTGCAGCAATCCCTTCTATTGTTCCAATGCGACGAATAAGCGACTGTAACTTGACCGCTGTTTTCTCCTGTCTTTGCCGCAGAAAAAAGATCAGGTCTGACATTCCTCTGCACATATTGGCATTCCATATGTCATTATTGCGCTCATCATCTGTCAGAACCTTTCCATCAAACACTTCAAAGTTCAGATAAAGACAACGGGTCTGTGCACTATACTTTTGAGCCAATTGTAGTGCCATCGATGTCACACCAGCTCCACCATACGGTGCAAATACTCCGACAAACTCCGTCCCCTTCATCTGCTTTTTGGGAAGGGGAACCTTAAGTTCCTCATCGTCAGCCACGATCGCCAGCACCTCCTGCAACATACTTTCCGCAGATTGATACTTAAACAACACGGCCTGTCCATTGTCTTCTCTGACACATTGTCCATCGGACAGCAATATTAAGCGGTGAATACCATGGTTGATCCCGCGAAACAGTTCCCAGTCCCGCTCTCCGGTAATCAACAGCTCCGTTCCCTGTCCTATCAAAAATTTGCGCAGGCTCTCTTCACTTGTAAACAACCGAACATCAAACAGATTCTTCTGATGCTGACAAAAATAGTCAGCCAAACGTCTCGTATAACCTTCCTCATCATACATTGCTACAACGATCTTCTTCACCTACACACCTCCCATTTACAACTTGACAGTAAGATTACAGTTCCCATTCGTATCTTCACCGTCTCCGTCCCTATTCGCTATCCCAAGCTTTCCGACTGCAGGTACTCCCAACATGCCTTTGCACTCCTGCAGACATCAGCTTGGTGAAGCGTGCCGCAACTATAGCACCCCACTTCCGGCCCTGTCAACCGGTACAATTTTTGTGCAAATATGCCAAATCTATATCTAGACTATTAGTAAAATCCAACGAAAACAGTATAAAAGGAACACCCCTGCCAACCCGAAAAATGCCGAAATTGTCAGGCTGATTTCGTTAATATTGACGATAAGATTTTCGTTCAGATAACACATGAAAAAATTGCAGACATATAGAACAATAAGGCCTGACAGACATCGGAGCAACACTTCCGAAAGGTACTGCATCCAGGACAAAGCCCCATACCCAATTACCTTGACCACCAAAAACGCAATTACCACAATCAACATGGCAAACATAGCAATCTACCCCTTTCTTTCTGTCATTTTTTTCAGATAACACTATATATTTATTCGTTTTATTCTTTTTTAGGACAGGAATAAATTAACAGTATTTGGTCTATACTATTACAAAAGATGGAGGTAGAAAGGATGAATGTAGCCATGAGATTATTGGAAAAGAAAAAGGAACTTCCCAAAAAAGAAAAGTTCCTTAAAAAATCATTATTAGAAGCACAAAAAAATCTGACAGATGCGTATGCCGGGCTGGATTCTGTGCAGGAGCCTGACTTGATCGACAGTTACATCTATCAATTGAACGCTGCCTATCTGCGTTACCGCGTACTTTTGCGCGATGTAAAAGCACTTACTTCGGACGAAGTGCATCAAACACCCCATATAGATTCAGAAATCCATATCCCCACATTCGATTTGGAAACTCGCGCCCTGTCCGATCTGTCCCCCGGATCAAATACTTTTTAATAGTTGTCGTATCCATGGACAAGTCGTTGCGTTTCACGATACCCCATTCTGCCAGTAGGGCTACTGTGCCCGCCGTCAAAGCTGCAGCAATGCTGGAACCATTTCGCATACCATAACGTGCCTCTTCCGCTCGCTGTCTCTGCGTATCTGCCGGCGTCATTCCGGTAAATGCAATTGGTCCTAAAACTTGAATGCCCGGTGCCGCCACGTCCGGCTTGATGTAATCATCACGACTGAAACCACGGCTGGAATCAACTGCAATGCCACGCGTTGTTGAATCATAATAAGCCACTGTAATAACTCCAAGATTATTCGCCGGATCACAGATTGTCGTATTGGGATCTGAACGCAAAAATCGTGTATCTCCCGGAAGTAATTCGTACATCGGCAGCCATATATGAAATCTGCCCGGCATATTTTGTTCATTAAAAACACGAATTTTCCAAACACCTTCCTGCGGCTGCAAAAAACGCAGCAAAATACATTCGTCCCCGTTTTCCTGATCGATCAAAAGATTCTGAATTTCCACGACTGTATTTTCAAATAGGAAAGAAATCACTCGCTTTTCTGCCTGTCTCGGCACCGTTTTTCCACTATATTCGCCGCTTGGTGAGATCAAACCTATCGAAAATACCTGCGTTGCATCGCTCCACAGCTCCATCACAAATCCGTCTCTTCCCTCGGCAACCTCTAACTCAACCTCTTCGCTGCCTCCCTGCAAAATAACGCCACTTTCATAGTGTCTCGCTGTGTTCGCCTCATTCCCTGCTGCCGTTACCACAAAAGTCCCGCGATAATCCCCATAATCCCGCAGTAATTCTCCAATCACACCGCCACGGACATGACCTCCCAAATTCGTACCAACACCAAGGCACAACACAAGAGGCATTCGCATTTGCACTGCTTTCTGCCAGAGGTAACAAACGCCCAAAATCAAATCTCCTTCACTAAAACAAGTAATTTCCGAGGATATCTGATAATAATCTCTTAAATTTTGTTTTGCCTGCTTACATTTCACAACACAGATTGCTGCAGAAGGTGCCACTCCTGAAAATTGCCCATCTTCCGTCTCGTTTCCACAGGCAACTCCTGCCATAAATGTTCCATGCCCCTCCGTATCTCGGCTCGGAACGATTTCATAAGGATTGCTCGCCGAGATTGCTTCATTGATCTGTTCATTGCTATACTCACAGCCATACGCAAAACCTTTCGGCTTCTTCTCTCCACCTTCTATCGTTTGATCCCATATACTTAAGATCCTGCTAGTCCCGTCTGCATTCATAAACGCCGGGTGCGTATAATCGATCCCCGTGTCGACAAACCCTACCAATACACCATTTCCAAACAATTCGAGTGCCGGAAGTCTTCTGACTGCCGACACTCCTATTTCGTTCAATATTTGTTCCGAGGAGAGCAGGCCGTAGCAACGCGGCCTTTGTAGAAAACGTGCACGAATTCCCGCATCCTCAACTGTTGCCGCTTGATAGATCACTGCAAACCTCCGGCTGGCGAATTGCACACAATCCGTATCATACCACTGCTTGATCAATGCTTCGTCACCAGTGTGTTCTATCAAATAATCCTGATATTCATTGGAATAAATCTGCTGTTCACAGTCGGTCATAGGTATTTCACCTCACAAGGAAATACGATCACTTCTATATATATGCTCACCGTGATCATATTATTCTTGTCGTTGTGTCAATAATTTCGCTTCTCCGCTTTCCCGCATTTCAATACGAGGCGCCCCCTCATGATTAATATAATCTTCCGTGATCGTCACGCGACCGATCAGATCATCTTTCGGGATCTCATACATAATATCCAGCATGAATTTCTCAATGATCGCACGCAAAGCACGCGCGCCTGTCTTTTTCTCTGCCGCCTGCTTAGCAATCGCACGGATTGCACCATCATCAAATTGCAGATCCACCTCATCTAAAGCAAGTAGTTTCTGATATTGCTTCAAAATCGCATTTTTAGGCTGTGTAAGTACTTGTGCCAGCATATCCTCCGTCATTGCCTGGAGCGTAAACACCACCGGAAGACGTCCCAAAAACTCCGGAATCATACCAAATTCCCGCAAATCCTCTGTTGTCACCTGCTCTAAAATATTGGCATCATCATCATATTTGTCTTTGAGTTCTGACATAAAACCAATTGCGGACTGTTTGGTCAAACGATTTTTGATCGTTTTATCCAGCTCCGGAAATGCGCCACCGCAGATAAACAATATATTTCTCGTATTAATTGTTGTCATTGGCACCATGGCATTTTTATTCGTTGCGCCTACCGGCACTTCCACATCGGCACCCTCTAACAGCTTCAACATTCCCTGCTGTACTGACTCGCCGCTGACATCTCGACTCTTGGAATTCTGCTTCTTGGCGATCTTATCAATCTCGTCGATAAAAACAATGCCTCGCTCTGCTTTTTCCACGTCATTGTCTGCCGCAGCAAGCAATTTCGACAAAACACTTTCCACATCATCACCAATATATCCCGCCTCAGTCAAGGACGTTGCATCTGTGATCGCTAACGGCACCTGCAACAGCCTTGCAAGTGTTTTCACCAGATATGTTTTACCACAGCCGGTTGGTCCGATCATCAGCATATTGGACTTCTCAATCTCAATATCGTCCATAGTATCCGTCAGCACGCGTTTATAATGATTATAGACCGCAACCGACATTACTTTCTTGGCATATTCCTGACCGACTACATATTCATCCAGTCTTCCTTTGATCACATGCGGTGCCGGCAAATGCTGAATATCAAAAACCTCTTCTCCCTCTGCAGCTTTTTTCTTCTCTTTGGGTTTCTTCTTTTTGAGCTTTTGACGTTCCGGAATATCCTCATACTGTGGCGGCTGTGCCATATTAAACATATCCATATACGGCATTCCCATATTCGGAAGTCCCGTCATGGAGTCAAAGGTCTTCTGCATACAATCATTACAAATACAGATTCCCTGTGGCAAACGCATCATTTTGCCGGCCTTACTCTCCGGTCTTCTGCATACGTAGCATATATCTTCGTATTCATTATTTTTATCTTTATTGTTGTTCTCTTCTGCCATACTGTTCACTCATGTCCTTTCTATTGTAGCACTGCTCAATCTGCTTTGCATTTCTTGACGCACTCCCTGCACTATGCTAAAATTAGTGCTGTGTGCTCTCATAGTTAAATGGATATAACAGCCCCCTCCTAAGGGGCAGTTGTAGGTTCGATTCCTACTGGGAGTGCTTTTCTTTTCGCATAAAGTGGCTTGTTACAGTATAGCACATTCGGATACGTTTCTTAAACCACTTTATACAAATTTAAGAAGTTCTTGCTTTTTTGATATTTGCGTCTCCGCGTACTTTGCGCAAATATTGTTCCACCGCTGTTATTACAGTGGCTTATCTTAAGAGGTGCGCAGAACGGAGGAAAACGTTGAAGTTAAAACGAACGGTTGCTTTGCTGCTTTGTGGTGTCATGCTGCTAACCGGTACCGGAATCACAACCTTAACCATCCCTGCCAACGCTGCAACGGCTCAGGCGACACAGACCAAATGGCCATCCGGACCAAAAAAGAACTCTTTGTCCAGTGATTCGGCAATTGTTATGGAATTGTCAACGGGCACAATATTATATGAAAAAAACTCTCACAAAAAACATTATCCGGCAAGTATTACTAAGATCCTGACATCCATGCTCTTAGCAGAAAATACTTCCATGAATGAAACCGTAACCGTCTCATCGACTGCTGCATATGGCATCGAGACCGGCAGCTCCACTATTTTTTCCGAGCCCGGCGAAAAGTTTTCAGTAGAGCAATGCTTGAATGCGATCATGCTGGAATCTGCCAATGAAGTATGTCTGGCAGTTGCCGAACACATTTCCGGCAGTATCAGTAACTTTGTCGGATTAATGAATAAACGCGTGAAAGATCTTGGATTAAAGGATACACACTTTAACAATCCAAATGGCTTGCCTGATCCGAAGCATTACACAACCGCCTATGATATGGCAGTGATCGCCCGACAGGCAATGAAATCTTCCGCCTTCCGCAAAGCCTGTGGTACAAGACGATATGTCTGTGCCAAAACAAATAAGCACAAACAGGAACGCACATGGCAAAATCATCATCAGATGATCAATGGATGGCGGTATCCTAAATACGAATACAAGTATGCCATTGGCGGTAAAACCGGTTACACCCACGTTGCTCAAAACACTTTGGTCACTTATGGTGAAAAAAATGGAATGGAACTTGTCTGCGTCATTATGAAAGCTGCCGGACCAAAACAGGGCGAGCCAAACGAATACACGGACACGACCAAATTGTTGAATTATGGGTTTGAAAAGTATCAAAAATACACCGTAAATCAGGAAAATGAGCAGATCAATGCCGATCTGTTTAACAACTATGGCAGTTACTTTAACGCAGACGAGTCTCCGGTTCGCCTGGCGGATGGTGCCTGTGTTGTCCTCCCAAAGGGAATACCACTTTCTGCTGCAAAGCAATCGATCACCTACAATAAAAATGTGAAACTTCATGATGGTGACAATGTGATCGGCCAGATTACTTATACGTATGGCAATAAAACTGTTGGAGCTTCTAACATTATATATACGAACTCTGATTCGACAAAACACTTAGATGAAGCTTCACGAAATCTGGTGAACGCCAAGATTGCAAATATGGAAGCCAATAACTCCAAGCATAAAATACAAAAAAAACTGTTCCGCAATATTGCAGATGCTGCGAATCAGTTGTCCCACAAGGTCGGAAGCGTTTTTCACAATCAACTTTTAGGAAGTGTGATCATTATCATCATCGCATTGTTGTTGATCATCATTATCGCGGTCCTGTTGCGCAACCTGACACCAAGCCACAGACGCCGAGGACGCAAACGAAGCGGTGGCTACCAAAGTCGTGGCGGTCGACGGCATCATGCGAAGCAGAAAAAAAACCGCAGCCGCGGCGATTTTGTTCCAAGATCAGAACGTCGAAACCACAGCAAGCATTATGAGAAACATACTCCTCGAAAAGAAAATACTAAAAAACGCAAAAAAGGAGTACAGTATCATAAACGCCATAAGCGAACCAAGGAAAGTTTCGGCAAAAACTTCTTTGATTTCTAACTACAAACATCATAAGATAAGCTTTCCAAAATAACGATCCAACGCTTATCCTGCAATAATAAAGAACAACAAAACAGCGCCTCCTCTGAAGTTAATAGAGGAAGCGCTGTTTAATTTGTTTTTACGGTATTTTAATTATATGATGAAATTGAACTTTTGACATCTTGATCATTATATATGATCAACCAAGGATTCTGCGGGCACAGCATGGAGTACGATAAAATGCATTTGCTGTCACAATACCCCATTTCTTGCCGGCTGCATGAACAATACGTCCCCCACCAATATACATAGCCACATGGCCAATGCTGCTGCCATGTTTGTAAAACAACAGATCTCCGGGCTGCAAGCTGCTCATACTTACGCTGCGTCCATATCCGGCCTGTGCTGCTGAGCTGTGTGGAAGGCTATATCC
>ERZ836441.3335-NODE-3335-length-10945-cov-6.835904_pt1 | contig 10945 bp, 9 predicted proteins | sample MGYA00519686_ERZ836441 | MGnify/ENA primary metagenome ERZ836441 (study PRJEB31850, sample SAMEA3708800) | human gut metagenome | biome: human gut; feature: human-associated habitat; material: faeces | place: China | collected 2014 ... | reverse complement strand
CTAATCATAACAAATATTCTCCACAACTACATCCTTTATGCTTTTCTCTTTTTTCTATTCTATCACAAGCTCACCATTAATCATCAATTTTTTGATATTTTTTCTTTTCCTCCACTGTAAAACAGCCTCTGAACGTTTCGTTATATAGAGGGGGACAAATAAGAGCAAGATCCACCCATGTTTAACGGTATTGCCATTTGGCATCCTGTCATCCTATGGGATTTATCTTGATGGGGATCTCCCATACCCTCTCAATAACAGACGTGAAGGATACGGAGATTGGAAAGAAATTAAAACATATGCCTTATAACGAATTAGGGGAATTAGTTCAGGAGGTAAAGGCAGAGAATTATGAGCAGATCTAGAAGTTCAATGAACAGGAAAAACAGAAGGGAGCTACCAAAGAACGGCTTTCGGTATGGCAGAATCAACAATCTGCCACCGAAAAAGGAGAATCTAGAAGTAGCAAAGAAGAGGAAATCTGTCCTTTTACGTTTGTATAAACACCGCTGTGAGGTTGCAAAGAAACAGAGAAAGATATATAAAATAACCAAGTGGGAATTGTAAGTTTTGCTGAAAATATAAATGAATCGTTGAAAATATTGTGCATAAAATGGAGAAATGATAAAATCAAAAATGTAGTGAACATAAGACATATTATTTTCGAGGAACAGAGTGATTTAGGGAATAGTATGTTTTTTAGTATGTTCAATTAGTAGATCCGATTTCGTAAGTTTAAGATCAAGATATAAATATTGAAGGAGCAATATGAAAATACGAAAATATGTGAAAAAAGACGTTATAAAAGCAACCTCAATTTTAATTTTACTACTAGGATTATTGACTATTTTATATTTGTCAGAAATACAAAGTATATCAGGATATGTTGTACAAATTAATTATCCCAATAATATTGCTATAAAAGACGAATTTGAGAATGTATATTGGATAAAGCCATTTGGAGATTTTGAGGATAAATATGAGATAGGAGAGGAGGTAAAAGTATATTATTATCCGAATTCAGAAGATGGCTCCAATGAAAATGCATTATCCCATTCTATTGTATTCAGTAGATGATAGGAAATAAGAGTTACTCTGGGCGTATTTTGCCCTAAAAGTAAATCCCTCTATAGGTAGAAACGTTATGTAGGTCTTATACAACTAATTTCGAGAAATAATTGAAGAATCATAATGGCTTGCATGGTATGAAGAGCCAAGAGTGGCAGATGAAGAAATATCCGCAACAGCAGTCACTAAAAGAAGCAGAGCTACTGATTGGAACATTCATTGGAAGAACTGGCATATTAGGTAGGCGAGCGGTATTTTGCGATCCAGGTCACAGAAGAAGCAAGCGGTAGATGGAAAAGATAAGCCGGAGAGAGGCTGATCGGGGTGTAAGATAAGGATAAATAAAAGGCCTGGTAGATGATTTTAAAAGATCATTTACCAGGCTTATTTTCAATGTTTGTTTTTGCTAGAGATTCTAAATTGATTTGGAGTCATATGATAGTGTTCTTTGAAACATTTATAAAAATGAGTTGTATTAGTAAAATGTAATTCTTCCATAATTTCTGAAATAGAAGAAGTTGTTTCTTTTAGTAATGTAGCAGCTTTTTTCATACAGAAAGTTTGCCCATAATCAAACAGACATTTGTGGGTATATTTTTTAACAATGGTGTTCAGATAATTGCCACTATAGTTTAATATTTGTTCCAATTCGGAGCGAGAGATTCTTCCATCTGTATCTTCTAATAAATGGCAAATATGAGAAAATAATATAAAATCATTGTCAGCTTCTACGTGAACCGGTGTAAAGTGAAAATGTGTAGGATCTGCCAGATAGTCAAACAATTCTAAAAGCATACCCTTTATAATATAAGTGGAACCAAGTTTTGGAAACATAATTGCACGTAAAATATTGTCAGTAATTGCGTGAAGAGTGTGGTGCCAGTCTTTATTATTAAGGGCGGGAAGAAAATCTAAATATTCTTTCGTATCAGGATTATCCAGGTTGTCTGTAAGAAACTTTAATATAGGATTCCTCCCTGGCATTTCGATATCTGGAAAATATACTTTCTGTTCATCATCAGACAGTTGTTTTACAAGTTCTTTTGACATACCTATAAATAAGAGTGTTGCATCTGAAGAAAAGACTTCCTTATGGACGATATTATGGTTCATCAAGCAACAGTTTCCACTATGAAACACAAGATCAGATTGTTCTATCTGCTGGTGGATTTCTCCGTCTAAAACAATTAATAATTCATAGAAGTCGTGGATATGTGGGGCACGGTTATTAAATTGGTGGATTTCTTTTTTTGTTTGAAAATGATAAAAAGTATTTTCCCGTGGTGAGGTCATCAAGAAATTGAGATAAGCATTATCATCTGACTGACAGCATGTTTCGAGAGTGAACTGAATAGGTGTCAGTATCTTGATATAAGAGTTAATGCCACTATTTAAATTATCCTGTTCGATAATATTATTAACTGTATAGGATGAAGCCATTTCAATAAGTCCTCCGTTTCATTCACGAATATGATAAGAATTTAAATATATTCTATCATATATGTTGTAGTATTATAAGACATAATTTATTAAAGTAATATTATAAAAACATAAGCGTTTATGAAATGAAAAATAATTGTGCCGAGGAATAAGGAGGTTACAAAGTAATGCGTGAAACAGAAAAGAAATACTTGAAATGGTATCAGAAAATAGCCTATGGAGCAGGCGATTTAGCTTCAAACACAAGTTATGGATTAGTATCCAGCTTTGTGCTTTTGTATCTGTCAGATACAATGGGATTAAACACAGGAATCATCGGAACATTGATGTTAGTATCTAAATTCTTAGATGGAATTTCAGATGTTATATTTGGTAACTTGATTGACCGTACGAAATCAAAACTAGGAAAAGCAAGACCGTGGATGTTATACGCTCAAATCGGTGTATCATTATGCTTAGTATTGCTGTTCTCTATTCCGGGCGGGCTTGGAACAACAGCACAATATGCCTATTTCTTTGCTTTTTATACAGCATTGAATGCTATATTCTATACAGCAAATGGAATTGCATACTCAGCATTATCAGCACTCATCACTAGAAATAAGAATGAGCGTGTTCAACTTGGTTCTATTCGTTTTATGTTTGCTGTTGCAACAAATATTGTAATGGGATTTGCAGTAACAAATGGAGTAGAGGCATTTGGTGGTGGAGCTGCCGGATGGAGAATGGTTGCGATTATTTGTGGAACAATCGGTCTTGTAGTAAATACCATTAGTTGTCTTTGTGTAAAAGAATTACCAGAGGATGAAAATATTGTAGTTGAAGTAGAGTCAAAGACACAAGATGATAAGATTAGTTTTGGAGAATCTTTAAAACTTCTTTTTAGCAATAAGTATTATATTTTAATAGTAGCAATCTATATTGTATATTATTTTATGAGTAACTTAACAACAGGTTCAGCTGTTTATTTTATGAAACAGGTACTTGGTGATGGTTCATTACTGGGCTTATTCTCAATGATGAAGATGTTCCCAGTTATTATTGCATTGATTTTTACACCTATATTAGTAAAGAAGACTGGAAGTATGCAGAAAGTTAACTTCTGGGGATATGTCATTAGTGATATTTTAGGTATTTTCTTAATCTTCTTTGCAATGCAGAAGAATCTTCCAATGATGCTTCTGTTTATGTTCTTAAAAGGAACTTTTGCAGGAACAATGTCAGGTACATTAAATGCATTGATTGCAGAAATCAGTGGATATACATATCGTACAAAAGGTGTACATATTGATGGTATGATGTTTAGCTGCTCATCACTTGGAGTAAAAGTTGGTGGTGGTATAGGAACAGCAGCAACTCAGACAAGTGGAGCAATTAATATGATCTTTAGTATGTATATTACAATTCCTGTAATCCTTGGAGTTGTAATCACTGTTCTTTTAGGACTTATGACAGTAGAAAAAGAAAATAAGAGAATGGATATGGAAAGAGAAGCGAATAATTAAAATAGAAAGAGGAACAAAGTATGCAGTGTCAGAAATTTAATGATCGCTGGACATTTGAAAAAGTAGATCAGGATGATAGATTAAAGGCTTTTTATGGTGATGACAATAAAATAATTGTTACACTTCCATATGATGCTATGATTCGTGAAAAAAGAGATAAAGAGTGTCCGGCAGGTGCACAGAGTGGCTTTTATCCTGGGGGAGTTTATACTTATGAAAAATCATTTTTAGCACCAAAAGAATGGAAAAACCAGGATGTGGTGTTAGAGTTTGAAGGAATTTACGGAACAGCAAGAGTTTGGATAAATGGGGCCCTTGCAACTGTAAATAGAAATGGATATATGGGCTTTTCTGTAGACTTAAAGCCATGGATTTGTTATGGACAGGAAAATTTGATAAAAATTGATGTAGATAACAGTAACCAGCCAAATAGCAGATGGTATACGGGTTCTGGAATTTATCGTGATGTGAATTTATGGACAGGTAAAGGTGTCTATATTCCACATGATGAGATGAAAATAACTACGTTATCTGTAAATGATGATGTAGCAGTTGTGGAAGTTTGTGTCAACTTAAAGAATACAGAAGCATGTGGCATAGAAGCAAAATGCTATGTTGAACTGATATTTGAGGGAAAAACGGTTGTAACAGAAAAACAGAATATTGTATTTTATGCTGAAAGAACAGAAACTGTAAGAGTACAGCTTCCTGTAAAATGTCCGAAAAAATGGAGTACAGATCATCCGAATTTATATCAATGCTGTGTCAAAACATATATAGGGGACGAAATATGTGATGAATATACAGTAGATTTCGGCATTAGGACGCTTACACTTGATCCAGTTAATGGATTTCAGATCAATGGGGAAACAGTGAATTTAAGAGGAACCTGCATTCATCATGATAATGGGGTGATAGGAGCAGAGACATTCCCAGAAGCGGAATGGTACCGGTGTAAAAGACTAAAAGAGGCAGGGTTCAATGCGATAAGAAGTTCGCATCATCCTATGAGCAGAGCAATGCTTGATGCTTGCGATCATTTAGGAATGCTTGTGATGGATGAGTTGACTGACATGTGGAATCGAGGTAAAAATACCTATGATTTTTCAGATATTTTCAAAGAGGAAGCACCAAAATGGATTCACCACATGGTAGACAAGGATTATAATCATCCATCGGTAGTTATCTATTCTGTGGGAAATGAGATACAGGAAGCAGGAACAAAACAGGGATCATGGATTAATCGTTCTTTGTGCAATAGATTTCATGAACTAGATGCCACAAGATTTACTACAAATGCTTTAAATGGATTGAATTGTGCTGGAAAACGACTCAAGGTTATTATGAAGGAAGTCATTGAAAAGTTTGGAATGGACACACAAGGCAATGGAAGTGGTGGGGGAAGTAATGCTCTCAATAGTTTCATGAGTCTTATGTCTGGAGAAAAGGGCGAGTTTTTTGCAAAGCATCCTCTTGTTACAGAAGCCCTGGAAGAATGTGCCCAGAGTTGTGATATCACAGGACTTAATTATTTGAGTGGAAGATATGAACTTGAGCATGAGTTGCATCCGGGAAAAACGGTGCTTGGGACAGAAACATATCCAGCAGATATTGAAAATCTGTGGGAGAAAGTTACAAAATATCCACATGTTATTGGCGATTTTACCTGGACAGGTTATGACTATATCGGCGAAGCAGGAGTAGGGATTTTCCATTATGATGGAAAAGAGAATTTTACAAGCATTTATCCAGAAAGACTGGGGTATATCGGAGATATAGACTTAATTGGAAATCGCAGACCAATCAGTTATTTCCGGGAGATTGTATATGGATTAACAAATCAGCCATACATTGCGGTAGAACGTATGGAGCATAGGGGACAGACAGCAAGCAAAACCGCATGGATGTTTAAAGATAATATCAGCAGCTGGACTTGGAAAGGGCATGAAGGAGAAAAGGCCAGTGTTGATGTATATTCATCAGGAGATGAAGTAGAATTGTTTTTAAATGGTAAATCTCTTGGTAGGAAGCCGGCTGGAAAAAAATCTCATTACACAGCAACATATGAAGTGGCATATGAGTCAGGGACTTTAAAGGCAGTAGCATATGAGTCAGGGAAAGTAATAGGAAAGTATGAACTTGTCACTGCTGATTCGATAAAAAGGCTAAAGGCTTGCCGTGTTACCGAGAATGAACGTGATGTAGCATATGTAAAAGCATGGTTAGAAGATGAACATGGTATTTGCAACCCACAAGAAACACAGAGGAGAATCATTCATGCTAAGGTTACGGGAAATGGTGTGCTAGAGGGATTTGGTACAGCCAATCCTTCAAGCGAAGAAGATTATTTCTCAGATACAGTAACAACTTTTGAGGGAAGTGCATTAGCTGTGGTCAGATGGAAAGATTCAAACTCGAAAGAACCTGCGGTTCTTCGGCTTTGGACGGACGATGAAATAGAGGTATGCATAAATATTGGGAGGTAAACGGTGATGAAAAAGAGTAGCAGAAGATGCAGTATAGCTATTTTAATGATGATTTGTTTATGCATAGTGTTGTCAATACCATCAATTCCCGTACAAGCGGCTGATAATTTGTCAGAAAATGAAATGATTTATGGTGCAGATATAGGTTTTTTATCACAGCTTGAATCACAAGGCGTTGAATGGGTGGATGACAATGGAAATACAAGAGATGCTCTTGAGTTGTTAAAAGAAAAGGGTGTAAATGCTGTAAGACTTAGAGTTTTTGTAAAACCACCTGAGAATTTCTATTGGACTAAACCTGATGGTACAAATTGTATGCTTGGTTACGCGGATACTCAGGGACTTTTATATACAGCAAAAAGAGCAAAAGAGCTAGGTTTGAAGATAATGGTTGTATTTCACTATAGTGATCATTTTGCAGATCCATTGATTCAAGATGTTCCATCAGAATGGGAAAATGCATCGACTAGTGAGCTGGAAAAGTATGTATATGATTATACAAGATATATAATGACTGAGCTAGCAGATGAGGATATTTATCCAGAGTGGGTACAGGTTGGAAATGAAGTTAGTTATGGTATGTTGTATCCGACTGGAAGTAATCAGTCAAATGATTTTACTCAATTAACGAAATATCTGAATAGCGGATATGATGCGGTGAAATCGATAAGTCCTAATTCAAAGGTAGTTACACATCTTACGCATGGAAGTGGGATAAGCCATTTCGCATGGTTTTTTGAAAACTTTATTACGAAATGTGGTGGAAAAACAGATGTGATAGGTATGTCATACTATCCGTATTGGACTTCGAGTTATGATGGAGATTGTATAGAAAATGTTGCGTATAATTTGAATAAAATGGCATCACAGTATGGTAAAGATGTGATGATTTGTGAAACCGGTGAGCTCGAAAGTAATTCACAAGGAACATATGAACTGTTAAGAAAAGAAATTAACGCTGTTAAATCGGTTCCTAACAATAAAGGAATAGGAGTATTCTATTGGGAACCAGAATTAAATTCATCTGTTGTACCAGATGGTTATACATTGGGAGCTACAGAATTAGTCGGGAATAATAAGTTGCATTTCACAAATGCTTTAAATGCATTTAAATTAGCTCCGGATTATTTGAATACTGATTGTTCATATGAAATGATGAATATCAATAGCCAAAAATCGGTTAATATTGCAACTGGATCACAAGACAATAATGCGCAGGTAGAACAATATACTTATGACCAGTGGGATAGCCAAAAGTGGATATTTGAAAAGGTAGACAGTAGCTATTATAAAATTGTAAATAAGAACAGTGGTAAAGTTTTAGATGTTTGCGGTCTTTCTCAAAATGAAAATGCACAAGTAGTTCAGTATGAATATACCGGTGGTTGGAATCAGCAATGGAAGGTTACTACTACGTCTGATGGGAAATATAAGATTCAAAACAGATGGAGTGGATTATATTTGGGTGTGCTGAATAATAGTACTAATGATGGAGCATCGATTGTTCAGGTAGCGGATGAATCGTCAAGTTCTGAATGGTTTATTCTTTTGACAGATTGATTTGATTGGTAAATATTGATTAAGATATGAAAGAGCTGTCGGTTTTTATTGTACCGTTCAAATGTAATTGATATAATAAATAAAACAATTACATCGGAAGTTGGAGGTATTATAGATGAAGAAGATGAAATTTCCATTTTCAGACGCTCCTAATACGGCTTGCTTTACCTGTTGTCATGTGTTAGATGAAAATAAGCCTATATTATATGTTTCCCATGATGAAGATGGATATTGGCAGTTTTTATGCGGTGGAAATCATAAGGAAGAAGATGCAAGAGTAGTTTCACTAGCATCTATTTTAAGTATTGACGAAACAATGAGCGTTTTATCGGAACTGGATTATGGTGAATATGCAGAAGCAGAAAGTGTTACAAGCAATTGGATTGTAAGTCGTATGGATAAGTAGAATTTCCAGCTTGTAAAACTAGAAAAAGCAGTAGTTGTAGAGGAGTAATAATTTATGGCTGGATTTAGTATTTCAATTCTTATGAGTATAATTATGTTTATGTATTTATTTTTTATTGCCATATTTGTAGCAATTATTTTATATTTGATAATCAGTTATACTTTTGAAGGTATTTCGATTATGTGTATGGGAAAGAAGCTAAAATACAAAAATATATTTACTGCTTGGATTCCATTTTACAATAAATACGTGTTAGGGAAAATATCAAATAGCAAAGTGCTCGGAATAATATCATGTGTCTTATCCTTTATATCAGTTTTACTGGGCATTCGTTTTTATATTCAGCAAGAATTGGAAGTTGCTTTATTTATTGTTTTAATAATTAGTTTAATAGTTACTTTTATATTAGATACAATAATGTCTCATAAAATATATAAAGCTCGTACAAATAAATATGGTGATATATTAACGATATTTAATATATTATCATTTGGATTATTACGACCTATATTTCTTTTTATACTTAGAAATAAGTGAAGATTTTTACAGTGGAGGAAATATAATGATTATCAATTTTGCATCTACATTAGCTTATGATGAAAACGAAGTTTGTTTAGAAATTGTTGCTGAAAAGGATGAAATAATTAAAATTGGAGATGTTATTACAATTCCAATGATTGACCATTCTTTTAAACAGCGAGAGATTACAGATATGTACAGAGATTTTAAAAACAGGAAAAAGGGCAAGGAGTTATTTTCTAAAATAACAGAGGGAGAATGGGCGAACTGCATAATTCACAATATTCATTCTGAATATATTCACACAGTTAATACTCCTTATATTGAAGAAATATTGGATAATGATTGGGTAAGCGGTTAATTTTTACAATTTAATATTTATACTCACAAAGCAGTTAGTCTACATGATTGACTGCTTTTCTTACGTCCAAAGAAAGGAGTTTATATGAACGTATGGAAAAAATCTAAAGGTAACAGGATTCGTGCCAGTGACAAATCGCTGGTCTATCACTTCTGTATCGGTTGGCTGTTGCTCCTGTTCGTTGCGGTGTTCCTGCTACTGAATCTGCGACAGCTCCTTGTTATAGACTGGAAAGATTTCAACCTGCTCCATGCCGGAAATCCCATTGGTTATACCGATTTGACCTCTGCCTACTGGCAACAGCACATCATTTGTGCCGGAAGAATTAAGCAATAGAAAGGACTTGCCTACTATGTCAAAGACGGTGTGCTTGCTCCTGTATCCGGCGATTATGTATTTTCAGAACTGGTAAATCCTGTCTTTACCAAAGATGGCGATAACCTCAAGGTCAGTGTGTCTGTGAAATATCTGGACAACAAATCGAAAATGACGCAAATTTCACAGTATGAGCTTGTGCTTCATAAGGACGATAACTGGAAGATTGTAGAATAAATATTACAGCAGAATAGTATGGTAATTTGTTGTTTTATCTATACTATTCTGCATTTTGTTATGATATAGTATGAAGTAAGAAATATACAAACACGCTATTATGGAGGTAGTCATAATTATGGGATTGTTTGATAAATTCAAGAAAAAAGAGGACGTACAGCAAATAAAAACAGATGAACAAAGAGAACTTGAAAATATAGTCCAACAAAATCATGCTATATTTGATAATGCCTTTTTGGGGAAAAGAGCTACCGATAAGGAAATATTGCAAGCAGAGCAAAAATTAGGTGTAAAAATTCCTGCACCTTTTGTATGGTTTTTAAAAGAATTTGGTAGTGGTGGTTATTGGTTTGATTTCATTGGCTACACCAAAAACGGAAAAGCACAATTTGTTGAAGAAACTTTTAATCAAAGAGAAAATGGGTTGCCAAAAAACTTATTGGTTATTGAAGATTGTGATGAATTTTATCATTGCTTAGATACTTCAAATGGGAAGATTGCTTCATGGAGTCAATATGATAATGATGGTGTAATATATTGTTTTGATAACTTCTATGATTTTTTTAAAGATAATCTGGAAAATGCGATAGAAAATTTTTAATCCAATCTTACTACACAAAATCAGAGTATGGACAAGTAGAAAGAGAAATTATCTGGGCTTGCGAAACATTTGGAGCAAAGCCTGAAAACAGCCCGTTTTTAACAAATATTTTTAATAGGTATTTAGAGCAGAAAATACGAGAGGATGTATGATGGAATGGGATATATTGCAACTGAAATAAACAGAGCTATTACAAATAATCATTTAAAATCACATCTATTGCCGTTGGGGTATGTTGATGATCTACGGGTAAGTATTATTAAGAAATATTGTACTAAGAATACTACATTCATATGGGAATGTTTTAAGGATTATGTAAGTTATCAAAATTCAAATGCATGGTCACTGATATGTAATTATGTGAAAGATAATGAGTGTATTATGTTTTTTAATAAATTAGTTGATTGTCTTGAAAAATGCTTGATTTACGGGCATATTCGCAGGGTT
>ERZ836441.3334-NODE-3334-length-10953-cov-4.737383_pt1 | contig 10953 bp, 14 predicted proteins | sample MGYA00519686_ERZ836441 | MGnify/ENA primary metagenome ERZ836441 (study PRJEB31850, sample SAMEA3708800) | human gut metagenome | biome: human gut; feature: human-associated habitat; material: faeces | place: China | collected 2014 ... | reverse complement strand
GTTACCAGATTTCAATGGTTGCCCGTCGGTCAATCACGCTGATACAAGAGCAGAATGGAAAAACATATACGCAAAAGAAAAAAGGCTGGTAACGTCCTTTAATAAAGCGTATGTAACCCAGAATGCTTCAGAGTATTTTGCTGAGTCATATAGGGATTATGTACTCAACAAAAACACTCTGCGAAGCAGCAGGCCGCTGACTTTCCAGTATATAGAGAAGGCGCTTTCAGACCTTCATGACATGCCGGAAAGCAGATTTGCCAGGATGCATGACAGCTATGCTAAGGCTGGCATCTGGAAAAATTAATTTGGTTTTGTTTAAGAGTCTCTAACGAGGCTCTTTTTTTACGGCATTTTTTGTGATTTTTGTTTTGGTTTCTGTCTTGCATATTATAAGTGCCAATAAATATTTTTAAACAAAGAGAGGAGAATAAAAATTATGGCAAAGACAATGAAAAAAATCACAATGATGGCACTGGTAGTTATGACAATGATGGTTATGCTTATTGCACCGGTTCAGGCAGCAAGCAAGACTAAAACTACTAAGGTAACCCTGAAAGCCGGCCAGTCAAAGACTCTTAGAGTCAAGACAGCCAGCAAAGTTAAATGGTCTTCAAGCAATAAGGCCATTGTGACTGTTAATAAGAAGGGCAAGATTGTTGCCCGCCGTGCAGGAAAGGCAAAGATTACAGCGAAATACGGTAAAAAGAAAACCGTGTTTGTTGTAACCGTTAAAAGTACCCCGTGTGTGGCTTCCAGTATCCGTAAGGAAAACGAAACCATGTATCGGATTGACCGTACAGAGTGGGGTGCTGATGGTTCTTCGTCTACATCCAGCTATTATTATTATAGCTGGAGCAAGGTATGGTAATTTGTCATTTAATAAGGACTCAATATTGAGTCCTTTTTATTTTGCAAAAAATCCGCAAAATTTTTGTGGCTGTCTTATTTTGCGGCATATTAAATTCAGCATATTAAAAAAGAACAAAAAAATAGTTTTAAAAATAAAGAAAAGGAGAATGGTTATGAAATTAAAGGACATGAAACCAGGAACAACAGGAACAGTTGAATGCATTATTGTCAGTGTGGAGGAAAGAGCTAATAAGAATAATGGCGTATATCTGAATCTTACTGTCAGTGATGGCGAAGCTCAGGTGAGTGCAAAGAAATGGAATGAGAAACTGGAAGGCTTTTTATTCCAGCCTGGGCAGGTGATTCTGGCCGAGATGAAGGCGGAAGACTACAAAGGTGATACCAGTTATGTGATTAAAAACATTACGGAATCTTCTGCTGACCCGCTGCTGTTTATCAGGACCGCCCCGGTGAAGGCAGAAGATATGTATAACTTCCTGCTGCATACTGCCGGAAGATGCGGCGTGTTTGCAAAAGTTACACAGCGTATCCTTACAGATAATAAAGATAAGCTGTTAATCTGGAGTGCAGGAAAATCCGTACACCATAATCTGCGCGGCGGCCTGCTTTATCATACATACCGTATGACCAAAACAGCAGCTTATGTGGCTTCTATTTATAATAAGGAGCCGTCTATCTGTAAATGTAACAGAAACATTAACGTTGAGTTGCTGATTGCAGGCACAATCCTGCATGATATCGGAAAACTGTATGAACTTGATACAAATACATTTGGCGCAGCAGAGTATACAATGAAAGGCTCACTGATGGGGCATGGGTTCATTGGCGCTGAAATGATTGGCAGATATGCAAGGGCAGAAAAGCTTGATGATGAAAATATTACACTGCTGCAGCATATGGTGCTGTCACATCATGGAAAGTATGAGTACCAGGCAGTAGCCCTTCCGGCAATCCCTGAGGCAATGATTCTTCATAATCTGGATATGATTGATGCCCAGATGTATATGTTTGAAGAACAGGAAGCAGCAATCAATCCTGGCGAGATGTCAGGACGTGTTTTTGGTCTTGAACAGAGGGTCTATAGACCATCATGGAGAAAAGAAGCATAATGTAGCAATGCCCGCAGAGATTTTTCTGCGGGTGTTTTTTTGTGATTTTTTGGATTCTGCATATTGTTTTTAAGCCTGTTTTTAAAAAATCCGCAAAAAATTCAACATGATGTTTTTAATGTTGTTTAAAATTTAATTTATTTTGCATATTATAAATGCATAATAAAATCGCGCAAGCGACTCTCCCGTTTTAAAATAGGCAGTATGAAATTTTATTTATCATGCTGCTTATTTTCATAAAACAAATAACAGAAGGAGGCAAAAATATGTACAAAGGAAAAGAAAACTATGAAACCGTTAAACACCTGATGGAAGGCGAAGAATGTATTGTAACCGGATATGGCCAGTCCATGACTCCAATTCTGAAATCTGGGCAATCCGTAAGATGTATACCAGTGACTGAAAAAACGGTGCTGAAGAAAAACGATATAGTGTTGTGCAAGGTTGCAGGACATTTTTACCTGCATAAAATTTCCGCAATAAAGGGCGGAAAGACATTTCAGATTTCTAACAATCACGGGCACGTAAACGGCTGGATTGGAAAGAAATGTATATACGGTTTGGTAGTTGAAAAATTCTAAGGTTTTGCAGGAGCGAAGGCTCCTTTTTTTGTCGTTTTTTATCACGAATTTTTTTTGTCATACTATAAATGAAAATACTTAATACTGATTAAGAACGGAGCTTAAATAATAAATCTTCGTTCTGTTACCCCATTCGGCGAATTCAGGGGCGCCGTATATATAAATTTTAATTTTTTGTATAGCTCCGATTCGCGGGGCGTTCAGATAAAGATTTTCCTCCTCTCAGGGACACTGCTTCGGTAGTGTCTCTTTTTTTTGTAAAAATTCGCAAAAATTTGCAGCATACAGAAATTTCTGTTAAGTTTCAGACAGAAAGAAAAAAAATAGGCTGTAAAAAAATATATAGAATTGGAGGATGCATATGAAACTCAGTATTTCAGATAGCGAGATTAATTTTTGGATTACGAAACTGTACGTAATCTGGTCTAACGAAAAAGAAAATGAAGAAGCCAGGATACTCTGCAAGGATACACATGCACTGATAAGATTTTTACAATGCGGATGGTACAAGTACAAAAACGGGTTGGAAAATCTGGAAGAATACATGAAAAAATCAGAGATGGATATACAAGTATTCCACCTTATAAGAATTCAGCATGTTTCTGATGAGGACGTTAAAAATATCTGTTGCAGATTAAACGAACAACAGATAAACTGTAAATATGATGAACGATTTAAAACATTTGATATTGCGAAGCTGCTGATTCGGTTCTACTACGACGCAATACAGTCTCATTGCCCGGATATCTTTGAGGAAGCTTATTGTGAATGCAATAGAATAACAGTTGATTTAACAAATATGGACAAATAACACCAAAAAAAGTTAAAAAAGCAAAAAAGGGGGCATAATATGAGCCGGTTAGTTGATAACTATAACGCAAATGAGTGCTGCAAGAGTTTAAAAGAAATAAAAAGAAGCATAAAAATACCTTTAAAAAAAGAAACAGCAGTGAACAGCCAGATTCTGATACGGGCACTGCAGTTAAAGATAGCACAGGACCAGGATAAAAAAATGCAGAAAAAAACGCGTAAAAAGAAAACAGTGTCAGAAAAAATAAAACCGTTTCTTGGCGGGGAAGAGCGTGAGGTTGTAAATGTGATTCTTAAATCAAAAACTGAAAAGGCAATGATGCCGAAAATCCGGCAGCAGAAGGTGGACCAGGATATAGTAAACCTTACATGCAAGAATATTAATGAAATTGTAAAGGATAAAAACACTTCTAATGACGAGTGCAGGATATTTTATGAAGCCAGTTATATGATTCGGACACTATGGAAAAGGGTTGAGGAGAATGAAAAACTGGATGAGCCGTTGGATTTATATGAATAGTGTGTGCCGGCAAATGCGAGCAGATGCGTCTGCTTGCATTTTTTTTGCGGCGAAATATTCACCGTTTTTTATCGCGGATTTTCTTTTGCATGTTAAAAATGATGATAAAAACAATATTTTTGTTATGCCGATTATCGGCAAGGAAGAGAGGAAAAAATGATGAACAATACAGGAAGAGTATTGGGCTTTAACTTTTACGAAATGTGGCAGATGCCACATGCAGATGAGAGCTTTGCTCTCATCATGGTAAAGTTAAACAAGGAGGTTCCGGAGATGATGGATGACACATATGTGGAATCCATCATCTACCAGCTGAGGCAGCTGGGTTCGGGCGAAGTCTTCGTTGATTACGCCCGAAAAGAGGTTGACTCCGTGCGTAGTCAAATCTCTAAGCAGGCTCTGCGCGAACTTAGCGCAGAGAACCTGGTTGCAAACCACGTATACCGTGGCGGATGCGTGGAGACTGGCGCTCCATGTATATACAACAACGGGCCTTGTAGCTGTTTGCCAGGTTACTGCCCGTTTGGGCAGTGGAACGCGCTGGACGAAGGATTCATCCAAAGGCAGCTTACCAAGCTGCGTTCCAAAGAGGACGTAGCACGTGCAGAAGAAGAAATTCGCCGCGCGCGCATCCTCGCCCAGCAGGAATAGGAACCGGCTGGCTGTGTCCCAAAAGAGCCAGCTGTAAAGGCTGGTTGTGTCCAAAAAGAGCCGGCTGAAGAGCTGGCGGTGTCCAAAAAGAGCCGGCTGAAGAGCTGGCGGTGTCCAAAAAGAGCCGCTGAAAAGCCGGCTGTATCCAAACAGAGGCCGGCTGCAAAGGCTGGTCGTGTCCAAACAGTATATCACGTTCATCATAAGGAAGCTTCGGCTTTCTTTTTTTTGCCTTCCTGTATTTCGCCAGCATCTTTTTGCATCTTCGCGAGAAAACGTCTCTCTTTTTTTGTGATTTTTTTTGGTATTTTTTATGTTTTTTTTGTCGTGGAAGGATATACAATTTTCCGGAGTTATTTTTTTTGCAAAAAATCGCGGTTCCGTCGGCTTAAAAATTCGGCATATTAAATATGTGTAAAAATATATGAAAGGACGGAAAAAATGGAAATAAAAAGACTGACAAAGGAAGAGCTGCAGGATTTCGAAAGATTAAAAGGCTGTAAGATTGAAAATTTGTATTACCGCGGCGATATTTCCCTTTTACAAAATCCGGAGAAAATAATAGCCCTGATTGGGCGGAGAAATGCAGATGCTGATATGCTCAGAAACGCAAAGAGATGCGGAAAAATACTGGCTGAGTCTGGCGCCGTGACGTTGAACGGGCTGGCGATTGGATGTGACACTGCAGGATTAGAAGGAGCCCTTACTGCCGGAGGAAAATGCATTGCCGTAATGCCTTGCGGGCTGGATTATATATATCCGAAATGTAATGCTTCGCTTGTTGAAAATATTCTGAAAAATGGCGGATGTATTGCAAGCGAGTATGGACCTGGCGAGAGACCTGAAAAATGGAAGTTTGTTAAACGCGACCTTTTGCAGGCAATGATTGCGGATAAAATTCTTGTTGTTGATTGTGACGCGAAAAGCGGTACTATGCATGCAGTCATGGAAGGCGTGAGAGAGAAGAAGGACATTGCCTGTATTGTAAGAAAGCAGGAAGAAAAAACCGGTTCTGGCAATCAATACGCGATTGACAATTTTGCTGCGGTTAAGATATGTGGAGAGAAAGCCCTGAAGCAGTTTGTGAATCAGGCCTGATTTTCCTGTCCGGTTTCGTGGTTTTTATTCTATAAAAAATCCTGCATAATAAATATAGAAGAATATTTGTAAGAAATATAAAAAAGGGAATTGATGGCTCGGCTTTTTGCCGGGCTGTTTTTTTCTCCTGCGGCTTTTTCTTACACCAAAATATTCAGCATATTAAAAACGTAAAAATAAACCTAAAAAAGAAAGGAAAATGGAGGTAAATAATATGGACGTTAGAACAGAAGAAAGATATGAAGACGACTTTAATCAGGGTAATTTATTTATCATGAAGCGGTCAGGCGAGAGAGTGCCATTTGATGCCAGTAAGATTGTGAAAGCTATCGAAAAGGCAAATGCCGAAGTGACAGTTCCAATTGAAAAAATGGAAAAGTCAAAAATTGAACAGATTGCAGAACAGATTAAGCGTGATGCGGAAAATGCCGGAAGAGACCTGTCTGTTGAGGAAATTCAGGATAAGGTTGAAAATGCAATCATGATTTCTGGATATTGCAGCCTGGCAAGGCTATATATCACTTACAGATATAAACACAATCTTGACAGAAAAGTATCTACACTTGATAAGAAGATTGAAAGCCTTATTGATGTGAAGGTGCAGACGGATGGAAGCGTCCGCGGAAGTAATGAAGAAGTCAACCAGGAGAACAGTAATAAGGACCCGAAGGTGCTTTCCGTACAGCGCGACTATATGGCTGGCGAATGGTCAAGAGATTATACCAATAAATACCTGTTGTCAGAAGATGTTGTAAATGCACACAGAAATGGACTGATTCATGTGCATGATGAAGATTATATGGCTCAGCGGGAACATAACTGCAGCCTTATCAACCTTAAGGACATGTTACAACACGGAACATGCATTTCCGGTATATGGATTGACCCGCCTAAGTCATTTATGACTGCAGCCACGGTTTCCAGCCAGATTATTGCACAGGTAGCATCTCAGCAGTACGGCGGCCAGACAATCAGCCTTGCACATCTTGCACCATTTGTGGATATATCAAGAAAGAAACTTAGAAGAAGACTCGCAGAGTCACACAATAAAAAAGGAACTCCATATACTGAAGAACAGCTTGAGGCAGAGACTGAAAATATGCTGCGATACGAAATTGAAAGCGGCTGCCAGACAATCCAGTATCAGCTTATCACTCTTCAGACAACAAATGGACAGGCGCCTTTTGTTACCGTGTTTATGTATCTGAATGAAGCACAAAATGAACAGGAAAAAGCAGACCTCGCACTTCTGATTGAAGAGATGTTAAGACAGAGAATGATTGGCGTGAAAGACAGCAGTGGCTATTATATTACACCGGCATTTCCGAAGCTCATTTACTGTCTACAGGAAGATAATATTACCGAAGAGGGCAAATATTGGTATCTGACTGAACTTGCTGCAAAATGTACAGCCAAGAGAATGGTTCCAGATTATATTTCTGAAAAGAAGATGCTGGAACTAAAAGGTGACGTATATCCAAGTATGGGCTGCAGGTCATTCCTCACCCCTGACAGATGCAGCGAAAAGGTGGGTAATATCGCTCATGCACTCGACTATGAAGAAGGAAAGAAGAAGTATTATGGACGTTTCAATCAGGGTGTTGTAACTATCAACCTCGTTGATGCGGCCTGCTCATCCGGCGGCGATGAAGAAAAGTTCTGGAAAATTCTTGATGAAAGACTGAACTTGTGCCACAAGGCATTAAGAGTAAAACATGAAAGACTTCTTGGCACTCCTTCTGATGTTGCACCAATTCAGTGGCAGTATGGAGCACTGGCAAGGTTAAAATCGGGCGAAGTAATTGACCCGCTGCTGTTTAACGGATATTCAACAATTTCTCTTGGATATGCCGGCTTGGCTGAATGCGTGTATTTCATGAAACATGAATCTCATACTTCTGAAATCGGAAAAGAATTTGGCTTGAAAGTTATGCAGGCGCTGAATGATGCTTGTGGTAAATGGAAAGCAGAAGAAAATATTGATTATTCTGTGTATGGTACCCCGTTGGAAAGTACTACGTATAAATTTGCAAAATGTCTGCAAAAACGTTTTGGTAAAATCCCGGGCGTGACAGACAAGAATTATATCACAAATTCCTACCATATCAGAGTAACAGAAAATATTAATGCTTTTGACAAGCTGACAAAAGAAGCAGAGTTCCAGAAACTGTCTCCTGGCGGGGCAATCTCATATGTTGAGGTGCCTAACATGCAGGGAAACATTCCGGCGGTTCTTGCAATCATCAAACATATCTACAATACAATTCTTTATGCTGAACTGAATACAAAATCAGACCAGTGCGAGGCTTGTGGATATAATGGAGAAATTCAGATTGTGAACAAAGACAGCAAACTGATTTGGCGCTGCCCGCAGTGCGGATGTACAGACCAGAACAAGATGCACGTTGCCAGAAGGACTTGTGGATATATCGGAACGCAGTATTGGAACCAGGGAAGGACTCAGGAAATCGCAGAACGTGTATTGCATGTATCTGTAGAAGATGAGAACTGATATCCAAACTTCGTAACTAAAATTTAACCTTAACATGGGGACAGGCATTTGCCTGTCTCTATTTTTTTCTTTTAGAAATTCCGGCATATTATACATATAAAACACAAAGAAAAGGAGAAGGATATTATGTATTACGGAAAAATCATGTACTGCGATACCGCAAATGGAACAGGCTGCAGGACTGTATTGTTTGTGTCTGGCTGCCGTCATCACTGCAAGGGATGCTTTAACGAGATTGCCTGGAAATTTGATTACGGTAAGGAATATACACCTGGGACAGAAGATAAGATTGTTGAGTCGTTAAAGCCTGATTATGTTGAAGGCCTCTCAATCCTTGGCGGGGAACCGTTAGAGCCGGAAAACCAGGAAGAGGTATGGAAACTTATAAAAAGAATCAGGAAAGAAATGCCTCAAAAAAACATCTGGGTGTATTCAGGTTTTACGTGGGAAGAACTGACCGGAAAGACCCCGGCGAGATGCAGGCATGGACTGGCTGACAGAATCAGGTTGGGCAATATCCTGCAGAATATTGATGTGCTGGTTGATGGTGAGTTTCAGGAAGACAAAAAAAATATCATGCTTGAGTTTCGTGGAAGCGAAAACCAGAGGGTGATTGACGTAAAGAAGACACTGGAAACAGGTGAAGTTGTGCTGATGGAAGGGATGATGTAGAGAAGGAAGAAGTAATGGCGGCTGGGAGTGGCAGAAGCGCGTCTCTGTTGTATGTGCGGAGCAAAGCCCTGAATCGTTCTAAGCGCAAAGTGCCAAATGCAGCAAAACAAAAATAAACCGCTTGGTGCTACACCAGGCGGTTTTCACCAAACATAAATTCTCGCATATTAAAAATGTAATCCCGAATTTGGTCGGGGTAGATATTGGTTGCGGTATGCTGGCTGTCAGGATTGCAGAAAAGGATGTTGACCTTCCAAAGCTGGATGATGTGATTAATACATATGTTCCGGCCGGGTTTAATGTAAATGATGAACCGCTTGGTAATTTCAATCATTTGAACGATTTGGTCGCTCCGGCTAATTTGCCGCTGGCTTATCGCAGCATTGGAAGCCTCGGAGGGGGTAATCACTTTATAGAACTTGATAGAGATGACGACGGAGATTTGTGGCTTGTAATCCATACTGGTTCACGACATCTTGGTTTGGAGGTTGCGAAACACTATCAGGAGCTCGCTTACAAACAGCTGAAAGATACAGATGTCGGCGGTAAAATCAAGGCTGTGATTGCAGACCTGAAAGCAAAAGGAAGGGAAAAGGAAATAGAAAAAACAATCAAGGTGTTAAAAATGCAGGAGCCGCATATTCCGAAATCCTTATGTTATGTTTCCGGCCAGGCATTCAAAGACTATATTCACGATATGGAAGTTGTCCAGAAACATGCAGAGTTAAACAGGAAATATATTGCCGATACGGTCATTGAAAAAATGGGCTGGCATGTTTGCGAGGAATTCCAGACAATACACAATTACATTGATACGAAAAATATGATTCTTCGTAAAGGTTCCGTGTCTGCGCAGGATGGCGAAAAGTTAATAATCCCGATAAATATGCGTGACGGGTCACTGGTTTGTGTTGGAAAAGGTAATCCCGACTGGAATTATTCTGCGCCGCATGGTGCCGGAAGGATTTTGTCAAGAAGCGAAGCAAAAGATGCTGTCGGGATTGATGAGTTTCGTGAGTCCATGAAGGGAATATATTCTTCTTCTGTAATGGAGTCTACAATTGACGAGTCGCCGATGGTGTATAAACCGATGGAAGAAATTATGGAAAATATCAAAGATACTGTTGATATTGTGAAAGTAATTAAACCGGTGTACAATTTTAAAGCACATTAATATACGCCGCCTGGAGAAATCCAGGCGGTTTTTTTTGTCTAGTAATGCAGGATGTATTTTCTTTTTTTAAGACAATAAGTGGGAATTCTCGGTTGTTTAATTGCCGATATGAAAACGCCTAGATATACAAATAAGCAAAAATATCGCCTGCGATTTATTAATTTCTCTATGCTTCGGTGTAGAGAAATTTTTATTTTCTGCAAAAATTTTTCGCAAAAAATCGTCCCGTTTTAGGTTTTTCGGCATATTAACTGTATAAGAAAAATCAGGAGGTTTTTGATATGGCAAAGAAAAAGTCCATATGGGTTGATTTTATGAAATCTTGTATTACATACAACAAATTGAATATGATTGCTAAAATTGCCATATCATGCATTGAAAAAATGATAAAACGAGTGCGGCTGGATTATAAGCCGGTAGCAAAGAGAATAAGCGAAGAGGCGGCATTTGTGGTGTCAGCTGAACATGTGGCAGCGGTAAATAGAAGCATAGAAAAGAAATTGGAAAAAAATAAGAGAGAACGAAGAGAGAGCGAAAAAGAAGCGGAAAAATATATTGTAAAATAAGTTGGCGTTGGTGTTTGTAAGCGGTTTTTATCGGGGGGGGTGTATAAAAATGCAAGTAAAAATATTCCAAAAAAATAAGAAAAGAAGAAAGCACTATGATAAGAAATTTAGAACTGCAGAACTTAATTTTGTATCTGAAGGCAAACTAAAATATCCGGGAGTGAACTCTAAGTTGTTTGGTAACAATATCCAGGTAGAAACTGAGGATGAGGCAAGAAATAGGCTTTTGCAGAGGATTTATGAAAAATATGATGCCAAACATCTGACAGAATATACTGCAGAATTAAGCAGATATATTAATCCTGAAGATTTGCTGGAAAACCGAGATTTCTTCTATCAAATTAAGCAGAGTACCACGTCCATAGGATATGATATTACTTAGATTTA
>ERZ836441.3333-NODE-3333-length-10969-cov-3.940627_pt1 | contig 10969 bp, 10 predicted proteins | sample MGYA00519686_ERZ836441 | MGnify/ENA primary metagenome ERZ836441 (study PRJEB31850, sample SAMEA3708800) | human gut metagenome | biome: human gut; feature: human-associated habitat; material: faeces | place: China | collected 2014 ... | reverse complement strand
TTATGTGTATTTGGAATTTCTCATTTTGGCTTGTACTATTTATATTCTAGCACCAGCAAGAGCATCAGGAAGCTGGTAGGGCCTCTGTTCCACACTGCCCTGTTTTTTCGGTAAAAGATGATGGGTCAACACATAATCTTCGATTATTTTTGAGATATCATAGGTTTCCTGTTTCTGGAAGGCTACATAAACCCTGCTTGTGAATTCTGGACTGGAATGTCCCAGGCATTTGGAGATCGTTTTCGTGTTGACCTGGTACTGGGCGAGGATCGTGGCATAGGTATTCCGGAATTTTCTCCAGGGCAGCCGGGAGATTCCGCTCTGTTCCATCAGGCGGTTATAAGGTTTGATATAAAAACTGCGGTTATGGCATTGCCCGTTTTCATGGCAGCAGATGTAGCCCAGATCCAGGAACTCTGGATCAGAAGCTTTGCGTTTTTCGTAGCGCTGCCGTTCCAGGAGGATCTCATCCAGGACAAAATCAGCCAGTACTACTGCCCTTTTGCTGTTTTTTGTTTTCAGTGGGAGTTCACTGCACAGTACCGGCCTGTTTTCCTGTTCTTTTTCTATGTACAGATTCTTTCCAAGCTGGCGTTCCACAAAAAGTTTCCTGCCAAGGAAATCAATATCGCTGTACCGGAGTCCGGTGATCTCGGAGATCCGCAGGCCGGCAGTGACGGCAAGGAGCATGGGCAGATAAATCATGGGTTCCTGCTGCTTACACAGATATAAAAGATGGGCAGCCTGTTCCACGGTATAAACCTGCTGTCGGGTATCCACTTTTTTCTTTAGGCATGGCTGTTTTACTTCGGAAGAGATTCCGGTATAGATATCCCTGGAAAGATAGTTGTGTTTCTGGGCGTAACAAAGGGAACCTGTGACCACACCGATTGCAGTTCTCTGTACTTTCTGATACGGGATAGCAGATAATGCATTTACCAGGTCCTTTCTCTGTAGCGTATTCAGCATTTTATGACCGATTGCAGGGAGCAGGTAGTTTTCTATGATATTCCGGTAAGCGTTGTAGGTATTATAAGTAATCCTTTTTTGACCGATCATATAGTGGTAAAACCAGAAATCATAAAACTCTTTCACGGTATAAGAAAAAGGGATAAAACTGCCTTTTGCGATTTCCATGAGGGCCTCATCCCTTTCCTGGCGGGCCAGCTGTTTGTTGGAAGAGGCGGTCCGCTGTACCATCTTTACATCGCCGGATTCAAAAACAAGTAAAAGACGAAAACAGTATTTTCGTCTGGCTTTTACATATATAACGTCACCAAGGGATTTCCCGGAGATGAGCCTGCCATAAAGGAAGGTTTTCTTTACCGGCATCTGGGGATAGATCTCATTCTTTTTCACAGGCTTTTTCCCTCTTTTTTTTCAGCACCAAGGACTGGATCCAGGGAACCTGCAACGACAGCACCAACTTCAGGATCTGTACATGGAATCCTGTTGCAGAATGCCAGTGTTGTAGTTTGTTTTGTGTGGCCAAGGATACCGGAAACTGCTTCAAGTGAAAACTCCTGTTCCAGAAGAAAACGGGCGAACATATATCTCAGATCACGCATGTTCAGTTTTGGAAGGCCAGTTTCTGTGGTGATCGTTTTTAAAGCGGCTCCTAATGTAACAGCAGATTTTATCTTTGCGGTGGGACCGAGGCAAAGATAAGATTTATATTCTGTAGCAGAAGGATATCTTGCCAGGAGTTTCCGGTTTTCTTTTCGTCGGGCAGAAAGTTCTGGAAATAGAAAAGAAGGGATTTTTAATGTTCGGTTCTGTTTGGTTCCTTCCAGTTTTTTTAACTGGCAGTTCTTCCCGGAATCGTTCGAGGTACAGATCCTCTGGATTGTGATGGTCTGCTCATGGCGGTTGAAATCCGAATACTTCAGTCCGAGGATTTCCCCGGGTGTCAGGCCGCAGAAAAGAGCCAGTTGAATCTCCAGGTAATGGTTGGAATTGGAAGCGGCAGTCAGGAATGTGCGAAGCTGTTCCGGGGAATAGAAAACCGGATTTCCGGGAGGCTCCGGATAGTGCCGGATCTGCTGGAAGTCCATATCTGGGAGATAATTGTTTACGCGGGCGTGTTTCAAAGCGTTGTGCAGCAGCTTATATGCATAATAGCCTCCGTTGCAGCAGTAAGCCTGACAGGATTCCAGAACCCTATTGAGATAATCAGGAGTGACACATCCCAAAAGAATATCTTTATGCAGATGGGGCTGGATGATCAGTTTTATGATCCATTGCTTTTGAACCAGTGTACGGCTGCCATTAGAACCCTGAGCACATACATCATTCAGCCAGTAATCCAGATATTCCGAAAAGGTAAAAGGCATATCCCGGTCCTTTTTCAGTTTGGACAACTGATCCTGGTAAGAAACCAGGGAACGCTGGTAGCTCTCTTCTGCTTCTTCCCTGGATGAAAACCCGGTACGACAGCCATATTCGATGGTGCAGATAAGAGGATTTACCAACTTGGTCAGGTGAGACCAGGTACCGTTGTCTTCCTGAAAGACTGGGGTTTTTGCTTGTTCTTTCATTGCTTTGTTTTCTCCTTTGTGTGTTTGATGTACTTACATTTGACGAAAGCGGGGAAAGGATATGCAGAAATTAAGACCGGCCAGGTGATTACAAAAATGAACCTGATGGGAATCCAGATATCCATGAGGGTTGTCTATAAACAAAGGCAGAGGGAGTTCTTTATTGTTGCGAAAAATCAAGTATAAGAAACTTCCTCTGCCTTTTTGGTTTTCTATGTAGTTTCCTTATAAATTAATTGAAGATGTATGGAAATGATTCTTTCACTACACATTGTATTTTTTCATATACATCTTCCGAAATTTTATTTGAATTTTCTGGAGTGCCAGTGTCCGATTGAAGTGTTTCTATTGCCTTTTCAAGGCAGTCGCTGTAGGAAAGTGCAAACTCTGGGTATTTTAGGAAAACTTCCAGGGCAGCAGACTCCAACTCATCTCCTATTTTCAGGCGTTCCAACTGAATACCGTTAAAGAGCTCCTGTGTCATGGGACATAATCCATAAATGGCTTTCCATTGTGTATCCGTAAGATATTTCAGCTCTGCAGATATCTGGTTAAATTTCTGTTGTTGTTCCGATGTTAAATTTTTTAATACTTCTTCCATAATCAAATCCCTCCCAATACTTCTATACGTGTAAGTAATTACAGTAGATATTCTACAGCTTATAATTCGATTATAGATTAGATATCCTATTATTACAATCTCATAATAATATTGTAGTTGAGGGTAATAGTATATGGAAGATTTGAATTATGGCAGCATCCGGATCAAGCTGGATGAAATGATTAAAAAACAGGGAATCAGTAAGAATAAATTGGCACACAGAGCAGAGATGCAAAGGACACAGCTGAACCAGTTTTGTAAAGGAACTGTGACAAGATTGGATACAGCTGTTTTGGCGCGGCTGTGTTATGCGCTGGATTGCAAGATTGAAGATCTGCTGGAGTATGTTCCACCGGAAAATAAGTGATACTGTATTTTGTTGCAAATGGTGATAGAGCATATTCTGTTTCGTATATTAGAAGCTGAAACAGTGATTTATTGGTATAAAAACTGGACTCTAAAGAAAATATGAGAGCTATCGGGAATATCGCGATAGCTCTCATTAGATTAATAAACTTTAAATAAGATTTGGGGAACGGAATATACAAAGAGTGAATCAAATCAGTTTTTTTATATTTTTCTCATTCTTTGTTCTCCTTCCTTACTTAATTTATGCTCCAATTATGCTCTTTCCCATGCCACCAAGTCTTCTCCAAATTGTTATCGATTTGTAACGATTATCTGGTTAAGGCGCTGTTATCTGTATTTTTGCACGATTCAGAAGGACGTGAGGAATTTTTATTGAAGATCAGGTTTTTTCACCCCAAAAGATGACCTGATCCTTGTAAACCTACATATCCGACATACAGAAAAATACCAATGCAGCACTCCATTTTCTTACTGTACGGTAGGCGCTGATGGGATCAGTTTTTCTTTTCATGATAAAAAGGAATCTCAGATTTTCAACTGCTCCCTTCTTCTCATTCAAACAGGGAGTGTGCCATGATCCGGCGTTATCTGGATGTTAACTACAGTGAAACTCCGCAGAGTTGAAGTTAGCACCTGGATCAACGCATTTCCAATTCATGTTCTTCATTCATATATGCAAATTTTGTTCCTAAAGTACTGGCTAGTTCTTTATTGTGTGTGATCGTGATCAATGTTTTTCCTGCATTGTGAAAACTCTTTAAAAATCCTATCAGAAGATCCTGTGTCTTTTCGTCCAGACCAGCAAGTGGTTCATCTAGAATTAGTACTTCTGGATTTAATGATAAAATACAGGCCAGGGAAACTTTTCGTTTTTCCCCGCCGCTCAAATGGTAAGGTGGTCTCTCCCTTAGCTTCTCAATCCCAAATAGATGCAGACAATCTTCTACTCTTTTTTTTACTTCTGTTTCCGATAATCCCATCTGTATAGGACCAAATGCAACTTCCTCTTCCACACTTCCACAAAACAGCTGAGTATCTGCATTTTGAAACACATATCCCATCTGTTGGTGAAACCATTTTGCAAATTGATTGTTCTTCAAAGCCTTTTCTGTAATTTCATGCCCCTGAAAATGATAGCTTCCTTCTGAGGGAAAGAGAATCCCATTTAATAATTTGATTAAAGTGGATTTTCCACAGCCATTTGGTCCCTGAATCACCAGGGAATCTCCTTTTTCTACTTGAAGGTTCACATATCTAAGTGCAACTTCTTTTTCATAAGCGTAACATATTTTTTCCAGTCGGATCATAACTGCCTCCATTATTCAATCATGAAGATTTTTTAGCTATCGGGCCTTTTTATTGCTTCAAATAGCAAACAAAATCTCTGTTATTTATTTAGATAGAAAAACAATCCTATACAGCCAAGTAATATCACAATATAAAAAAGATCCGCAATATGTAACGATTCTTTTGGAGACATTGGATAATCTCCCGTAAATCCTCGGCAGTACATGGCCGCATGCATTTCATCTGCCATTTCTTCAGATTTCAAAAATGTAATTCCAAGAATTCCAGACAAAGCGCCTGCTTTTTGTGGATTTTTTCCTACTGACCTTAATCTGACAGAAGTCAGAATATCGGTACAAACTTCTCCAAGGAGGGAAATATATTTTAAGGTGATATCCAGGGTAAAAATAAACAAAGATGGAACATGAAAGTTCCTCAGGCTTCTGGTAAGCTTATTCCAGGAAGTTCCGGCTGATAATATACCGATAAGGGTTACAGATACATAAACTCTGCAGGTAATATTTACAAGCGTCTGGGGATTTCCCATAAAAATAGACGGAAGAAGAATAAATGCCGAAAGCAGAATAGCGCTTATCGTCCCGCTTAAAATCTGACGGATGGAAGCTGCAGGAAAAAAAGCCAGCCGGAGTGTCACTGCCGCACACATAATAAGCACAAACAATGCATTCCGGGAACTGGCTGTTATAATTATATAAATCAAGGTATAAAACAATTTCAGAGAAGAACTTGCAGAAAATCTGCCATCCTTCCCTTCTGTAAAATGAATTCTGCCAAATACTGTTAACAGAGATTTTGTACTTTTTGTTATAAATGCATCTTTATCCTTTGAGGGAGCATAAGCTTCCTGACTGTACATCCAGTCAGGAAGCTTTCCCTCTTTGTTAGATTGCTCCATGTTTATGCTGCTTTCTTTTTAAAATCAACTTTATCTTTCATTGCAGAAGAAATAAGCTTAAATACAATGATCAGAAGTGCCACACCTACAATTGCAGAAAGAATATAGCCGGTCCACTCTGGCATTCCCGCCATAGAATAATCCGGAAACAGTGCTGACAATTCAAATCCATTTTGCATTCCTGAAGGCGTATAGCCAAGCTGGCTTCCTCCGCTGACCAGTGATGCAATTTCATCAACGCCCCACTCTCCCCAGGCAGTTCCTGTTGCAAGAAGTCCAAGAGGTGTCAGAACAATCAGCGCTGCCATTAATATATATAAAGGTTTAAATGCTGTCTGATCCGGAACAGGGTCTAATGCTTTTGGTGTAACCTTTTCAACAAATGCCAGTACAGCTACTGTTAACACAATTTCCGCCAGACCAAACAAAGTAATATGTCCGATCATCATAGCCGGAATGGAAACATTTAAAGGATATGGACAATAAAGAGCCTGTCCGTCTGCTGTTTTAAACAGTAACGGCTGAATTCCAAATTCTACAGCTGCACAAAAAGCTGCAGCATTGATTCCCACATAAGAACCAATTGCGGCACTTAATTTTCGCTTTCCAGTCTTTTTTAGAAGAAGCTTGTAAAGGAAAAATCCAAGGTAGGGCAATACAAAGGCCATGTTAAAGCAGTTTGCACCAAATGCAAGGATTCCTCCGTCTCCAAACAGCAAGGCCTGGATCAGCAACGCAATGGAAACGGAAATGCACCCCGCCGCAGGGCTTCCGGTAAGTATTGCAATCAGAGTTCCACCTACTGCATGTCCAGTAGTTCCCCCTGGAAGCGGAATATTGAACATCATTCCCAGGAAAGAAAATGCAGCTCCTATACCTAAAAGAGGCATTTTTGCTTTCGGAATTTCTTTTCTGACCTTGTTAATAGAGTATCCCCACACCGGCACCATTGCAGCAGTCATAACTGCACAGGTGGATGGGCTTAGATAATTTTCTGGTATATGCATGGAATATACTTCCTTTCCAAATAAATTTTATTTGGTGCGCGCCTTATAATTATTTGTATTGTAGCACTGCTCCCCAATGCCTACAACCCACCTGGGGGGTTCTGCAACCATTCCAATTTAGAATAAAAATGGCGCTTAATGGAATATTGTAATTCCTAAGCGCCACTATTTTATCATTTAGCTTTCGTAAAAAGATAATTTATTTTTATAATATAGCCATATTCCTACAAACAATGTTGCTGCGCAAAACCAGGAAATAGGATATACAGCTGCTACAGCCTCAATTGTATGTTTTCCCACACCGGGCCAGGTAAAAATACTTTCTACTATCGTTGAACCGCCAAGCATTGTTCCAAAAGAAATTCCAACTAGCGTTACCAACGGCATCAGGCAATTACGCAAAACATGTCCAAACATGATTTTAGTTTCAGAGACACCTCTTGCCAGCAACCCATCAATGTACTCTTTTTCTAGTTCTCCAAGTACAATAGCTCTCACCTGACGTATATACCACGCAGCCAATGTTAAAGAAAGAACCAACGCAGGCATTACAATTCCCCCAGTGCTTCCTTTGGCAATTACCGGAAACCATTTCAATTTAAGTGCAAAACAATACATTAGCACTAATGCCAGAAAAAATGAAGGCAATGAAGAAAAAAGATAGGTCACAAAACGCAATAAATTATCCAGCCAGCCATCTTTATAGCGCGCACATAACACGCCCAAAGGCGTTGAAATCACAATTGTCAAAAACATAGAAAGTAATGTCAGTTTAATCGTATAAGGCAAACACTTTTGAATTTCCTGTAATACCGGTTTATTTGATTTATATGAGGTACCAAAATCTCCTTTCACAATTCCTTTCAGCCAGTTCACATACTGAACCACAAGTGGCTGGTTCAAACCCAGTTCCTCTCTTTTTTGTTCAATGACTTCTTCGGATACCATATTTCCTTTTTTCTTCATCATAATTTCTACCGGATCACTTGGCGAAAGATAAGATAATAGAAAACTTAAAAATGTAATTCCTAACAGAATAATAAGAAAGGAACCTATTTTTTTTAAAACACTTTGTAACATTTTAACACCTGTCACTTCCTTTTGCTGCACATTAAAATATCATTTCCTGATTCCATTCATATCCAAGCTCATTTGCAATATGAACAGCCAGTTCAATATCCACCATATCGCTGATAACCCCCAACGCCATATCAAATCCGGCCATTGTGGAACTGCTGGAGTAATATTTCCCATCTGAGATCCACTTTGCATTTTGTCCCCGTCTGATTTCAGCTGTAAACATTCGTTTCCAGTTCTCTTCTCCAGGATAGTCTGCAATCTGTCTGTGATACAAAAGTCCTGTTTGTGCTAACACAGAGGACCCATTGGCGATCATCATGCAGATGTCTGCTTCCTGCGCAGCTGCTTTAATGATTTTTAATTTATTTGGTTCCAGGCAAAGCAGCCTGTTTGCGGTACGGCCGCCTGGAAGCACCAATATATCTTCAACTTCATCGGGTATCAATATTTCTGTCCAGACTTTGACCCCCTGCCTGCTGCTGACAATCCCTCCGTTTACGGACAGATAATTAATGTAAAAATGTTCTGGTGCTTTTCCAAAAATATTCGCTATTCCAAGAGCATCCAGTGTTTCAAAATCATCATATAAAATAATATTAACATTCATCAGAACTCTCCTTTCTCTCTATTGCGAAGGGGTATTGCAACAGTAACAAGATCATATAAAACTGTTTGTTTTTAATTGCCAAATTATAATATCAAATAACTTCTATCACAACAAGCCACCCGGGGGGATATTGTTCCATTCCATTTTTTTGATGCTATTTCTTTCACTGGTTATAGAGATAGACTATAGTAAAGCTTCGGCCCCGCCTTGAGACGAAGCCGAAGCTTTGTAGGTGATAGACTTCTTATATGTATAGGAACATCAGGTGCAATACCGGATTTTTGCTGGAATTTTCTGGGAATCAGATAAGCCTCCCTTAGCAGATCGAACAAGCTTTTTCCACATAACTCCAATAAAAGTGCGCTCACATCTCCGTTCTGATAGGTGTGAAATAATAGAACTATTATGCTTACAGCAGTAACCGGTATTAACTGGGGCGATGAAGGAAAAGGACGTGTAATTGATCTTTTGGCAGAACCGGCGATGTGGTGGTCCGATATCAGGGCGGAAATAATGCAGGCCATATTGTGGTGACGGATCAAGGAAAATTTGTGTTAAATCTGCATCCTTCCGGGATTTTGCATCCGGATCACACCGGAGCATTTAAAACTTTCTTCCTGTGCCACAATATCCATGCCATGGTATAAGATTCAGGATGAATTAGAGGAAACAAGACTTGCCAGAACTGGTGCCGCCTTCGGTTCTATCCGCCGTGGAATCGCATATGCTTATAGTGACAAATACCTCAAGATTCCTTCCACTGGCATATCATTTCTTTATTTCTATTCCGCTAATTATAGCTTTTACTTATTCTTACATCAAGAGCGTAAGGCATATCTTTATGTAAGGAGTACTTTTAGATGTATAAATGATTTTGTTCAAAAGGTGCTGTCATCTACAAATGAGCAGGTCGGAAACAGACCTGCTCATTGATTATATATCGTTTGATTTGATTGTGAGGTTGCTCAATCCATTTGTCAGAAGTCAACTTCTGTTCCGTAATAGGTACATGTCAAAAGTTTTTCCATATTTGCCAGGTCTATTGCTCTTGGATTGGAACCGGTACATGCATCACCTACTGCAAGCTCTGCGATTTTTGCAACTTTTTCTTTAAATTCATCTTCCTGAATTCCAAAATCTTTTAATGTTTTTGGAATGTTCAGTCTTACATTAAATTCGTCGATTTTTTCACAGAGGCTATTGATCAGGGCTTTCTGACAGGTTCCTTCCAGTCCCATTCTTCTTGCGATTTCCGCATAACGTTCTGCCGCTACCGGATCTTTCGCATTATATTTGATCACATAAGGAAGATAGATTGCATTTGCACATCCATGTGGAATGTGACCGGTAGAAAATGCTGCTCCTGTTTTATGAGCCATTGAATGGACAATACCAAGCAGTGCATTAGAAAATGCCATTCCGGCCAGACACTGTGCATAGTGCATCTGCTCACGCGCTTCCATATTTTTATTATAAGATGCCGGGAGATATGCCAGAACCATTTCAATTGCCTGTAATGCAAGCGGATCTGTATATGGACAGTGCAAGGTAGAAACATATGCTTCAATTGCGTGTGTTAAGGCATCCATTCCGGTATATGCTACCTGTTTAACAGGAAGTTCTGCTACCAGTTCCGGATCAACAATTGCTACATCCGGGGTGATATTAAAATCTGCCAGAGGATATTTAATTCCTGTGTTATAGTCAGTAATTACAGAGAATGCTGTAACTTCAGTAGCGGTTCCTGATGTGGATGGGATTGCCGCAAATCTGGCTTTCTGTCTTAATTCTGGAAATCCAAAAGGTGTAATAAGATCTTCAAATTTTGTATCCGGATATTCATAAAATGTCCACATTGCTTTCGCGGCATCAATTGGTGAGCCACCACCCATGGCTACAATCCAGTCCGGCTGAAATTCCTGCATTACTTTTGCACCTTTCATAACCGTTTCTACAGATGGATCTGGTTCAACGCCTTCAATCAGCTGAACTTCCATTCCACCTTCTTTTAAATAATTGACTGCTTTGTCCAGAAAACCCTGACGTTTCATGGATCCGCCGCCAACAACAAGGACTGCTTTCTTTCCTTTTAAATTTTTCAGTTCTGCCAGACATCCTTTTCCATGATAAATGTCTCTGGGTAATGTAAATCTTGCCATCGCTGTTCTCTCCTTTGAAACTGTGCCAGTTTATATGTTCCAGCAGAAGTTACTTATCGCTTCTGTTATTATGCATTATATCATTGTTATTTTTATAACACAATAGTATTCCAAAATATGATATATTTTATCATTATACTATATTATTCTTATATAATTGCTATTTTATTCTTGTGTATCTGATATTTTTGCGCTGTTTTCATCATAACAAATGTCTATTATTTAACATTTTTAACGCCGCTCAATGGGAAATTTAAAACGTGTAAATTTGGAACCATTGGACAGAGCTGGATAAAGCGGATGGTTCTCTGACATTCCAGTATATATCTTTTTCAATTTTTTTCAGCTTCCGAAAATTCTCCTAATGCAATCATGTGAGACATATTTTCCTCAAAACTCAAGGAGT
>ERZ836441.3323-NODE-3323-length-11014-cov-2.973355_pt1 | contig 11014 bp, 10 predicted proteins | sample MGYA00519686_ERZ836441 | MGnify/ENA primary metagenome ERZ836441 (study PRJEB31850, sample SAMEA3708800) | human gut metagenome | biome: human gut; feature: human-associated habitat; material: faeces | place: China | collected 2014 ... | reverse complement strand
ACTATATATTCTTCCCCGATAATGGCGATCTCGCCTTTTGCCTCATTTTGATAAGCTACTCTACTTTCCTTTGTGTTAAAATTTTCTTGTCCCCATTTTAATAGTTGTTGGTAGATTTGTGCCTTGCTTAAAGAGGGGGCATTAATCTCTCGGGTAAAAACGACTTTACCGTCTGCAACCGGAACGGCCCCTGCCAGATAGTGTTGATCCTCTTGTGCGAATAGCAGGGCGGGGATAAATAACAGAGCGAATAATAACTGTTTCATGGTATATTTTCCTTATTATTTTAGCCCCAAAGATATACATTTGCGTTTGAAATAAACTATGAGCGTGACAAATAATTATACTAATTGCTCTTTATCAAAGAAAAAAAGTCTATATTTGCACCCTGTGAAAAAACGAATATAAATAATGTAATAACATAAACCTAAGATTCAGATGCAAAACAAAGGATTTGTAAAGGTCTTCGCGGTGTTACTTACGCTTGTCTGTTTGTTCTATTTGTCGTTCTCGTTCGTGACGCAACATTACAACAGTAAAGCCGCTGAGTATGCGGGTGGAGATCCTGCGAAAGAGAGTGCTTATTTAGACTCACTATCTACTCAGAAGGTATGGTTAGGCTATACGCTTAAGCAATGCCGTGAAATGGAAATTAGTTTAGGTCTTGACTTAAAGGGCGGTATGAACGTTGTCCTTGAGTTGAACGTGGCGGATGTAATCCGTTCGTTGTCTAACAACAACCAAGACGAGAATTTCAACAAGGCGTTGGATTTAGCTTACGCGCATCAAGCGACTAGCCAAAAAGATTTCATCGACCTTTTCGCTGAGGAGTATAAGAAGTTGGATAGCGGCGCACGTCTTTCCGCTATTTTCAGTACATTCGAGTTAAAAGATAAAATCACGCCCCAGAGCTCTGACGCTCAGGTTGTTTCTGTTTTGAAACAAGAGTTGCAGAGTGCGATTGATAACTCATTCAACGTATTGCGTACTCGTATAGACCGTTTCGGTGTGGTTTCTCCGAACATCCAACGTTTGGAGACAGCGGGTCGTATCTTGGTTGAGTTGCCGGGTGTGAAAGAACCGGAACGTGTTCGTAAGTTGCTTCAAGGTAGCGCTAACTTGGAATTCTGGGAAACTTATAAGTTGCCGGAAATCTATCAACAATTGGTTGCCGCTGATAATGTATTGGCTACTATCCTAAGTAAGGAGACTTCCGCTGATTCTGTAGTTGCCGCTACCGGTAATGTAGAGAAAATCGCTGATGCCGCTGACTCGAATGTAAGCGAGGCCGATTCTTTGTTGGCTGAGCTTGGTCAAGATAAAAAAGATACGGAAGCTAATCAAAGCATGGAAGAGTTCGCTAAGCAACATCCATTATTTGCTTTATTGCAGATTAGCCAGTACAACGGTCAGTTGTCTCCGGGTTCGACGGTAGGTATCGCTCAAGCAAAAGATATGGAGAAGATCAGCGAATACCTGAACATGAAACAAGTGAAAGAGGTATTGCCTCGTAACTTGGCTTTAAAATGGGGTGTAAAGGCGATCGATGATAAAGAGCAGTTCTTTGAGTTATATGCCTTGAAGGTAACGAACCGTGATGGAAGTCCCGCTTTAGGTGGTGACGTAGTAACAGATGCTAACGCTGACTTTATGCAACAAGCCGGTCGTTCAGAGCAAATGGTTAACATGGTTATGAATGCCGAAGGCTCTAAGGCTTGGGCTTGTTTGACGAAAGAGAATATCGGTCGCCAGATCGCTATCGTTTTGGATGAGATGGTTTATTCCGCTCCGAACGTAAACGATGAGATCACGGGAGGTCGTTCACAAATCACCGGTCACTTTACACCGGAAGAGGCGAAGGACTTAGCGAACGTATTGAAATCGGGTAAGATGGCTGCTTCCGTACATATCGTTCAAGAAGACGTCGTTGGTCCGTCTTTGGGACAAGAGGCTATCAATGCCGGTGTGATCTCTTTCGTTTTGGCATTGGTGCTGTTGATGGTTTATATGTGCGCATTCTACGGATTGATTCCGGGATTGATCGCCGACGGTGCTTTGGTATTGAACATCTTCTTCACGATGGGTATCCTTGCTTCTTTCCAAGCCGTTCTTACCTTGCCGGGTATTGCCGGTATGGTGTTGACGCTGGGTATGGCAGTCGATGCTAACGTATTGATCTATGAGCGTACGAAAGAGGAACTTCGTGCTGGTAAGTCTTTAGGAAAGGCTATCGCTGACGGTTACAGCAATGCGTTCTCCGCTATCTTCGACTCAAACTTGACATCTATCATTACCGGTATCGTATTGTTCTATTTCGGTACGGGCCCTATCCGTGGTTTCGCTACGACGATGATCATCGGTTTGTTCGCTTCATTCCTTACAGCCGTGTTCTTGACTCGTATTGTTTATGAGGCATTGTTAGCGAAAGATAAATTGAAGAACGTGACATTCACGACTTCTCTGACGAAAGACTTGCTGACAAATCCGAAGATCAATTTCTTGGGTGCTCGCAAAGTCGGTTATTTGATTCCGGCCGCTATTATCGTATTGGGTGCTATTTCCATGATGACGATCGGTTTGAATAACGGTATCGATTTCACGGGTGGACGTAACTACGTGATTCGTTTTAATCAAGAGGTGAAGACTGACGATGTTCGTAATATGCTGGATGCTCAGTTAGACGGTTCTGTTAGTGTTATCCAGATCGGTACAGCAGATCAAGTACGTGTGTCTACCAACTATAAGATCGATGATAACGATCCTACGGTAGATCAAGAGATCGAGAATAAATTGTTTGAGGGCGTGAAATCCTTACTTCCGGAAGGAACTACATTAGATGAGTTCACGACTACTTTCATTCAGAGTTCGCAGAAGGTGGGTCCTAGCATGGCAGACGATATCAAGAATAGCGCTATCTTAGCGGTAATCTTCGCCATGATCTGTATGGCCGCTTATATCCTGCTTCGTTTCCGTGATGTGTCATTCTCTGTGGGTGCGTTCGCCTCTGTTGCTACGACTACATTGTGTATCATTTCTTTCTATACCTTGTTATGGAAGGTTCTTCCGTTCTCAATGGAGGTAGACCAGACGTTTATCGCAGCTATCTTGACGATTATCGGTTACTCTATCAATGATACCGTGGTTGTATTCGACCGTATCCGCGAGACGATCGCTTTGTATCCGAAGCGTGATCGTTATCAAGTGATCAATGATGCGTTGAACTCTACCTTGTGTCGTACATTTAATACATCATTGACTACGTTGGTGGTTGTATTGTGTATCTTCATCTTGGGCGGTAGCACGATCCGAAGCTTTACGTTCGCTATCTTATTAGGTATCATTATCGGTACATACTCTACTTTGTTCGTCGCTACTCCGATCGCTTACGAGTTGCAGAAGAAGAAGATCAATAAGAAAGCTGCTGCTGAGAAAGCCGGAAAATAATATATTTCTTTAAGGATTTTATGAAGATCCTCTATCTTTCCTATGTAAACGGAGAGATAGAGGATTTTTTTATGTATTAATTCTTAAGGAGATAAAGTATGAATGAGAATGATTTTGTGGTGGGTGTACTTACGTATATCACCTGCCTGCGTGAGAAAAAGCGTTATTCCACGGCGAAGAGTTATCAAGATGCGTTGAGGTCGTTTAAATGTTTTTGTGGCCGGGAAGAGATTCCTTATGCGTATATTAATCGGGATACACTTTTGCGTTATCAATCTTGGCTGTTGGCCAAGGGATGTTCTCGTAACACGGTATCTACTTATATGCGCCGGATTCGTCACATCTATAATTTAGCCGTAGAGATGGGTGAGGCTACCTATATCCCTCATTTGTTTAAGAATGTGTTTACGGGGGTTGAGAGTAAACGTAAAAAGGCGTTGCCTTCGGAAAGCTTGCGCTTGCTGATGACAAGCCCAGTGACAGATCCGCAACAGAAGAGGACCCAATCAGCCTTTTGCCTGATGTTTTTGTTTTGCGGGATGGCTTTCGTAGATTTGGCGCATTTGCGAAAGGAGGATATCAAGGAAGGGATCTTGTCTTATTATCGGCAGAAAAGCGGATCCCTTATACAGGTGGAGATCCCAGCGGAGGCACAAGGGCTGCTGAATGAGTTGGCAGCCGATACAACCGAGGATTCGCCCTATCTGTTTCCATTTTTAGAGGGAATGAAGACCGGTGAGGATGCCTACAAGGAATATAATACCGTATTAGGAGGTTTTAACCGCAGATTGAAAACACTGTCGGAATCCATCGGTATTCGTACTCGGGTTACCTCATACACGATTCGTCACTCTTTCGCCACGACCTTGAAGGAGCAAAACGTACCGATTGAGATGATCAGTGAACTGTTAGGGCATAAATCTATCAAGACTACGCAAATATACTTGAAGAGTTTCTCTTTAGAAAAGCTCTCAACCGTAAACAAACTTTGTTTCGAGAGTGTGTATAATTATGCGCCGAAAGTAGGGTGAAGAAAAGTACGCTACTTGGCGAGTAGCCAAACTGACTGCTACTTGGCGAGTAGCGTTCATTTCATGCCGCAAATGTAGTAAAAAATAACATAACACAAGCAAACATTAGGCTTTGTTTGTGTTTCAACCTTAATTCTCTTTAAATCTTCGTTCTTATTTCTGATGTATAGACATGGCAATAGAAACGAAATGGCCTCGTTATTCCCGAAATCATCACGTTATCCGAAGTAAATTCCATATAACACCATGTAGAGATGGAGCGTACTCCGTCTCCCACCGCCTGATAGTAACTAAAATACCATTGTAAGGGGATGAAACGGAACACGCTCCGTCTCTACAACTAAGGAATATCCTTTCACTCCTCTTGTTAAGGCTACTCGCCAAGTAGCAGTCAGTTTGGCTACTCGCCAAGTAGCATGAGTATTGAAGGGATGCAAATTTTCAGTAATTCCTTTTTATTTTCACATAAGTATTTATTTATCAGGGTATTACAAGAATATCTTGATAAGGCTCTGAATTATCTTCCTCAATGAATATCGTGACAAGTAATAGCTCTGATAGAGCTATGGTGCATATACGCAATCGCCGTAGCCAGGAGGCTGTACGCTGGTACGTACTGACGCTTCCTACCGCTGTTGGGGGACGTGATAATATCTATTCGTCAAAAGGATTAGATGCCGAGCTTTCCCGTCGTAAACGTTGTGGGGAACCCTTGTTCGAGTACTTTGCCCCCTCGTATGTCGAGGCTCGCAAGGTGGGAGGCAAGATGGTCAATACGAGGAAGCCTCTTTTATACAACTATGTGTTTATCCATGCTTCGGAGAATGAGATTTTCCGTTTGAAACGTATCATGCCCTTATATAATCTTCTTCCTCGGGTATCCGTGGGCGAACACTCTTATTTTCCTTACCTGTCAGATCATGAGATGGAGACCTTACGCTGGATGGCTGAATCTTATTCCAATGAGCTTCCGGTGTACGTACCGGATAGCGGTCGCTTGCTGAAAGGTGACCGTGTACGTATCACCTCGGGTTCTTTCATGGGGATGGAGGCTGAGGTGGTGGTGCAACCGGGTGGAGGTCATAAGGATGTCATGGTACGTATCCTTGACTGTATGTGGGTTCCTCTATTTGAGGTAAGGCAAGGCGAGTATGAGCTGATCGAGTTGAATACGAAAGGCAAGCATGTTTATACCCATTTGGATAACGATCGTTTATCGGAAGGTATGCACAAGGCGTTGGGGCGTTATTATCTCTCGGGCAAATTGGGAAAGGAAGACGAACTTTTGGTTCGTGAGGTGCTGAAGGGCTATGCTTCCCTTCGTGTGGAGACCGACGTGATGCGTTGCAAGGTTTACTCATTACTCCTTCCGGCCTATAAGCTGTTGGATCAGGAAGAGGAGTTTGAACGCTTGTATTCCACCCTACGCAATATGCTTCCATTGGTTAAGGCAGTGAATTCTCGTGCCTTGCTGCTCGTCACGCTTTACGGCTGCACGAATAGCAACCTGTATTACCGTATGGCGCATGAGCTGGTAGATCCCTGGCGGGATGACCCTTCGCCTAAGAGAAGCAAGGCCTTGTTGATACAGCGTTTACACGATTACGATATTTGGCTAAAACATTAAATAGTAGACTGTCATGAGAAAGGAAAGCGAAACTCCCTCCGGTATCCGTTTGATGCTATTGCTGAAAGGGCATTTGAGAGAGATCATGAATCGTGAGTGTGCGAATCAGACCTCGATCCATTTATATTGTACGGGATCTTATTGGGTCGCGTTCGAACGTTCCGCTTATCAATTGCGTCGTGCCTTTCCGGATAGTGAGATCACGCCGATGCGCCTGTACGCTTATCCTTTTCCGGTTGTCATGGTTTCCGTAACGGATCGTTCCCTTCGTTTGTATGAACGAAAACATATAGCTAAGCAGAACGGGGCGGATTACAAGTTATTGACTGTACCTGAACTCTCCGCTCCCGCCTACCAAGCGTGGCATACGAGGGAGGTGAAGGGACTCCCTGCGTTAAACTAATCGGAAAACTCGTTCACGACATTAAAACAGGGACAGGATTTCGACGGGTCCAAGTCTTGATGTCCCACGATTAGGGCTTTGGGGAATCGCTGATGCAATTCACGAAACAAACCCTGTAGGGCTTCTCGTTGGGCTTCCGTTCGGGTATCCATGGGAGTCTTTCCATCGTTGGCGAGTCCTCCGATATAGCAAACCCCGATACTGTACCGATTGTGGTTCTTACAATGAGCGCCCACTTGTTCAAGGGGCCTACCGATCTCGATCGTACCATCGGTCGGGATAACGAAGTGATATCCGCAACCATTCCAGCCGATAGAGCGATGCAGACGGTCGATGTCCATCATCCGTAAAGTGCTGCCCTGCCTATTGGCAGAGCAATGCACGATAATCAGCGTGATGGTTCTCATCCGATCCAACCGCTAGCGGCTCCACCGGCAGCACCGGTGATGACCAGTTCGACAATACGGATGATGTAGAGCAAGACGCTCTTCCTATTTGTTTTTTTCATACTTGTAGTCTTTAAATAAATGAATAAAATAAGCTTCATGGTTTAAGAGCCGTATTTCTCAATGGTAGGATTTAGATCTCATCAGGAGATTCTGAGTCTCCTTTCTTCAATGCAGCCAAGTCCACCGTGTCTTTATTCTCTTTTACCGCCTTCAGCGAGGCGGCTTGGATCGCACGGCTGGTTACTAGGTTGAATTCTGCCTTAGAACGTAGGTTCTCGAAGTCTATACCCGGATTGAATAGAATGTTCACCGCCTTGATATTATCGCTGGAGAAGTCCTTGAGTGTAGCGGCCGGCTCGCAGGTGATGGAGATACTAAAGATTCCTAGTTCGCCGAATTGTACCTTGTAGCCGTTCAGCAATTGTTCCACTAGACATGAGCAGGTGTCGCTTACCACGCCTTTTACCGTGCCGCGTGTGAAAACACCGTTGTGATCTGAGATGTGCTTCACGAAATCATCGAAACTCATCACTTTCGTCACTTGGTTCTTGGCGTACGCCTGTTCCTTTGCGGTCTCATCCAGTGGACTTTTCCACATGTAAGTTGAATAATTAATCATACTTCTTTTTTTTAAAAGATTAAACTTATTGTTGACAATGCGAAAGTACAACCCCCGGATAGCGAAATCAAATCCGTTGATAACCGTTGACAAACTGTTTACTTTTCATTGACAAACGATTCATATATACCTTATGTCTGATATAACGATTACCATACACGGCGGCAATAACCAGATACTCCCCAACGCTACGGAAGCCATCCAGAACTTCTATGTGGGGGAATATTGCGGGGAGACCTCCCAAGAAGAGGGGGACGGTAGATCCGGTCTCATGCCTGAAACGATCCGTTTTCGTGCCTATATAAATAAAGAAGAGGATCTGGAACGCTATCTTGCGCAGATCGTCGAGTGCCGGACGGTTACCGAGTTGGCCCAAGTCATTCTGGTCATGCAAGAGAACGAGCTGAAAATAACCCCCGAGGAGATGGTCAAAGAGCGTTTCATCCGCCTCTTTCTACCCATCACCCCCCGAATCACGAAGGGTAAAAGCGTCAGCAACATCCGTGCCCGTATCAACGATGCGTGGAGCAGTCGTCTCAGACACCGCTCAACTGGCCGTTTTTGAGAAGATATACTGCATATGCCCGAGGATATATACTGCGTTAGGCAATTGATATATACTTCATAGGGCAATTCATATATACCTCGTTTTCCAAGGGAAACGAAAAGTGATAACCTTACTGAAAAAATTACGATATGACAGAAAACCATGAGCGGGCGGAACAAGCACGTTTCGTCTTCCATATCTACGGTTGCAATGTGCAGATCGTGCCCAATGCAACCCATGCGATCCAAATCATCCACCATGGTGATGGTACGATCTTGCGGACGGAAAGCTGTATTACGCCCGCCGCTTCGGGACGCCACGAGTCACAGGCGCCGCCGTTGGGAAAAGTTAGGGCATTGAATATAAAACAAACAAAATACAAATGATGGATTTTCATAAGGGCAGATGGCGATTGGCCTTAGGCCGTCTGGTGAATTTGCGGTATATCAACCGTTGGATCATTTTTAGTGCGGACCTTTTCGTCTCGCTTTCCGTATCGTTGCTGGGCGTACTAGGAATGTTCTCCATTCTGCATATACGTATTGGAGAGTCTGATGTGCTGAAAGTGGGCCTCTCCTCATTTGTGGCCAGTATCGTTTCGTTCTTGCTGTTCAAAGCATATCATGGGGTTATTCGCCATTCCACGCTGCGTGGCTTGTGGCGGATTGGTGGTGCTGCGATCGGCAAGTCGCTCTTGATGTTCCTGCTGCTTTGGCTGTTGAAAGCCCGTTTCAGCCCTCCTATCTATTGGTTGGGTGGAATTATGGACAGTACGTTGACGATCGTGATGTTGGTTACGTTGCGTGTCTTCGTGATTAATGTCTATAACAGCGTCCTCCTGCAACTAGGCAAGAAACGCAAGCGGGTACTGGTCTTTGGCACGGAGGAGGAGAGCGTGATGATCGCTACCTCGGCGAACCGTCAGGTATTCATGCAGAATTATAGTATCATGGGCTTCCTTTCCTTTGGCAATTCCAAGAAAAGCATTCGGATCGCGGAGTTACCGGTCTACCAGATCGAGAACGTGGAGGATCTGTATCGCTTGATCCCTCGCAACAGTTTGGATGGCGTTCTCTTCCCGAATATAAAGGTTGCCCATCAGGAGCGTGACCGTTTGATCCGTTATTGCGAGCAGGCCTCATTGAAGACGTTGGTAGTTCCGGAGATGGAGGAGCTACGTGGAGGTGAGGCGAAGCGTTCGGTCCGTGAGATCCGTATCGAGGATTTGTTGGGTCGTGAGGAGATCCATATTAATCTGGACGAAATCGGCAATCTGTTGGAAGGGAAGACCGTGCTTGTCACGGGAGCCGCCGGCAGTATCGGTAGCGAGATCTGTCGCCAGCTGGCTCATTTCCCGATTAAGAAGTTGGTTTGCTTCGACTCCGCTGAGACCCCGATGCATAATCTCCGTCTGGAATTGGAAGAGAAATACAAGGGACTAAACTTTGTCCCGGTGATCGGCGATGTCCGTAGCCCGGACCGTGTGGATTATGTGTTCCGCAACTGGCATCCCCAAGTAGTGTTCCATGCGGCGGCCTACAAGCATGTCCCTTTAATGGAGGAGAACCCCTGCGAGGCGATTCGAACAAACGTGTTCGGTACTCGTGTGATGGCGGATGCCGCTGTAAGCTATGGTGTGGAGAAATTTGTGATGATCAGTACGGATAAGGCGGTGAACCCCACGAACATCATGGGCTGTAGCAAGCGCTTGGCCGAAATCTATGTACAGAGTCTGAGCCTTGCGATCGAGCGAGGAGAGGTGAAAGGCGAGACGCGTTTCATTACGACCCGCTTTGGAAACGTATTGGGTAGCAACGGTTCGGTTATCCCCCGTTTCCGTGAACAAATCGCTCAAGGAGGTCCCGTGACGGTCACCCATCCCGATATCATCCGTTACTTCATGACCATCCCGGAGGCTTGTCGTCTGGTATTAGAGGCCGGTACAATGGGTAAGGGCGGTGAGATTTTTATCTTCGATATGGGTGAGCCGGTGAAGATAGCGGATTTGGCGAGGCGTATGATCGAGCTGTCCGGATTACAGGTAGACAAGGATATCGAGATCAAGTACACAGGTCTCCGCCCCGGCGAGAAACTGTATGAAGAGCTACTGAACAACAAGGAGAACACGAAAGAGACCCCTCACGAGAAGATTCGGGTGGCCGCCGTACGTAAGTATGACTATAAGGACGTAGTAGAACATATTAATGTATTAACTGAATTGTCCCTCCGTGTTCAGATCCTCTCGATGGTGAGGGAGATGAAAGCCTTCGTGCCTGAGTTCAAGAGCCAGAACTCCCGGTTCGAGGAGTTGGATTGAATGGATTCATAGGAGTACTCTTTTAAGGATGTATGCCTTGAAGTGAGCACATACTTACGAATATGGAAGATAGAATATTATAGTCTAATGAAAAATGACCTTGATGATTTTTGCATCAAGGAAAAAAACGAAAGTACGACCTTTGAACATTTCTGTAACTACACGTTATTCATTCATAATATCTTGATGCATATAAAAATGACAAATTTTTATATAAGGTTGTTCATACAGGAAATGGAGGTGATAATGCGATAGATGGGTATATTAATAACCGTCAACGATATTGTTGTTACATACATGCAACATTTGAAAGATGTAATTGATAATAAGAGATTTGAAGCATCATTCTTTTTTGTCTAGGCCAAGACAAGCTCTAAATTCAACAGTGAGGATATGCTGAAAACAGAATTTGGAGTAAAAAGACTTCTTTGATAAAGATTCTAAAGTTTATTCAGGGAACCGAAAAGTCAAAAGATTTAAGGATATGGCCGATTATATATTTAATCAAAGTATTAATTTAAAGGAACGGCCTTCCTATTTTGTTTATTATGTAACTTGTGGAAAGTGGGTGGAAGAC
>ERZ836441.3318-NODE-3318-length-11022-cov-2.361995_pt1 | contig 11022 bp, 8 predicted proteins | sample MGYA00519686_ERZ836441 | MGnify/ENA primary metagenome ERZ836441 (study PRJEB31850, sample SAMEA3708800) | human gut metagenome | biome: human gut; feature: human-associated habitat; material: faeces | place: China | collected 2014 ... | reverse complement strand
ATTTCGATTTCATTCGAAGGGAATTCGTTTTTCTCTCGAGAGAAATCCCAATCGGATTCGGAGGGGATTTCAAAGCAATCCGGTTGGATTAAAACGATAGGTCGTTCCGCTGTCACCTGAAACGGAGCGATTACAAAACCGCTCCGTTCATTTAAGTCTTTTATGTCGTATAATAGGCAAGGAGAGCCGGCGCTTTGCATCCTGAAATGGAGCCTATCCTCACCGGGAATACGCCAAATAGCGAAACTCCGGCCTTGCTTGATCAACGTGTCTATTATTTCGTAAGAATCTCTTGGAATCATTTCTTCTTTAGTATGCTATTGATTACCCGTACCGAGGAAACCAGTTTGTCGGTAGAGGTGAATATGTCTACGTTCCACACATGGGATGAACGGCCTTTGTGGATAATCGTCCCGACGGCACGTACCGTGTCTCCCTCGTGGGCGGACGACATATGGCTGCCGCTAACTTGCATGCCGACTACCATCTCGTCCGGTTTCGCCAGAATCATGGAACCTAGTCCGGCCACGGTCTCCGCCAAAGCCAGCGTAGCGCCTCCGTGCAAGATACCGAAAGGCTGGCGGGTCCGTTCGTCTACAGGCATGGTCGCTTCCACACGATCCTCCGACGCATAGGTATATTGAATGCCTAGATTACCCATTAAGGCATGTTTGGCCCGTGCGTTTAGTTGATCTAACGGAACCTCCGTGGGTTTGATCGTGGCAAGGATCGCTTTCTCGATCGCTACCGCCACACCATCCATATTATTAGATAAGGTCGTGAAATCGGCGCAAGCCTTTACGGAGTCGCGTGCGTTACCCATCGCCACGCCGGTACCGGCTAATTGAAGCATGGATACGTCGGCTACGCCATCACCAATAGCGACAACCTCTTCGGTCGTGATATTCAGCATCTCCATCAATACCGCCAACGTATTTCCCTTATTGATGAAATGAGGAGCTACCTCCAAGAAATAGTCCTCGGAGCGGAAAGCTTCCAATACCCCGTCCAGACGTTTCTTCCAATGATTTTCGAGACCCACTAGATTGTTCTCGTCATCGCTGGTAAGAATACACTTACAGGGTGCGAAATCCACCGCTTCCGGGAAATTCTCCACACCGATGATGCGCATCTTATTGAGTTCGGCCTCCTCTTGGACATGCTTGTTTTCCGGGCTATCGGTCAGGATATAGTCCTTGTGATACGTGAAGATAGCAAAACCGTTTTCCTTCGCCTTCCGGTTCAAATAAGGAATCATGGCCGGATCGATTCGTTTCTCGAACATCAATTCTCCGGTCTGGGCATTGATGATCTGACCTCCGTTATAAGATAATATGAAACCACCGTAATGATTCAATTCAAGAGCCTCCGCCAAGGGTTGAACCCCGTTGGTGGGTCGGCCGGATGCCAATACAACATGAACTCCCATCTGCTGAGCCTTTAACAGGGCGGCATGGGTCCGGGGAGTTATCTCTTTCTTGTCGTTAAGCAACGTCCCATCTACGTCTAAGACTAATAATTTGTACTTCATGGCGTCTTATTTTATGGTTTAGAATACAAATGTACATAAAATAGTTGATAGTTAGAAGACATTTCCATGAAAGGAATTTACGTATATCGGCGCAAGCTCACGCCTATATCGGTGTAGCCTTGCGGCGATATACGTACAGGCTTATGCCGATATAGGCATTGGCCTGTGTCGATACTGGTGTAAATGTCTCTGAAAAAACACGTACGTGTTCTCGCGAAAACATGTACGTGTTTCTCGGAAAATACGTACGTGTTTTTTTCAAAGCAATTCTTGGATGAAACGAGCCACTCCATCCTCATCGTTCGTGTATTGGGTGATGCGGTCGGCATTGGCCTTGACAGGGGGCTGGGCGTTGGCCATAGCGACTCCCAATCCGGCGAAATGGATCATGGATACATCGTTGAAACCATCGCCGATAGCGATCACTTCCTCCTGTTTTATCCGGGTTCGCTCTAGTAAGCGGGATAATGAGGCGGCTTTGTCGATACCTTTGGGGACAAGCTCCAGATAGAATGCCTCGGAACGATATACGTTGATACGTTTCCCTAATTCTTGGCGGAGCTTCTCTTCCAACGGTACCAACATCTCCGGTTCGCCTACCACCAAGCATTTATCGGCAGGTTGATGTAAATCCCGCAGGAAATCGTCGGTAGCCTTGATCTTCATCTTTGTTAGGAATGATTCGTATTGTACGTATTTATTTTCCGGGTGCTCGCTTAAGATATATTTACCGTTGTAGGAAAGGATAGCCAGTCCCGCTTCTTTGGAGCGGTTGTATAAAACAGGTACGATATCGGGTGGCAAAGCCTGTTCGAAAAGTACTTTGTCTGTCATCAAGTCGATCACCTTACCGCCGTTGAAGGAAAGGATAAAACCACCATATTGCTTTATGTTCAGTTCCTCGGCTAAAGGCACGATACCGTAGGTGGGCCGGCCGGAGGCTAAGACCAGATGCAATCCTTTTTCCTGCGCTTGCAGAAGGGTTTCCCTCGTAAACGGGGTGATCTCTTTTTTACTGTTTGTCAGTGTACCGTCTAAATCCAGTACCAATAATTTATAGCTCATGCTCTTGTTTCGTGTTGATCGTGATTATTTTACCTCTTTGGGAGATATAATTATAGAGTTCTTTATAAAATGCGTGCCGGGTAAGGGTGGAAGCGTCTCCCAAGATCATCAGTTTCATACGGGCACGGGTGATCGCTACGTTCATGCGCCGCAAGTCGTTCAAGAAGCCTATCTTTCCATCCTCGTTGGCCCTTACCAAACTGATCAAGATGACATCGCGTTCTTGCCCTTGGAAACCGTCTACGGTATGTACGGTAATCAGTCTGCGTAAAGGCTTGAAGAAAGCGTCCTGTTTGATTAATTTACGGATGTATTGTACCTGCGCCTTATAAGGGGAGATCAATCCGAAGTCGATATTCTCCTCCAGCACTCTCTCCTTGGATATTTTCTGTATATAGGAGCGTAATTGTTCCACGAGCAATTCCGCCTCTTGCCTGTTGACACGGCTCATGGTCTCCTCTCTCGTATTTTCCGTGAAATCGCACTCGGACGTATCGAACCATACGATGGGAGTGTCCAGTCGCAAGATTCCTCGCCCACTTACCTCGGGAGCGGATTCGAGTTCGTTATGATAGAACCATTGGGAGGAGAAGCGCATGATATCCTCGTGCATACGATATTGGATCTTCAGGAGAGAGACTGTTTCCGGTTTCGTGTGGGCTATCTTTTGCATCAAGGTACGTCCTAAGCCTTCTCGTTCCGCTTCTATACATTTAATAGTAGGGGGCAATTGGTGATGATCGCCCGCTAGTATGACCCGGTCCGCCTTGCCGATCGCTATCCAGCAAGCAGCTTCCAAGGCTTGGGCGGCCTCATCGATAAACAAGGTCGTGAAGTGCCGGTTCATCATGACCCGGTTTGCGGAGCCAACCAAGGTGCAAGCAACGACACGAGCCTCGTCGAACAGCTCTGTATCGATCTTGACTTCCAGTTCGGTCGCCCGGAATTTCAAACGGGAGAGGCGGTTTCGGATCGTATCCCGTTCCTCCCGGCTTTTCTTTCGCATATTGGATTGTATATCCCGTATCGCTTTCCGGATGCTCCATAATTCGGGATAATCCGGATGCGATTCGAAACGGCGTTCATATGTGAAAGAGAGCATCTTGTCATTGATACGAGTGGGGTTCCCGATGCGCAGGACGTTAATGCCTCTATCTACCAGTTTCTCCGAGATGCAGTCTACGGCGGTATTACTTTGGGCGCAAACGATCACTTGATTCTCCCGGTGAAGGGTCTCGTAAATGGCTTCCACCAAGGTGGTTGTTTTCCCAGTTCCGGGAGGGCCGTGTACGATAGATACTTGTTTCGCTCCCAATACCTTATTTACGGCTTCTTCCTGAGAACGGTTCAACCAAGGGAAGCGGATCGGGAATAATTCCCGCTGTCCCGGTTTTTCCTGTCCCAGCAATACGTCCCTTAGATGAGAGAGTTGGTTGTTTTTTGCCCGCATCACGTCCGAGAGAGCGGAAAACATCGTTTTATAGCTGGTCTCGTCGAAGTAGAGTTGCACGCCGAGATCATTGCTTTTTCCTTGTATATCCATCAAGGCGGAAGGAGTGGGGAGAACTACCACCATCCGGTCCTCTTGCACGTAGCTGATCGTGGCGGAGAAATCCAGATACTTAAATTTACCACTGATATCTGCCGTAAAGAAGCAAACCGGGCGCCCGTACTCAAAATTATGCTCGATCTCCCGGTTTTCTGTTCTTTCGATCTCGATCACCAATTGGTTTAAGGAGTTATAATAACTGCGTCCCGGAGTGACCGGATACCAACAGAGGCCCTGCGCCACTCGTTTTCGCAAACCCGTACGCTCGGATTGCTGTCGGTATGTTTCCTTCTCATATTCATATTCTTTCTGCAGGAGATCATATTGATGTTGCAAATCTACAAGCGGCGATGAAATTCCCATTCCTTTATCAATTCAATTAATCGGATAAATACAGCCCGGGCGTTCTAGGTCCCGAAGTAGGCGACAAAAGTACTAAAATTATCGTTCCGTACCCAAGTTGCGGTAAGTAAAGAAAAAGAATACCGCTAACGTTGGTAGTGTCTATAAAATTCCTAATTTTGTACGAAAACTAATATCATAAAAAAATGAATGAGAACGATGCTTTTTATAACGCATTAATAGATGTAGCTGCTTGGGATAAAGAGAATACCTTAGATCGTTTTATGAATAGTGATAGCCTCTTCAAAAAGTTTCTATATAAATTTATTACTACAGACGGTTCGTATGTGAAATTACGGAGCTCTTTAGTAGAGCGGGATTTGGAGAATGCCAAGCTATATTCGCATACCTTGAAAGGGATAGCCGCTAATTTAGGTCTGGTAAATCTATTCGATGTATCGAATAATATACTATCGCTGTTAAGAGAAGGGAATCTGGAAGAAGCGTTGCGTTATGAAGATGCATTGGGAAAACAATACGATGCCTTGCGAGATATCGTTGTTGAGTTTTGTTCTTAATCTATTGTATATTAACTATCTAATTCTAAATAAAGACTATCAGTATGGATACTATCATAAAAACTCAAATTATAGATTTGATTCACAGGGAGGTAATCCCTGCTATCGGATGTACGGAACCTATTGCCGTGGCTTTGGCGGCCGCAAAAGCGGCGGAAGTGCTGGGGCGTAAGCCAGAGAAGATAGAGGTTTATCTGAGCGCCAATATCCTGAAGAATGCCATGGGAGTAGGAATCCCGGGGACTGGCATGGTGGGGTTGCCTATCGCTATCGCCTTGGGATCGATCATCGGTAAGTCCGCTTATGGGCTAGAGGTGCTGAAAGACTTGACTCCGGAGGGATTGAAAGAAGGTAAGGAAATGGTCTGCAAGAAATGTATCGGTATAGACCTGAAAGAGAATGTAGATAAACTTTATATCGAAATTATAAGTTCAGCAGGGAACGATCGTTCAAGGGTGATCATTTGCTATGAGCATACCCATATAATATATGTAGAGAAAAACGGGGAGGTATTGACTGATTTACGTATGGCAAACGCTTCTGGCGAGGAAGTATGTTTACGTCTTTCCTTCTCTATGGTCTATGAGTTTGCCATGGAAATGCCATTGGATGAGATTCGTTTTATTTTAGAAACAGCTGAGTTGAATAAGAAAGCCGCCCAAGCTTCCATGAAAGGCAATTACGGACATACTGTAAGCAAGACGGTCTCGGGTGCTTTCGGCCGTAAGTTCATGGGAGATTCCGCTTATACGCATATGTTGATCATGACTTCCGCCGCTTGTGACGCTCGCATGGACGGCGCTATGATCCCGGTGATGAGTAATTCGGGAAGCGGTAATCAAGGAATCGCCGCTACGCTTCCGGTTCTTTCTTTCGCCGAGGATATCCAATGCTCGGAAGAGCAACTGATCCGTGCGTTGATGTTAAGCCATTTGATGGTGATCTATATCAAGCAAAGTCTGGGACGTTTGTCCGCCCTTTGCGGTTGTGTGGTTGCCGCTACGGGAGCGAGTTGCGCTATCACCTATTTGATGGGAGGAAATAAGGTGCGGATTTCTTATGCGATCAAGAATATGATCGGTAATATTACCGGAATGATCTGTGACGGTGCCAAGCCGAGTTGCGCGATGAAAGTATCTAGTGGCGTATCTACGGCGATGCTTTCCGCTTTGATGGCCATGGAGGATAAGGTGGTGACTTCCGTGGAAGGTATCATCGATGAGGATGTGGATAAATCGATCGCGAACTTGACCGCTATCGGTTCTAAAGGAATGGAGGCGACGGATCGTCTGGTGCTGGACATCATGACCGGTAAATCTTGTTAATGGGATTCTATGGAGGAGGCACCAAAGGCGAGGAAAAAAGAGATTATGCGAGTGACACTTTTAGGGTCATTCGCTAATTTTGTTTTATTGGTATTCAAGTTCGTGGCGGGTATCTGGGGGCATAGTAGCGCTATGATCGCCGATGCGGTACATTCGTTATCTGATTTCGTAACGGATATAATCGTACTTCTTTTTGTCAATATATCTTCCAAGCCAAAGGACGAGAGCCATGATTACGGGCATGGTAAATACGAGACTTTGGCGACTTCAATTGTCGGTATCGTCTTGCTTTGTGTAGGTTTTGGCCTTTTCTGGGAGGGAGCGAACAAGATTTATGACTTTTATTTCAAGGGGATTCCGTTGGAAAGTCCGGGAATGATCGCTTTAGTTGCCGCTCTTATCTCCATTGTGATCAAGGAATTACTGTATCATATTACGGTTTGGGTAGGAAGGAAGCAGAATAGTCAAGTCGTTATCGCTAACGCTTGGCATCATCGCTCGGATGCCTTTTCCTCGATCGGTACGGCTTTAGGTATCGGAGGGGCGATTTTGTTGGGGGATAATTGGCGTGTGCTGGACCCGTTGGCGGCTGTGATTGTCAGTTTATTTATCGTAAAAGTAGCCTTACAACTAGTGATCCCGGCGATTAATGACTTATTGGAGAAATCTTTGCCGAAGGAGGTGGAGGATGAGATCTTGGCGATCATTAGTGAGATTCCTGAGGTAAAGAGCCCGCATAATCTACGTACCCGCCGCATCGGTAATAATTTTGCTATCGAGGCGCATATACGGGTGGACGGACAGATAACCGTGACTCGTGCCCATGACTTGACGAAAGAGATCGAACAGAATCTGCGTGATAAGTTCGGTCAGGCTACGCACATCGCTTTGCACGTGGAACCAATTAAATAAACGAATTGTTATTTGACCATGATGAAGAACTTATATAGGGGAGAAGTGCTCTATTTGATCGCTTCCCCGCTGGATCATGTGGAGGCTTACCGCTATTTTGAGGATGGGGGACTGGCTGTTGTTGATGGAAAGATTGTAGAGGCGGGGCCGTTCGAGGGGATGCGTTCCCGTTACCCGGATTTCCCGGTGACAGACTATTCCGGTAAATTGATTACACCCGGCTTTATTGATTCCCATATCCATTTCTCCCAGTCGGAGATACAGGGAATGTATGGCAAGCAACTTCTGGATTGGCTGGACGAATATACGTTTCCCGCCGAGGAAGCTTTCTCTTCCATGGAATATGCACAAGATATCGCTCGCTTTTTTGTGAAGGAACTGGTGAAGAACGGAACTACGACTTGTGCCGCTTATGCCACGGTTCATCCTGCTTCCGTAACCGCATTATTTTCCGTGGCTACGGAGTATAATATGTGTATCTTGGCTGGAAAGGTGATGATGAACCGGAACGCTCCGGATTATCTGATGGATACCACGCATCAGGGTGAGTTGGACTGCCGTAGCTTAATCGAGGATTGGGATGGGAAAGGACGGAATCACTATGTGATCACGCCCCGTTTCGCCATAACCAGTACGCCGGATCAATTAAAGTCTGCCGGTCGTTTACATGCCGAATATCCCAGTACCTATATACAGACACATCTTTCGGAGAATCTGGGAGAGATTGAATCTGTCTTATCGCTCTGTCCCGGTCATGCGGATTATCTGGAGGTCTATGAGCGTGCCGGATTGTTGACCGATCGTTCGATATTCGGGCATTGTGTCCATCTAACCGATCGGGAATATAAGCGGTTGGGAGAAACGGGAGGCATTATCGCCCATTGCCCGACCTCGAACCTTTTCCTTGGAAGCGGATTATTCGATATGAGGGAAGCGAACCGTTACGGCGTACGTACTACCTTGGCGACAGATGTCGGTGCGGGTACATCTTTCTCTATGTGGCGTACGATGGGAGAGGCCTATAAGGTACAACAGTTGAACGGTTATCCGATGACAGCTTTGGAGGCTATCTATAAATGTACGCTAGGCTCTGCACGGGCCTTATCGTTGGACGACCGAATCGGAAGTTTCCTCCCTGGCCGTGAAGCGGATTTCATAGTCGTGGATTATGCCGCTACCTCTGTCCAGAAATTGCGTATGGAGTATCTTCGTTCGAGAGATAAATGGACGATTGAGAATAAGCTGTTTGGCCTGCAAACCCTCGGCGATGACCGGAATACGGTATGTACTTAATGGGCAAGCAAGTATACGGCTCAGATTCGTGCGATCATCAAGAAGCAAGTATGTAATACGACCGTTACGACGATCCATAGGCGCTCGGCAGTAGTCGGGCGCAATCCCGGGAAATGATATTCTATAGCCCCGTGCTTGCAAGCGGAGAGGCAATCTCCGCAATAGGTACAGGTATAGCCGATCTTTCCCTTCTTGATCTCTTCTTTATGTAGGGCATCGTAACGGCAAGCGTTTGTGCAAGCCATGCAATGGCAACAATCCGTGGTCAGTCGTACCCGGAAAGGAGAGAGATTTGAGGAAAGACACTAAAGTCCCGATCGGACAATAACTACTGCAATGCACCATCTTCCGTCTCTTTCTGGAAAACAATAGCATGATAAGTAGGCCGATAACTCCGACCGCTATTCCAAAAGCGGTGGCTATCCTGCCGCTCGCTCCGAATATTCGGAGTAGGATGGCCCCCAACATAACCAGAAATAATATGCTGTATCGCATTTGCTTGTGATAGGGGAACCTTTTTCGTTCCAATTTTCCCCGGGCACTCCATGCGTCGAATGCCCCGAAGTAACAAAGCTGGCTACACCAAGCGGGACCGGATAGTAATAAGGTGCTGATAAAAAGTATGGGCATGAATAATCCCTCGAAGCGATAAAGCGGTCCGGCCAAGATTACCGCAGGGATCGGTAAATGCAATTTTCCGGTCATAAGGAAAATAGGATCGGCAAAAATCCCTAGAGCAAGTTGCCCGAAAAAAACGATCGAGAATAACAACCACGCTCGTTTTCTCCATTTGGGACGTTCTTGCCGATCTTGCATCTTATAGCAGAGCCAACCACCGTATAGCATGGCAAGTATCACTTGTATCCATCCTCCATACGGAAATAACCTTTCGCCTATCAACAGTGGATTTTTAGGCATGACTTGAACGATCGAGAGAAGTCCCCCGACTAATAATACGGTACTGATAACAATACGTCTCGTTTTCATGCTCAATTATTTTATGCGTAAAAGTATGCCTTTTACGCGAATAATTATAGCACGGGCATTGTATTTCTGATACTAGTTACACCGATTAAACGATCATACCGTGCTCCCATTGGACAATAGTAGACGTAAATGCTATATTCGTTCTCCGTCTGGAAGAAATTACCCTCGATAGGGCCGGTCTGTCCTACGGTCTGTCCGTTAGGGACAAAGAGGTACTGATAGTTGTAACTGCCTTGTTTCAGTAAGACGGATTTCTCGTATTGATGCGTCTCCGGATTATAGCCCATCTTACTTTTCTCGTCCAATACATTATTATATAATTCACCGTTCAAATACACGTTTCCATCGGGAATTAAGTCCATGGCGAGGGTAAAGTGAACGATGTAATAGTCCGCTTCCGTATCCGGGTCGTTACAATTACTGCAACGGATGAAAAAACGGCCGTCTTGGTCTTGATCGTATTGATACGATAATTGGTCACGCCGATAGTCCGTCATCAACTCTACATGGTAATATGGATTATGGAACGAGATACTTTCTACGTGCATGCCATTGTATTTGTTGCTCAAAAATTCCATACGGCGATATTCGTTTCCTGCGGGAAAGATCAAGTTCTGATTGTTCGTATAAGAGATCTGGTTTTCTAAAATAGTCATAGGCTGAAGACCTGTTACGGCATTATCCCTGCGGTTATTCTGATAAACCCAGATTTTCAAGTCGGTCTGAGGATAGGTGATGGGGAAATTCTTGTTATTGATCGCAAAGCTGACTTGTTGGTGTGACTGATTGGTATCGATATCCGTATTTCCGCTCACCGTAGCGGCGACACTAACCATCGGCTCGAAAATAGAAAAGCATGCGGTAAATACGATCTGGGAGGGATCATCCTCGTTATATACTTGCAAGGCATAATTCCCCGAGACCTTCGGTTGAACGTCATCGTTTGGGAAAAGTAATCGGTAGTTGGTGTATTGCACCGTAGTACCCATCGCATTGGCGAAATCCTCGATCGTGCTCCCTTGGAAACCATTCATATACTCAATCGGGGAAAGATTCGATTGCGTCCAATCGGCGTTGCAATGAACCAGATTATAGGCGTATCGCCCGAAGCCCGGATTAAAAGCATCGAAATTAACTTCGATACGGTTTTCACCGCCCAGTTCAATGAATGGATCGGAGAACATCTCGCCGGCAACCTTCACTTGGAGGGTCTTTATTTGCTTATCGCTAACGTTGGTGAAGTAAGTCACTTGAGCGTTCAACGGTACTAAAACCGTGATAAGCAGCAGAAATAGGATTTTAAAAACTTTCATTTTCTTATTACTTTCTTTAACGACGCAAAATTATGGAATTATTTCTCTATTTATTTGCCTTTCCCTGCTCTAAAGCATGAAAAAATGTTTACTTTTGCAGGAAAATTACATATAAACAATTTTAGTT
>ERZ836441.3317-NODE-3317-length-11023-cov-2.786926_pt1 | contig 11023 bp, 8 predicted proteins | sample MGYA00519686_ERZ836441 | MGnify/ENA primary metagenome ERZ836441 (study PRJEB31850, sample SAMEA3708800) | human gut metagenome | biome: human gut; feature: human-associated habitat; material: faeces | place: China | collected 2014 ... | reverse complement strand
AAGTACATCCAACAATGCAAACCATTGTCGTCACTGCAGATTGCAAAATTTGACTCGAGGCTAATTTCTTAACGCTTGGTCGGCAGACAATAACCAAGATCGCTCCGACAAGAAGCATAGTGAGTTCAATAGTGGCTGCCATTCCCATGGGCTGCTTGGCAGCATAGGGAGTTCTTAATTCAGGGTAGATACCTGCCAAAACGATGTAAATAAGGCCTAACAGGAAAAATCCTAATGAGAATTTTCCTTTCAAGCCTATGTCCTTAAGTTCTACAATTTTAGGAGACTCAATCTGACCGTTTTTTAAACGACGTTGAAATTCCTCATCCTTATCCAATTCCTTGCCCCATTTCATAAAAAAGAGCGAAGTGGCAAGTACTCCGATCAAACCGGCAGGCAAGCTCACCATCAGAATTTGAGGCAGTGAAATTTCCGGATGCCCGTAGTGGATGAAAAGACCGATCATCGCCGCAGTTGCCGCAGAAATCGGACTTGCGGTTATAGCGCACTGAGCAGCCATCGTTCCGGTTACCATAGCCCTTTCTGGCCGAATTCCATTTCGGTAAGCTACTTCAAAAATAACTGGCTGCAGTGCAAAGCAAACCATTGCTGTGCCCGCAAAGAATGTTAAAAAGAACATTACCAGAGGAGCCAGAGTGGTTAGGTGCTTAGGATGTTTCCTAAGAATCTTTGCTCCTATCGCCGTCAGAAGATCTAGGCCTCCGCACTGTTCAATAACAGCAGAACACGTGCAAACGCACAAAATAATAAAACAAACATCTGCCGGAAGCGCTCCGGGAGTAACTCCAAAAAATAAGGTTAATATTCCCAGACCTAAGCAGCTGATAATACCGATCCCCATTCCACCAAATCGCGTACCAAGCAAAATGGCGCCGATTACTATTAAAAATTGAATGACTGTAGACATTTTGAATAACTCCTGCTCTCCTTGTTAGAGCTTTCTCCTTGTGGTTAATAAGAACAGTTTCACTGTATCGACATAAGGAGTTGTGTATTACGATTTATAATATTTCTGTATCGTTTATATTAAATTTGCTAATACGCTGATAGACATGGGTACTCTGCAAAATGCAAAAATCTTGTTGGCTGTACAACGGTTAGGAAGTATTAGTAAAGCAGCCCAAGAGCTAAATATTTCCCAGCCTACCGTCTCTGTTATCCTCAAAAAAATAGAATCTGAGGTCGAAGGCAACATCTACTACCATAATGAACGTCCCATTAAACTCACGCCTTTAGGACGGATGCTCTCTCATCAATTTGAAAAATTTGTCGAATTGGATGATCAAACTAAAAACTATATTAAGACTTTTAAAAAAGGATTCCTTCCTTCTTTTCGAATTGGAACAGTTGATTCTTTTTGCCCTAATATCAACCCTTATTTTGTGCCGAATTTATTAGAACATACTCAGAAACTAGTCATTGAAGAAGGTTCCACTTTGGAGCTGGCTGATTGGATAAAGAAAAACAGAATAGATATAGCCATACTGAATATGGATCTTCAGGAAGAGGAAGGAATCGTTTCCGAACTAATTTTTACTGAAGAGTACGTTATTGTGCTTCCAAAGTCTCTTCTGACGCACGCTAATTCCACCGTCGGTGAGAATTTAGAGCTTATGAGCAGATTAAGTTTTATCTATCTTTCCAACTTATCCTTTGATAAGTTGACACAGACAAGATTTCTTAATAACTTGGGTATTAAGCCTCCTAAAAGTATTGAATTGGACGACTTCTCAACTGTCTGTCAGATTGTAAATTCAGGCCACGGCTGGACATTGCTAACTCCCCTTGAACTTTGGATAGGTCGAGACTTTCTCAAAAATATAACCATCATTCGCCCTCCTTATACCCGCTTTTATAAGCCTTTTTATTTTGTTCATAAGCAATGGATGATGCCCAAATTTGAAAATCTATTAATATCTTTGTTAGTGTCGGCAATAATGGACAAGTTTGTTCCGGTAATGACATCTAGATTTCCTGAATTAGCTCCTTATTTAAAGTTATCTGAATCCATTGCAAAAAAAGATTTCAGGGAGTTGGTGTAATCCCAGCCAACTATCTTCTCCCCGGATTAGCAAAAATGGCCGAGGAAGTAAAACCTTTTATAGACTTCCTCGGCACAAAATCTCAGCTATAGGGTCTTTCTAAGACCTCGAAGAGGTTAAAACCTGTGATACATGCCAAAAATACCAGTCCAGCCTCTCAAGTCATTTACTAACTTAGCGGCTTTGCCTGCCGTGCTCCAACCGCCATAGCTGTAAAGTCCGGTACGTTTAGAGATAGGATAAACGTAGGCAGCTCCAATCGAGAAGGTATTGAATTTGTCCTCACCCGAAATGTCAGGATTCATCTTATCTTTTACTTTGCCGAAAGCATACTGAGTTTGCCCCATGAGAGTTCCTCCCCATAAAGGTGCGCTCGCGCCAAGGGAAAAGGCATTAAAATTCGCCCCTTTTCCTGTTGATTGCAAGATTGGAGGAATAACATCCGTTCCGGCTTCATATTTCTTCCAATCCACTCCGGGTAGTGGGGAGTGGATGGCAAGCTCATAAGCACCGTAGATTTTTATCGTGCCAAAATCGTAGGACATTCCCAGATTGAGAAGTTGAGTTGCCTTGTAATTTGATCCATCAATTTGCTTTTTGTTTTTATTATCCAAGACTTCGTAGATCAAATTTGTTTTCAAAGCGCCCGAGTCATAGGCAACACCGACACCATAGTAGTGTCCGTTTCTTGACCATTTACTATCGTCACCGGTTACTCCGTTTGAATACATCATTTGAAGTTTCCAGCCTCCAAAATTGGGGGATACATAAACGATAGAATTATCATAACGATCCGTGAGGTAAAAACTTCCGTACATATCTCCTAGGATTGAGTAACCGGTCATAAGCGGAGTGCCTCCAAGCATTGAATATGAACCGAGATCAGAACCTAATCCACCAAATCTCCCGAGTCCGATTTCACCCCATTGGCCGCCAACTTTTAACGTAGTTTGTCGGCTAAAAGCCTTTCCGGTTTTATGTTCCGCCCCCGAGCTCATTTTGAATCCTTGCTCAAGAACAAATCCAACGTAGTTCCCTCCGCCCAGCTCTTCCGTGCCTTTAAGACCCCAACGGTTTCCATAAAGGTTGCCGTTACTCATTTGGACCTTTGTATCATCTCCTTTCAGTTTAGATACTGTGATGCCGCCATCTAAAACACCATACAATGTGACATCTGATTGCGCCTGCACGATACCCATCGCGGACATTGACGCCAAAGCAACCACCACAAGCTTTTTCATGTCTTCTCCTAAGAATTTTGCTTTTAACACATTTGCTTAGCCTTTCTTCAATCCGATTTAAGTTTTAAGAGGTTGAGAAAGGACAAATAAGTCGCAAAGAGATCGCGTTTCGGAACTACGAAAACCTAATCCTCTTTACGGCTTCAATTCTCTAGAAGAGCGAATAATCCTTTGTCTCTTATTATTTATTGCTATTTGGTTTATTAAGGTTTTTAATATTCGCACTATATTTGCTGAATGCCGAGCGCTCAGATTAAAGTAAAAGTAAATTTGGCCGCTTATCGCTTTGTAAAAATCTCCCTCCGACACATCAGCGTCTTGACTTTCTTTTGGAAGCTATCAGCTAAATCTGACAAGAACAATATGACCCGATGCAATCATTTAAGGAAATGAGAAATTCTTTACTCGTAAGCTGTTTGGTAAGTTTTATGTTGGGTCCAGGATGCATGTGTGCTCAGGCGGCAGGTTTTGCGGATGCACATACTCAAAAGGCGTTCCTTGCAAAGCCTGTCATGTTTCCAAAGAAAAGCCGCAGATGCCTACTATCAACAACTGTGTCAAATGTCATGAACTTGAGGCTTTAACCGCAAAGACAGCCTCAGTCAAGCCGCAAAATCCGCATACATCGCCTCTCTATCAAAATAAATTGGAGTGCAACAATTGCCATGTAGGCCATGAGCCTTCGGAAAACTTCTGTGGGCAGTGCCACAACTTTGAATATAAAGTTCCTTAATTCTATTTTCTTGATTGATTGGTACTTTTCTCCTTGAACTTTAGTTCGGCCGGCTTCCGTCAGTGAGGTCGGTTATTTTTTTGAAAAGCCTTAATAGTCCGAACTTATACGTTTAAGTTTGGCTGAAGACATGAAGAAAACTGCCACTCATTCGCATATTTTCTTCTTCAAGGAAGACTTTCGATCTAGGCATGATTTGCTGTTCTTAGAGATGCCTATAGTACCGCGAAGGCTCACTATATCTGTATCGGCTAACAGTTCTTAAAGATTGCAACGTACTCACACAAAACGCAATTAATTTCAATGGTTACTTCGAATAAAGCTTTCTGTTTTAGATTGTTTGAGAGAAGAAATTCCCATCATGACGACTCAAAATTTTTTCTGGACAATTGTGAGTATTTGTGAGGATAATGGGAAATCTCAAAACGATGTGAGAAAACAATGAAGCCTCAACATATTTATATCGAACTAAGCGGGTCTTCCAGAGAAATTGGTCTGAAGTATGGTCAGGAAGCGAAAGTCATGATTCATCGCAACCTGGAATTCTACAAAGTCTTTTTCAAAGAATACGCTCATATGGAGTGGAACGAGGCTCAACATTTGGCTCAGAGTTTTATTCCTCTTATCGAAAAAAGCGCTCCTGATCTCTTAGAAGAAATGCGTGCAATTGCCGAGGGTGCCGAACTTTCTTTTGAAGATATTCTTACACTAAATTGCCGCAGCGAAGTTATTTTTGCGCGTCCTGACGGCTGCAATTTTATCGGTTTCCTTTCCAAACACGGGAAAGACGGCCACGTGTATATGGGACAGACTTGGGACTGGCTTATTCCGGCAGTTGAGAACGTCTGTGTCTTAAAGATTCAGAAAGAAGGAAAGCCTGATCAGCTTATCGCCGTTGAAGCCGGCATGGTCGGAGGAAAAGGCCTGAACTCCGCCGGTATCGGTGTATGCCTCAATGCTTTGAGCGTCGGAAAAGGTAAGGTTGGTATGCCTCTTCACGTTCTGTATCGTATGATTTTGAACACTACTAAGGCGAGCGATGCCGTTGAAGTGGTTTCTTTGGCACAAAGAGCTGGCTCAGGTAATTTTGATATTGGCACGGCTTCGGACTACATGTTCTGTCTTGAATACACTCCCGACAATTTCGATGTGCTTATGAGCGAAGGCGAACCAATCTGTCACACAAACCACTATCTGTCGCCGCTTTTCTTGGCCCAAGATACATTCAAGCGTGACTTGCCGGAAACATTTATGCGCCTCAACACTCTGCGTCGCAAGGCGAAAGAACTTGAATTCCCGGTTGATGAGAAAACAATTTTTGGAGTTTTATCTTCCCATCAAAATTTCCCAGACTCGGTTTGTTCACACGAGGATCCAATCGACTCTAAGTACAAGAGGTTCTGCACAATTTACGGCATTGTTATGGACCTCACCGCTCGCCGCCTCTGGATCACAGATGGACGCCCGTGCGAAGGAAAGATTTCGACATATGCACTTTAGAAACAGTGTTTAGCGTTTCTTAATATCAATATCGTATTTTCACCACCTCCGAGTATCTTTGGAGGTGGTCTCGTCTCATAAAACTTCTTCCGCTTGTTTGGTTCCCGAAATCTTTGTGTTTAGGCCCAGCAGTCGTTAAAACTCAGCTCTGAGAGCAGACTGCCGAAGTTTTCGGAACGCTTTTTGCGCAGGAAAAGAAAATGAAAAAGCGGAAAGACCAAAGATCCTTCCGCACTCGAAACCAGTTACCGGCTAAAGACTAGAGAGCTGTGATTCTCTCAATCTGCTTACCTGGGTCAACAACGATAGCTTTCATGCCGCGGGCTTCAATAGCGTCTTTACCGTGTTCAGTACAGATAACGGTTGCGCCTTTAGAAACCAATTCACCGTTGAAGAGAATCTTCTTGCCGTCGACGAAAGAAGCAACCGGAGTTTGAGTTGCCAAATCGTAGACAGTAATGTCGGCATCAGCTCCGACAGACAAGTGTCCTTTGTTTTCTAAACGAAGCATGCGGGCTGGATTCAAAGAAGTCTTCTGAGCGAATTCGCTGAGAGACAAGATGTCGAGCTTAACTAAGGACAAGCCTTGAGAAAGAATGACGTTGCGTGGAATGCAGCCGCCGTCAGTAGAAATTGCGTCAACAACAAAGGCACCGTCATCGCGTTTAGCCTGAGCTAAGGCAATGCGTGGAAGCGGAGGATTGATATTGAAGCTTCCGCCAACGTTAGTCTTGGCAGCTTCCCATAACTTAAGTGCTTCTTCACCGGTCATCAGATCAGAGTATCCGCCAGCGTCGTATACAGCAAAAGCTTTGCGGGCAAGGAGAGCTTTTCTGACGCCGTCGGCATCTTCTGTAAATCCAAAGGCTCTTAAACAGTTGCCTGTAACCTTAGATTGGATGGTACCGTCCGGATTGCAAGTCAAACGTGTACCGTTCTTCGGAGAAACATAGCTTTCGCAGAAGATGTTCGGATTAGCTTTGAGCAAATCGATAGCAATTTTTGTCTCTTCCATTGCTTCATGGATAGCGCCGCGGCAGTACGCATTAATGTGAGCCAGATGCATCGGATATCCGTCGGCCATCTTAACGGCTTCAATCATGCCGTTAATGTTGGAGCCGTTCTTCGTAGTGCCGGCATGCCAGGCAACATAAGCGCGTCTTTCAAGAGCCGTTCTGATGAGAAGAGCGGAAACCTCTGGATCCAAAGGATAATGGCCGCCAAGGAGCTTGACACCTAAAGCACCGTCTGCGAGAGATTTGTCGATAAGGTCAATCATCTCTTGCTGACTTGGAGTGGAGTTCTTGAAAGTGAACGGAGGGGAGGCAAACTGAAGGATTGCCATGTTGATGCCTACACCGTATTGCGGCACATTGTCTAAGATGTCATCAAGCGGACCTGCCATATCCAAGCAGGTAGTTACGCCGTTCATTGCAAGCATTCTCGGACCGAATGGAGAGCCCCACATTGTTCCAAGGTGAACGTGACTGTCGATGATGCCCGGCTGAAGAGTTTTACCGGTGAAGTCAATAACTTCTTTGGCTTCTTCCTGAATTTCTCTTTGGACTTTCGCGATCTTGCCGTCCTGAATAGCAACGTCAGCAACTCCATTGACGGAGTTGAGAGGATCGACTACCCAAGCGTTTTTAAGAAGTAAGTCGTACATTATGTTGTTCTCCATTGTGATTGAGATGAATACCTAAGCCTAGTAAGTTTGGAAAATTTTTTCAAGAAGTTTCTGATTTCGGCCAAACCTGTGAAGTGCAAGTTGAAGAAGAATCCTGCATTTTTGAGCAGATAAGGTTCCTCCGGGAATCATTTGCATTTCCTGCCATTCGGCTTTGCCTTTGGTGACCGGTCCGGATCCGGTTCTGCTGGCTCTCACAACCGCAGGTTGATGCTCCGAATCTTTCAACACTTTCTCGGCAACTGCCGGGACAGTACTGTTTCCGGTTAGTTCTAGGACAATTCCATCGGGTTTAGAAGCTAAACACCGTTCGAGTTGATGCCCGTCTTCATTAGCATGAGAAAGAATGATTTCAACTCGGGGAAAATCTTCAGCTTTGAAACTTTCTGAAATATGGAATTTAGAACTCAAAGTATGGGGTTTAACGGATTGAGTCAGGAAATCAATATCCTCTCCGATGATGTATCCCAGCGGGCCTGAAGTGGGTGAGCAAAAGGTCTCAACGGAAACCGTGTTGGTTTTGGAAACGTCTCTTGCTCCGTGAATTTGACCGTTTAAAGATACAAGGACACCTTTGTTCCAAGCCTGTTTTGACGAGGCAAGTCTTACTGCATTCAGCAGATTGAGCGGGCCGTCAGCTGATATCGCCGTCGCAGGCCTCATAGATCCGGTCAAAACAACAGGCTTCTCGGTCTTAAGGGTCAGATTCAGGAAAAAAGCCGTTTCTTCCATGGTATCTGTGCCGTGGGTGATGACAAATCCATGAATCTTGGGATCCTCAGCCAACTTGTTGATAGTGCAGGTAAGCTTTAGCCAATCTGAGAGCTTGATGTTGCTTGACCCAATGTTCAGAAGAGGCAGGGCATCAATGTTAGCGATTTCAGCCAAAGCAGGAACTGCAGAGATAATGCTGCGGACATCCAAACCTTGGATACTGTATCCGGTCATTTGCGCCCCTGAGGCACCGGAGCTGACAATGGTTCCTCCGGTACCGATAATGACAATATGAGGTTTAGTCATAATGATGTAGGGGTTTAGTTAATTATTAACGCATAAAGATGGCAAGCAGTACAACCGCAACAATCATCGGAACGAAAGTGCGTTTAGCTACATCGAAAGGATTTGATTTAGCCAATCCTGCTACCAGAATGGTAATACCGGCGATCGGAGATGCTGTACGGCCAGCTGCGCCTGCCAAGAATGCAAGAGAGCCAAGACTGTGGATATTCATGCCGAACTCGGCAGCATGAGGTGTTACTGCAGAGTTGAAGGCCATCGCACCTGCGTCGCCGCTTCCCATCAGGACGGAAAGAACAAACGGACCGATGGAGCCGCCCCATTGAGCGATTTCATTAGATTGAACCATTACGCTGATCAAACCTTTGATAAGGCCGGAGGCTGTTAAACCTGCAGCGAGCACACCTGCCGCAATGATAATGCCCATGATGGCGCCGTAAGAGTCGCCCATGCCTTTGAAGAATTCTTTAGAGAATTGCTGAGGCTTTTTGAAGCTGACGAGGAGACAGACAATTGTACCAATGACCATGGCCTGAGCAACACCCATCTTAACGGTTGGAACCCAGAAGGTGAAAACAAGCATTAAGACGATAGGAATCAATGGAACGAGGGCTTTAATTGGGCTTGGTTTGAAATCGGTGGTTGCTTCTTGCTGTTCTAATGCTTGGACTGATGTTTTTTCGCCCTTGTTGTCGCCAAGGAGCCAGCAAACAATGAAAAGGCCGATTGCACCGACAACACCGATCATCAAGGAGAACTTGCCGTGATAAGAAATGAGCTCCATGATGGTCATGTGAGCCATATCAGAAACATAGGCGTTGTGGGACAGGCCCGGAGAGAGCAAAGAACCTGTGGTTCCCATTAGAACGGCAGCTGCAGCAGCTGCGGGTTTAAATCCGGCTCTTAAGAGCAGGGGAATCATTGTCGTACCTACGACAGCGCCAACACCGGCTGCTGATGGAATGGCGATATTGATGCCGAACGTCAGCAATGATGTGATTGGGATCATTAAAAGACCAACGTTTCTGATAGGACGGGTCAGATAATGAACTAAAGAGCGGTCGCATTCAGTAAATGTAACGCAGTAGGCAAAACCGGTAGCAGAACAGATGGCTCCGATTAAGGCTGGATTAACCATGGTTTTTGCGAAAGCATTTAAACCTGCCATCGGGTCCAGGGCTAAGCAGCAGAGGAGGAAGCCGCCTCCAAAAAGGACTAGACGAGTTTCGTATTGTTTGATGAGAAGGTAACCCATGAGAATGAGTACCAGAATTGCAATCCATCCGGTAATGGGCATAAGAGTCTCCTTAGAAGGAAGTTGGGGAGGTCAGTTCTATATTCTTAGAACTTGAAGAAATTTTAAGACCTCTTGGCCAAGTCATTAGAATGCCAAGTATGACTAGTAGGAATAGTCTTGCCCTAAGAACTCTGGAAAACCCGGGGAAAAATTAGAATATAACTCTGAATAATTCTTAAAAGTGAGAAAAGGTTCTCAATTATCCCACCTTAAAACCGTCTTTGACCCATGGAGCAAAATCAAGAATCTGAGGAATAAGCTGCCGCTCTACATACCGCGTGCTAACGTCATAGATGATTCCGGATTCAATAAGGAACTCTTGCTCGCGGCCAATGAGAAATACTTCCCGAGAAAACAGCGGAGGCTGCATTGGTCTAACAATTATTTTAGGCAGCATATGAAGGTTTTGAAGGATTGTGGTCGGCCGTGAAAATCCCCAGCCGATGCCCTCAGAGATTAATTTAACCATTAAAGCGTTCGTATCCACTGAAATTCTATCCGGGAAGGTGAGCCCGTGAACTCTCATGAAGGTGTCATTAATTTCACCTGCACCGGTTTCACTCCAATACCTCACTAACGGAAGTCCGCAAGTGGCAAGTCTTTGCCAACTCCAAGTTTGATCTTTTTCCTTTTCAAAGCTTTTCGGAAGCATGAGGATGGAAGGTTCGGTAAAAATCCTTTTTGTGAAGATGTGCGGAGTTTCACTGGACACTACGTTGGTGATAATCAGATCCAGCTTGCGTTCAACGAGTCTTTGCATCAGGACATTTGCACTTGCAGAAATCATCGTGATTTGTGAAAGATTCGGAAGCGCGTGCTTGATAATTTCAAATCCTAGATGCAAATGAAGGCTTTCGAGGATTCCAACGCGAAGAATGGGTTTGATGTAATTTTTGCTCTGCAGTGAGGAAAGCGAGCGGAGCATTTCTCCTTTCAGTCCATGAAGGTTTTTATGCAGAAGACGAGCTTCGGGAGTTAGCGCCAGAGGCCGAGAACTGCGGATGAAAAGCTCGAAACCAAGCTCTTTTTCGAATTTCTGCATGGTCTTAGAAACGGCTGACTGCGTTATGCCCAGGGCATTGGCCACTGCCGAAAAATTCCGCATGTCGCAGCACATCATAAACATGACCGCCGGCGCACTCAGCAGAGAGTTACTGATATGAGGTTTCATGGAGCAGTCCTTCGAGGAAAGAGGTTGGTTGGTTTAATTCGGCGAGAAGACCTGTGCTTCCGGTTTTGCCTCTGAGAGCTTTTCCAATGGAACGACAATCTGCGGAGCTCCTTCTACCCACGGTGCAACCTGATAAGGCTGAAAATGAATAACAACTTTACCCGGAGCCAATTGGATTTCACTGAAATTTGCAAGCGTAGGGTACGTGCCGTAGGCAATCATGTCTGCGTCGGCTTGCTCACCGATTTTTTCTTTAAGGGCCGGCGCACTCAGCAGAGAGTTACTGATATGAGGTTTCATGGAGCAGTCCTTCG
>ERZ836441.3311-NODE-3311-length-11040-cov-4.044788_pt1 | contig 11040 bp, 8 predicted proteins | sample MGYA00519686_ERZ836441 | MGnify/ENA primary metagenome ERZ836441 (study PRJEB31850, sample SAMEA3708800) | human gut metagenome | biome: human gut; feature: human-associated habitat; material: faeces | place: China | collected 2014 ... | reverse complement strand
TGGACAGGGCCCGACACACGTCGGGAATAAGAGAGACGTCAGGGTAACTCATGCCGCGCTCCCATTTTGAAACGGTGGACTCGGTGACATAGAGCTGGCTGGCCAGCTCTTTTTGCGTCAAACCCGTGTCCTGCCGCTTTTTTCGGATGTAGGCTCCGAAGGATTTTTTTTGGTCCATGTTTGAGTTCCTCCAATCGTGGTTTGTGCCCCCCACCATAGCCGACGGGTGGAAAAAAGTCAACCCGAAGGGCCGATTTGAGCACTCGACTGTTAGGAAAGTCCAGTGTTTGCAAGGCTTTGCCGGGATTGGAACGGAGTGCGGGAAATGCCCAAAAAATAAAAATCGCCGACCATCTGAGCGGCTGTCCAGGCACGGAAAAGACGGATGAAAGCGCCCCTTTGCATTTGCTGGGATCCCCGGACCGTCGAGTTTGCCGCCGCGATAGACAGCAAATATAAACTATTTTTGCCGCGAATCTTCACGGGCGCGCTGCAGAATGCTTTCTGCAGCGCGCCCATCTTGCTTTTTGGTGGACCGGCGGGTGTCACCCCTCCAGCTTTTCAATGCCCAGCCGGATGCGCCGCAGGGCCTCATCCCGGCCCAGAATGTGGCAGATTTCCACCGCCCCGCCAGGAGTCACAGCCTTGCCCGCCAGTGCAATGCGCACCGGCCACATGAGGGTGGCATTTTTCACCCCCAACTGCCCAGCTAGGGAGATGAGGGTGTCATGGATGGTCTCCTGGGTCCAACCGGGCAGGGCGGCCAGGGCGGGGGCGGCGGCCTGGAGCATATTGAGGGACACCTCGGGGTTGGTTTTGGACTTCTTGTTGGTGAACAGCTCGGCGCTGTACTCCGGCAGGGCATCGAAAAAGTCCACCTTCTCCGGAATGTCAGTGAGCTTTTCACACCGGGCCTGGAGCAGGGCGGCGATGGCTGCCGGATTATAGGCGGGATTTTTCACTGCCTGGCGGATATAGGGCTCTGCTGCCTGGGCGAACTCATCCGGGGACATGGCCCGGAGATAGGCGGCGTTGAAATAGTTGAGCTTGTCCATGTCGAAGGCGGAGGGGGACTTGGAAATACCGGAAATATCAAAAGCGTCCACTAGCTCGGGCAGGGTGAAGAACTCCCGCTCGCTTAACGCTCCATGGGGAGCCCAGCCCAGCAGAGCCACATAGTTGACCACCGCCTCAGATAAATAGCCCTGCGCCATCAGGTCCTCATAAGAGGGGTCGCCTTTGCGCTTGGACATCTTGCGCACCGTGCCGGTGTCCGGGTCGGTGATCATGACGCTGGCGCAGTGGACATAGGTGGGGATCTCCCAGCCGAAGGCCTCATACAGCAGGTTATATTTGGGGGCAGAGGACAGGTACTCGGCCCCCCGTACCACGTGGGTGATGCCCATGAGATGGTCGTCCACCACGTTGGCGAAATTATAGGTGGGCAGGCCGTCGGACTTGAGGAGGATCTGGTCGTCCAGCTCGGTGTTGTCCACGGTGATGTCCCCGTACACCGCGTCGTGGAAGGTGGTGGTGCCCTCGGGAATACGCTGACGGATGACATAGGACTCTCCAGCGGCCACCCGGGCCTGCGCCTCATCCAGGGTTAGCGCCCGACAGGGATCGACCTCCCGCGCAAAGTCTCCGGCATCCTCCTCAGACTCGTTTTTACCGCAGAAGCAGTAGTAGGCGTGACCTGTTTCCACCAGGAGCTGGGCGTATTTCCCGTATAGATCCCGGCGCTGGGTCTGAATATAGGGGCCCACAGGGCCGCCCACGTCGGGGCCCTCGTCCCAGGCCAAGCCGCAGCGGCGCATGGTGGCGTAGATGATGTCGGTGGCGTCTTCTACCAGGCGGCCCTGGTCGGTGTCCTCAATGCGCAGGATGAATCTGCCGCCAGCGTGGCGGGCAATGAGATAGGTGTAAAGGGCGGTGCGCAGGTTGCCTACATGCATATAGCCGGTGGGCGAAGGGGCGAAACGGGTGCGCACCTCCCCCTGAGGGATGCGGGCTTCCATATCCTGGAACCACTGCTTGTCTAAAGCCATATGAAAAACCTCCGGTCGATTTTGATAAGAAAGGGCCTGGCGGCGTGGGTCAGCCGCAAAGTACCTCTATTATAAGGTGGTGCGAGGCGGTTTGCAAGAGTGCGTTTTGGCAAAGTTCGTTGTGCCCAGTACAAGGAAACGGTTATAACCTATACAAGCAAAAATGTAAATAATATATTATAAGCAAAGCGGGAAAAGGGGTTGAATTGTGAAAAGTGCTGTGTTAATATCATGACAAAGCGGGATTTTCCGCTAAAATTCTTGAGGAGGAATTGGAACAATGAAAAAACGGATCCTTGCGCTGCTCATGGCCGCGGCCATGATGTTTGCTCTGGCCGCCTGCGGCAACCAGAGCAACGACACCTCTGATCCCCCATCTGACAACAGCCAGGCTGTCGAGCCTGATGACAGCGCCGCGCCCGGAGGGGACACAGAGCCAACCAAGACTGATACGCTGAAGATCGGCCTGCTGGTGCATACCACCGGCTGGTTCGCCGCGGTGGACACCCCCAACTACAATGAATTTACTGCCTTGGTGGACTACATCAACAACGACCTGGGTGGCTGGACTGTGGGCGATACCACTTATACCATCGAGCCTGTCTATGCGGACGGCCAGTCCGATTACCCCGCATTGCGCACCGCTGCCATGTCCCTGGTGGACGCGGGCGTTGACTTCGTCATCGAGACCAATGACTTCTGGGTCAACACCTGCGCCGACGTGTTCGAGGACGAGGGCATTATGCACGTCTCCGCGTACTGCACCCTGGCCCCCGACTACATCATCGAGGACAACCCGCTGGCCTTCACCGGCTCCAACGGTTCCGCCGGTGACTACGCCACCGCCATCAGCGTCCTGCGTGAGTACTATCCCGAGGTAAAGTCTATCGTGTTCTGCGAGAACGACAACGGAAACATGGACATCACCTATCCTCTGGTCAAGTCCATCGCCGAGGAGAACGGCCTTGAGGTCGTGGACAGCATCATCTATCCCGGCGACACCACCGATTTCACCACCGTGGCCATGCAGATCATCGAGTCCGGGGCCGACTGCTTCTTCGGCAACGGATCCCCCGACGCTTACGGCGCCATTCTGAAGGCCGTCCGCGCCCAGGGCAGCGATGCCGTGTGCGCCTGTATCCAGGGCAAGCCCGCCACTACCCTGATGGAGTATGCCGGTCCCGACGCTTCCAACAACGCATTTATTCTGGGCGCCTCTGTCCGTGAGTCTGACCGCGCGAAGAACACCGACATTTTCAACGCCCTGGTAGATAAGCTCACCGAGCTTTACGGCGCCGAGACCGCCGCTACCGTGGACGGCGCCGCTGCCAACAGCTTGTACATCGTCCTCCAGCTGATGCAGAAGTGCGGCAGCGTGGATCCCGCTGATGTGGCCGCTGAGTGGGAAAAGGGCGGCGAGATCGAGACCATGTACGGCACCAGCACTATCGGCGGCGAGGAGACTTACGGCGTGGCCAACCATGCGGTGGGCAATCCCCGCGCAGTGTCCATCATCGATCCCGAGGCTGAAGACGGCTGGTACTTTGCTGACTGGATTCCCACCCTGGTGCCCTGACAACTGGCTGGACTTGGGATAACATACCCTGTGTCATAGGAATCCCGGCGGAGGAGCTGTCGGCTCCTCCGCCGCTTTCTCGTGTGAATTAAGGAGTGATATGATTGCAGATTGTGGTAAATACATTAGTTGTGGGCATCATGTACATCCTGGCGGCGCTGGGATTTGCCTTCATCTTCAATATGCTGGGCACCATCAATCTGGCCCATGGCGCGCTGTACATGGTGGGTGCATACCTGTGTTATTATCTGTGCGCCAGAGCGGGGATGAACAACTGGATCGCCATGGCGGTGTCCGCCATTGTGCTGGCCGCGGTGGGCCTGTTGCTGGAGCGGGTCATGTTCCGGCCTTATCTGGCAGATTTTGACCGGATCATTATGATCGGTGTGGCGCTGATGACCATCGGCCAGACCATCGCCAATGTGCTGACTGGCAGCCAGGCCCTGGTCATTCCCGCATATGCCACTGGGACCACCGCTCTGCCCGGCGGAACAGTGGGCAACGACCGACTGCTGACCTTCGCCATCGGCCTGATTTTGCTGCTCATCACGCTTTACATCGTCAACCGCACGGCCCTGGGCCGGCAGATGGAGGCTGTAGCCCAGGACCGTCTGGGTGCGGCGCTCCAGGGCATCAATATCAACCGGGTGTCTGCCACGGTGTGCGCCATCGGCTGTGCCCTGGCCGCCATCGCCGGGTGCCTGATGGGGGCCTATCAGGGCTTGAGCGCCAACATGGGCGACACCATGAACCTGCGCATCCTGATGTTGGTGATGCTGGCCGGCGCGGGTTCCATGAACGGCATCATCATCACCGGCATGGTGATGGGACTGCTGGATACGCTCTGCCCTCTGTGGTTTGCCGGAAACGCGGGCAGCGCGATCCCTACCGCCATCGTGGTCATTCTGCTGCTGATCAAGCCCAAGGGCTTCTTCGGCCATGAGATGGCATAAGGAGGGGTGCGGCAATGAAACAAAATAAATGGCTCGGCGGCGTACCCTTTCTGATTGTTCTTGTGGCTTTTGTAGGCCTGCCGCTGATTTTGAACAGCCGCTCCTGGGTGGACCTGTTCATCAACATGGTTATCAACATCGTGGGCGCGGTGAGCCTGCGGTTCATCACCTTGTCCGGCAACATGTCTTTTGCCCATGGCGCCTTCATCGGTGTGGGCGCCTATACCTCTGGTATGCTGGGCGTATATCTGGATCTGCCCATCTGGATGTCCATTCCTCTGGGCGCCGTGATGGCGACTATCCTTGGCCTACTCACCGGCTGGCCCTTTGCCCGGCTCAAGACCATCTATTTCTGTATGGGCACCATGTTCATGGGACAGGCCATCGTGTTGCTCATTTCCTCCTGGGATTTAGCCGGCGGCGCCATGAGCCTGAGCCGAATTCCCTCCCTGACCGGGGAGCTGGGTGACCTTGCAGATGTGCTGGGGCTGAAATCCTCCCAGATGGCCTACTATGTGATCCTGCTCGTCGCTATCGTATCCCTCCTGGTGCTCTACCGGATGGAGCACTCCCGCATCGGCACTACTCTGCGGGCTTTGGCGCAGAGTGAGGATGTGGCCGCCTCCATCGGCGTCAACCCCACCTTTTATCGGCTGCTGGCCGTAGGCGTGGCCTGCTTCTTCGCCGGCCTGATGGGCGCCTGCCAGGCCCACTACCTCACGGCAATCTCCTACAACAGTTACAGCATGAATCTGACTTTGTGGCTGATCATGTATATGATGATCGGCGGCAAGAATACGTTTATCGGTCCTATTATCGGCGCCATTCTGGTCAGCTTTGTGGAAAACATCGCCAACCTCCTCACCAGCCTGAGCGGCAGTAGCAGCAACGAGGCATTTGTGGCCTTCAGCCGCTGGCTGGGCACGAATTCCGCCTACACGCCCTTCCTCACTGCGGCGGTGCTGCTGATCGTGGCCTACCTGCTGCCCAATGGCTTGGCCGGTATCCCGGGCAGTATCCGTGCAGCCAGGGAAAAGCGCGCGGAAAAGAAGGAGATCGCGGACATGATGAAGGGAGGCGAACCGAAATGAGGCTGCTGGAAACCTCTGGCCTGACCAAACGCTTTGGCGGGCTGACTGTCATGAACGACCTGGACTTCTTCATTGAAGAGGGGGAAATCAAGGGATTCCTGGGGCCAAACGGCGCGGGAAAGTCCACCTTCTTCAACCTCATCACCGGCGTCCACACCCCCACCAGCGGGCATATCATCTACGGCGGCAAGGACATTACCAAGGCCAAGCCCCATCAGGTGGCCAAGATGGGCATTGGGCGCACCTTCCAGCTCAATCCCCTGTTCGGCGACTTCACGGTGTTTGAAAATGTCACCGCCGCCTATCACATGCGGCCTCATTCCACCATCGGCCAGGTGTTTTTCAACACCAAGACCTATCAGGAGAATGAAAAGTACATCGCCAAGTCCGCCGACGAAATTTTGGAGTTTTTGGGCCTGAGCCATGTGCGCAACGAGTTGGCCAAAAACCTGCCTCACGGGTACCAGAAGATTTTAGGTGTGGCCCGGGCATTGGCCACCAAGCCCAAGCTGCTGCTGCTGGACGAGCCGTTAGGCGGCATGAATCCGGAGGAGATCGCGTTCTCTATCAAGGCCATTTCCAACATGCGGGATAAGGGCATCACCGTGCTTGTGGTGGAGCACAACATGCAGATTTTGGATATCCTAGACAGCGTCACCGTGATCAGCTTCGGTGAAAAGATCTTCGAGGGTACGCCTGAGGGGATGCGTCAGGACCCAACGGTGATCAAGACCTATTTCGGAGGTGCGGTATGAGCAATATTCTGGAAATCCGAAATCTAAAGGTCATGTTTGGCAAGTCCATTGCCATCCACGACGTGAGCCTGAAGGTGCCCGAGGGGGGTATCGTCACCCTGATCGGTTCCAACGGCGCAGGTAAGTCCACCACGCTGAACGCAGCGCTGGGTATCGTGAAAAAGACCCAAGGCACTGTCACTTTCAATGGTCAGGACATCACCAACACCCCCACCCAAAACATCGTGCAGCAGGGGCTGGTACTGGTGCCCGAGGGGCGGCATCTGTTCCCCTACCTGTCGGTGTATAAGAACCTGATTCTGGGTGCCACCCAGCGCAAGGACAAAGAGGGCATCCAGGCCGACTTGGAGTACGTCTACGAGCTGTTCCCCATTCTGAAGGACCGGGCCAAGCAGAAGGCGGGCACCTTGTCCGGCGGCCAGCAGCAGATGGTGGCGATTGCCCGAGGGATGATGGCAAACCCCAAGCTGCTGTGTCTGGACGAGCCCTCCTTGGGGCTGGCCCCGGCGGTCATCGAGGATATCGGGGAGAAGATCCGGGACATCCGCAAGAAGCGGGGCACTAGCATCCTGCTGGTGGAGCAGAACGTCCACTTGGCTTTCGGCACCGCCGACTATTGCTACACCCTTCAGGTGGGCAATGTGGTGGCGGAGGGCTCCGTGGAGGAGATCCGTAACAACGACGTGGTCAAGAAAGCATACTTCGGCGGGGAATAAAGGGCAATCCAGAACGTTTGTCAGGTCCCATCAAAAGGATCTTTGACCGGCAACAGGGCCTCATCACAATTGTGATGAGGCCCTGTCTGCGTTGTGAGGCAGTAGATCAGCGTTCTTGTAAAATTTTTGTATTGCAATATGGAAACACTCCCATCAACTTACTGTTGCGGCTGTGCCACAAATATGCTATAATCGACTCAGCTAAGCCAGAAGGGGCGCGGGTGCTGCGGCCCTCCTACACAACAAGCCGTAAGAGAAAGGCGGGGGGGATCCATGGATCATGCATCATTGATGAGCGCCTTGGAGCATATCCGGGGCAGCCTGGAGCGGGGGAGCGTGGAAGAGGCGCTGGCCCTGCTGGACGAGTTGTCTGCCCGGGCGGAGGAAAGCGTGGATTTTCAGCAGGTGGTGGACAGCCTGCTGGACGGCATGTACATTACGGACCAGGACGCAGTCACCCGATACGTTAACCCCGCTTACTGCAAGCATATGGGCATTATGCCCCAGGAGGTGCTGGGGCGCAGCGTGACCGAGATCGCCAAGGAGGGCGCCCTGTTTCAGAAGTCCGTATCTGAAGACGTGATTAAGCTGGGGCGGAACGTCACAGGGACCGGCATCACCCAGGACGGCCGCGGTCGGTCCGTGCCTACCTATGTCACCGGCGTACCTATTTTTGACGAGCAGGGCCGTGTGAAGAACGTGGCGGTGTCTGTATTTGACACCGACGCCCTCATGTACCGGGTTACCGAGTTTCGCAAAACCGTCCATGTGGAGCAGGCGGTGAAGATCTTGGACCGGGTCAACGAGCATGAGGTGAGCGTGATGGTGGGGGAAGCCCCCGCCATTCGGGAGATCCGCCGCACCATTGCCCGGGCCGCTCCCACCGATGTCACCATCCTCATTACTGGGGAGAGCGGTGTGGGCAAGGAGGTCATCGCAGACCGCATCTACTACGCCTCTGACCGCCAGGGCAAGCCCTTTGTGAAGGTCAACTGTACCGCCATCCCGGCCAACCTGCTGGAGTCGGAGCTGTTCGGCTATGAGAAGGGGGCCTTTACCGGGGCGCTGAATCAGGGCAAGGCGGGCCTGTTCGAGCTGGCCAACTCGGGTACCATCCTGTTGGACGAGATTGGGGATCTGCCCTATGAGCTTCAGACGAAGCTGCTGAGGGTGCTCCAGCAGAAGGAGGTCATGCGGCTGGGGGGAACCAAGCCAATCAGTTTGGATGTGCGTGTGATTGCCGCCACCAACGCAGACCTGAAAAAGAAGATGCAGGAGGGCTCCTTCCGGGAGGACCTCTACTACCGCTTGTCCACCATCCCTATCTATGTCCCGCCCCTGCGCGAGAGGCCGGAGGATATCCTCAAGCTGGTCAAGCACTACTTCTTTGAATACTGCACCAAGCACGCCCACACCATCACCGTCCCCGACGAGACCCTGGCGGTGTTCCAGAGCTACTCCTGGCCAGGCAACGTCCGGGAGTTGCAGAACGTCATTGAGTACATGGTGATCTGCTGTGAGGGCAACGTCCTCCAGCCGTCGGTACTGGCCGACTATCTGGGCATGGACAGCCAGAGCATCGCCTTGCATCCTGCCAGCTTGAAAGCGGCGCTGGACGACTATGAGAGGTCCCTGATTGCCCGGGCTTTAGAAGAACACGGCGGGGTGCGCAAGGCGGCCCACGCCCTGGGGGTGGATCCGTCCACCATTTCACGAAAGGCGAAAAAGTACGGCCTGGAGGTGGGCGAAGGAACCTGATAGAAAAGTTGGCACGAAATATGCATCTTAATCGGAACAGAGAACAATGGAAGCAAACGGACACTGAACTGATATGGATAAAGGAGCGAGTCAACATGTCTTTCCAAGTACCTACTTATGACTTGACCGGCAAGGTGGCCATTATCACCGGCTCTACCCGGGGAATTGGCAACGCCATCGCCAAGACGATGGCCCACTACGGCGCCGCGGTGGTCATCACCGGGCGCAAGCAGGATGCCTGCGACGCCGTAGCCGCTGAGATCGAGGCCCACGGCGGCAAGGCCCTGGGCGTGGCCACTGACGTGACCTCCCCCGAGGCCCGGGAAAACCTGGTGAAAAAGACCGTGGAAAAGTTTGGCCGGGTGGATATCCTGGTGAACAACGCCGGCACCGGCGGCCAACCCAAGAAGATGGTGGACATGGACGAAGAGTACTTCGACCACTATGTCCAGGCCGACTACAAGGCCCTGTACTTCATGAGCCAGGCCGTGGCCCGCCAGATGGCGGAGCAGGGCTGCGAGAAGGGGACCCACCCCTACCGCATCATCAATCTGTCCTCTGCCGCCGGAATCAAGAGCCCCATCGGCGATACCGTGTACGGCTCCCTGAAAGCCGCTGTCACCCATCTCAGCCGCATCATGGCCAACGAGCTGGCCCGCTATGGCGTCACGGTCAACGCCGTGGCCCCCGGTTATGTGCTCACCGATATGACCAAGGACGTGATGGCGGACGAGAAGAATGTGGCCGCCGTTACCCGTATGATCTCTCTGCGCCGCTATGCCCAGCCCGAAGAGATCGCTGGCGTCATTAACTTCCTGGCCTCCCCTGCAGGCGGCTACATCACGGGTCAGCTCATCCCCGTGGACGGAGGCATGACGATTAACTGACAAGCCCGGCAGGGATTCATGCCTGTAAGAGCCTGTTGCAGGTTGGAAACCCCGTTGTAAAAACACAACAAATAGGACAAACCCCTGAAACCGCCTGAATGTTTGGGGCGGAAACGGCTTGCGTTGCATTTGTGCAACCTAGCCTCTGTACATGTATTTCTGCCGCAGGCCAAAGCGGCTGAAATTTGGGCCCGTGATCAAAAAATTTTTTGATGTGCGGGAGTGCTAAAAGAATATGGAGGAAATCAAAATGGCGAAAAACTGTGTTGGCACCTATGAGCAGTACAAAGAGCGCCTGCTGAAGATGAAGCCCAACGTTTACCTGCATGGCAAGAAGCTGGACCGTTCCAACGGTAAGGAGGGCGCGGAGCGCGACCTGGCCGATTGGATCGTGGGCGGCACTTATGTCATGAAGCAGTGCTATGACACCGCCAACGACCCCCGTTACGCCGACGTGTGCACCGTCACGAGCCACCTGACCGGCAACACCATCAACCGTTCCACCCATATCCACCACTCCAAGGAGGACCTGCTGAAGAAGCAGCTGATGACCCGCCTGATCTGCCACCGTGTGGGCGGCTGTATGCAGCGCTGCATGGGCTCTGATGCCCTCAACGCTCTGTTCTCCGTCACCTACGACTGCGACCAGGCCTGCGGTACCGAGTATCACAAGCGCCTGAACAAGTACCTGGAGTACTGCCAGAACAACGACCTGATCTGCAACTGCGCCCAGACGGACGTGAAGGGCTCCCGTAACCCCAAGTATAAGCGCGCCCATATGCAGCCCGACCCCGATCAGTTTTTCCACGTGGTGGAGACTGACGTGGACGGCATCGGCATCGACGGCAAGCCCACCAAGGGCATCATCGTCCGCGGTGCCAAGATCTGCAACTCCTGCGCCCCCTATGTGGATGAGATCATCGCCCTGCCCACCAAGTTTATGAGCCCCGACGACGCCGACTACGCTGTGGCCTTCGCCCTGCCCGCCGACTGGGACGGCATCAAGCTGATGGCTCTGCCCGGCCAGCATCACAAGCGCAAGCACATCGACGCCCCCTGGGCGCACATCGGCGATGTGGAGTCCCTGACCATTTTTGACGATGTGTTCGTGCCCTATGAGCGTGTGTTTATGTGTGGCCGGGACCAGGAGAACGTCTGCCGCTACGCCGGCTACCTGGCCCTGATGTTCGCCCACTATCATCGTCACTCCTACACCGGCTGCAAGACCGCCGTGTCCGAGGTCATCGCTTCCCAGG
>ERZ836441.3310-NODE-3310-length-11044-cov-30.405496_pt1 | contig 11044 bp, 7 predicted proteins | sample MGYA00519686_ERZ836441 | MGnify/ENA primary metagenome ERZ836441 (study PRJEB31850, sample SAMEA3708800) | human gut metagenome | biome: human gut; feature: human-associated habitat; material: faeces | place: China | collected 2014 ... | reverse complement strand
ACACCCGGTTCTGCTCGTCCAGCCAGCCGTTTTTCACAGACAGGCTCATGCGGTCAAGCAGGATGCCGTACAGGATTTTTGCATCGGTGGACAGACTCTGGAACCGTGGCTCCTGAAAAAGAGCCTTGGGAATGCGGTAGAACGAAAACAGTTCTCCGGTTTTCCCGTAGAAATAATCAAGGATCATGCTGTTTTTCAACCGTCTGTCCTAAAACGAACGTGATTCTTCGTGCGTAGGAAGATGTTTTTGTAACATAAATAACAGACATTTTGAAAACTCACCTCCAGTCTTCCAGTTGGGATATGTACGAAAAATTAACGCTATATCGTATATGTTTTGCGGTGCGTATACCGATTGCTATATTTTGTATAGAGTAAGGCAATATTTGATAGCTTTTTTAGGCATTTTCATCTTTGTTGGGTGCGTAGCTGTCGGCGCTGTTTTTGCCGATTTGTGCAGTCAAAACCACCGGCTGAGCCGGTGGCTTGAGTAAGCCCTAGAAGGGCATAATACTAGCAAAGCCCCTTAAGGGGCCACGAATGGGTCTGCCAACTGCATTCCTGTCTCGTGGCAGGCCCCTCAAGGGGCCTTTTATTTACGCCTTGGTTCCCTTGCTACCCGTAAACGGGTCCGTGAATTCCTTAAGGCTTAACTGGTCTGCAATCTGGTCTTGTTCTAGCTGTCTTTTGATATACTCCTGGATTCTCTGCTTGTTTTTTCCAACAGTATCCACAAAATATCCTCTGGCCCAGAAATGCCGATTTCCATACTTGTACTTTAAATTCGCGTGTCTGTCGAAAATCATGAGGCTGCTCTTTCCCTTGAGATATCCCATAACGTAAGAAATGCTGTACTTCGGCGAAAAACTTATCAGCATATGGATATGGTCCGGGCAGGCTTCTGCTTCTATTATTTCAATATCCTTTTGCTCGCATAGTTTGCGAAGTATCTGACCAATATCTTTTTTGATTTGGCCATAAATCACCATTCTCCGATATTTCGCTGCAAACACTACACTGCGGAAAATCAGCAAACGCAACCCATTGCTGTTGCTTAGTGCGCGGTTCCCAACCAGTAGGAATGTCTACTGGGGATGCTGCCGCTAATGCCGTGTCCCAACAGGCGTTTTGCTTTTTTGTGAGCTTGAGGATGGTCGTTCCGCTCGACGCAGGGCTGATGAAGGCCTGCTGCATTCGGTTTGGGCAGATCTGTCCACGGAATCCCTCGTCAATATACCCTATTCAATGTAGAAAATTTGTACATTACCATGATTTTGCTCCGAGGGCCTTGCTTTTCCATGCCGGGTCATTTATGATGGCAGTGTTCGAATGTCCGGCAAGGAGAAGGGAAATCGAAGGTATGAGCAGGTTTGAATACACCATAGAAAACGTTTTGGATATCCCTCTCTGGGAAAAAATGCAGGACCGGTTGGCGGAGCTGACCGGTACCGCCATCGTCTGCATCGACATCAAGGGGAAGCCTGTCACGAAACACAGCGGCCGCACCGAGTTTTGCAGCATTGTGCGAGAGAACCCTGTTTCCCGCAAGCGCTGCTTCCGCTGCGATGCGCTGGCAGGAGTGGAGGCGGTGCGCCGGGGCCGCCCCTACATCTACCTGTGCCACTGCGGCATCGTGGACGTGGCGGTCCCCGTCATGGTGGGGGATATCTACCTTGGTGCCGTGATGTTCGGACAGGTGCGGCTGCGGCACAAGGACCGGGAAAAGGCGGAGCGTCTGGTCAACGAGATCGGCTCCATCATTCCGCAAGAGGATACTGCGCGGCAGGATATCCTGCGGAAATACGAGCTTCTGCCGGAGATGGACTACGACCGGATCGTGCTGATCGCGGAATATATCAACGATATGGTGCACTATATCGTTGACCGCGCTGTGAAAAGCCACACCCGGGATGAGACCTATAAGTGGCTGATGAGCGCCAATGCAGAACAGTCCAGCGAGGAGATCGCGATCCAGGAGATCCTTCCGCAGGAGGAGCGCAGACTGCGGCAGACCGGGGCACTGCCGGTAAAGCCCAGCAGCGTGGTCTATCCGGCGGTGGTCTACATCCAGGATCATCTGCGGCAGGAGATCACCATGAAGGAGATGGCAGAACTGTGCCACCTCAGCCCCAGCTATTTTTCCCGGACCTTCAATAAGGAAATGGGAGAAAGCTTTGTGAACTACATCAGCAGCCGCAGGATCCAACTGGCAAAGGAGCTGCTGCAGGAGACCGGCAAAAGCATCACCCAGATCGCCGATGAGGTGGGCTATGACAACATCAGTCACTTTACGGCGGTGTTCAAGCGCACGGAGGGGATCACCCCCTCCGCCTACCGAGCATCGAAAAAACGAAAAAAATTTTTATAATGAGGGACCTGCTCTCTGAAAAATGCACCAAACCGGGGCTGCGGCACAAGATCTTGTGCCGCAGCCCCTTTGTTCAGTTCTCACAATTACAGAAGCCTAAATTTGTGAAAGTTCTTTTGTATACAAACGAAAAGGACAAAATAACGACAAAAGGCAAAAAAGTGCAACAAAAACCATGCAAAGGGCGGCAAACTTATTTATTGCATTCTTTGTGCATCTTTGATAGATTGTTATTAACGGGTTGAGTGAAGAATGTGACACTCGACAAAAAAAAGAAATTTGACAAGGAGGAAACAAAATGAAAAAGCAAAAGAACGCATGCTTTTGGGTCGCGATCGCGCTGATCCTATGCCTGATAAGCTCAGTGGGCGCGTCCATCGTGCAGACAGGCGGCGGTGCGATCAAGTACCACGACATCACCATGGTCACCGACAGCGGTCACGAACTGGACGCCCTTCTGCTGGTGCCGAAAAATGCCACCAGAGAGAACCCCGCTCCGGCGATCGTTGCCAGCCATGGCTGGTACAACAACCGCGAGATGCAGGACCTCAACTATGTTGAGTATGCCCGCAGAGGCTATGTGGTCATCTCCATCAGCATGTACGGTCACGGCGACTCTGAGGTCATCCCGGACGGAACCTGGTGGGATGCCGAGAACAACGCCAACGGTCTTTACGACGCCGTAAAGTACATTGCTCGCCTGCCCTATGTTGATGCAAGCCGCATTGGCGTTACCGGTCACTCCAACGGCGCACGTGCCAGCCGTGTGGCTGTGATGCAAGACGAGGAAGGGCTGATCGCCGCCGCACTGCTGGTGTCCAACGATGCCGTTTACCAGAAGGACGATCAGTGGGTCAACATCTTTGGCAGCCGTGATGCTGGTATCGTTGCCTGCCAGTACGACGAGTTCTTCCACCGGGTAAAGCAGGAAGACGGCACCAAGAGTGCTCCCCGGGATTACATCGACCAGAACACCGCACAGTCCTTCCTGCACTTTGGCGTAGACCCCACCGGTCTGGACAAGCGCAGTGCCGATACCTACTACACTGAGCAGATCGACGGCAAGGAATCCATCCGTGTCATCTTCAACCCGGCCATCACCCACCCCTGGGCACACTTCTCCAAGAATGTTGTTGCCGACAGCGTCACCTTCTTTGACAAAGCGCTGGATGCCCCCATCAAGCTGGATGCCAACGATCAGACATGGCAGTGGAAGGCTTTCTTCAACACAGTGGGCATCGCTGGCTTCTTTATGTTCGTCATCTACGCCGCCATCGCCCTGTTGGACATCGGCTACTTTGCAGAGCTCAAGCCTGCTGCGGACGCACAGCCGCTCCCTGCTCCCAAGGGCAAGGGCAAGGGCTGGTACTGGGGCGGTCTTGCATTTGGTGCCATCGTGGGCATGATCCTCTACCCCACCCTCTACGCATGGTGCAGTAAGAACCGCCCGGCATTCTGGAATCAGGGTGCCACCTGGTACATCGGTATGTGGACCTTCCTGTGCGGCGTGTTCACCATCCTGTTTATGGTGGTGTCCTATCACTGTTACAACAAGAAGAACGGTCTGGATCTGGCAGAGCGCGGCGTGAAGATCAGCGGCCGCAAGCTCTGGAAGACCATCGTTCTGTCCCTTATCGTAGTGGTCGCCGCCTATGCGCTGGTGTTCATTTCCGACTACCTGTTCCTCACCGACTTCCGCCTGTGGTGCTTCATCACCATCCGTGCGTTTGCACCCATGCACTTTGCCACCATTGCAAAGTATCTGGTGTTCTGGCTGGTGTACTACATTGCCCTGTCTGTTGCCACCAACGGCTTCAACTTTGTACAGTTGGGCAAGTCCAATTGGCTCAGCACTCTGGTGCAGATGTTCTTCGTCTTTATTGGACCTGAGATCATGATCGGCGTTCAGTACATCACCTTCTTCAACAAGGGTTTCCTGTGGTCCGAGCTTACTCACCTTGGCGGCTCCATTACCGGCATCTGGCTCTACCCCATCGTTTTCATCCTGCCCCTTGCCGTCTTTGTGTGCAGCAAGATCTACAAGAAGTCCAAAAACCCCTACATCGGCGGCATCATCATGGGCATTCTCGCCTGCGTGGTCTCCGTCACCAACACCCTCACCCTAGGCTAAGCGCGCCCACTCTGTTCCTCTGGATTAGGGCTGCAGCGGTGTGACTGCGTTGTAGAAAAGCCGGGCTGCTCCACAGTTTCTGTGCAGCAGCCCGGCTTTGTGTTATCTGGGCATTTTTAAGATCAGCGGTTGGGTGCCATCCTTATTCCATCAAAAGCCATTGGGATGGCCGAGTATTTTATACCAACAGGTATGCGCTGTGGAGCTTTTATTCTGCGATGGGCATGGTCTGGTATCGTGAAGAGGATGAACACCCGGTTCTGCTCGTCCAGCCAGCCGTTTTTCACGGACAGGCTCATGCGGTCCAGCAGGATACCGTACAGGGTCTTGGCATCGGTTGACAGGCTCTGGAACCGTGGCTCCTGAAACAGAGCCTTTGGAATGCGGTAGAACGAAAACAGCTCTCCGGCTTGCCCGTAGAAATAATCAAGGATCATGCTGTTTTTCAACCGTCTGTCCTAAAACGAACGTGATTCTTCGTGCGTAGGAAGATGTTTTTGCAACATAAATAACAGGCATTTTGAAAACTCACCTCCAGTCATTCAGTTGAGATATGTACATAAATTGACGTTATACCGTATATGTTTTATGGTGCGTATACCGATTGCTATATTTTGTATAGAGCAACGCGATATTTGATAACTTTTTTTGGGCATTTTCATCTTCGCTGGGTGCGTAACCGTCGGCACTGTTTTTGCCGATTTGTGCAATAAAAAAGAAACAGCCAGAAAAATCTAACTGTTTCTCGTCAATTTTATTGTATAGGGGATATAATCCGAATCATCCCCATACGGTGCGTGATCCGCAAGAAGTATTCAGATGGTCGCCCGTTCAAATCGCATCTGAAGCGCATCCCTCCTGAAGTGTGACTTTTTCACATTGAAGCAAGAACGGCAATTTTTTCTCGAAAGTAATGCTCGTCTGAAAACCCGCATTACGCCTATATTTTTTTGCCGTTTCGCAAAGAAATGTTCTGTTCTTTGGGGGCTTCTTTAAGGTCCGCATGGGAGAGCGTTCGGTTCGCATCCGAGAGGTCAAGGGTTCGAATCCCTCTAGGTCCATAAAACGCCGTATCGTGTTAAACGATACGGCGTTTCTTTTTGTCTTGGGTAGCTGTTTTTTCAATACAGCTGCCCATCGGGATGTGATACAAGCAAGTTGCTACCCGATAACCTCAAAAACAAATTATACTACGATTGTTTTTAAAAAGTTCTGCATCACTACTCGCACCAGACAAGGAAGACCCAAACCTTTTCTCGAAAGAGAAGGGTTCGGATTTTTTGTTTTTGGCGGCGTGCCCCGCCGCACAACAAAAGCATCCGCAGCGCATGGCCGGGCTGCTTCAGCTCAGGCGCAGTGCGCTGCGGATGCTTATTTTTTATGCCGCGCCCCCTCTCCTGATGGGAAAGTCAGAGCATCGGCTGCGTTTTGATGTCATTTGCCGGAACACGCCTGCGTTCTTGGCTCCCCGGTCAGGGGAGCTTCCGGGCGAAGCGAGACTGAGAGGTTTTATCCCGCCAGCTTGCGGTAGGCGTTCAGCACCTGATAGGCCGGGATGCTGCTGCCCGGGGCAAATTTGCCGTTCAGGCGGCGCTTCATCAGGCCCTGCTCCACGCACCACTGGGCTGCCTTGGCGGTATCCGGGTCTGCCACGTCTGCAAAGGCCGGGGCCTCGGCAGGCTCAGGACGGCCTGCGGTGTTCCACAGCAGCAGCGCGGTCTGGGCGCGGTTCTCGGGTGCAGCCACGCCTTCCGGCAGCAGGGCTTGCAGCTTGCGGCCGGAAACATAATTGTACACGCCGTAGCCCACAACGCCAGCCGCCACTGCGCCTGCCGCCGCCACGATGACGACCGCACCGCCGCCGTCACCGCCGCCGGTAGAGCCGCCGCCCGGGGTAGAACCGCCGCCCGGGGTCAGGCTGCGGACATAGCCGCAGACGTTGCAGGTGGTATCCTTGTCGTCATCGTAGACATGGGCTTCGGTGTCCTGCACCGTATGGCAGATGGGACACTCCATCCAGTGACTGTGCTCGTCGTGGGTCATTTCCATCTTGTGGTCATGCTCAAATCCGCCCGGATTCAGCGACACCGAATAATGCTTTATTGCGCAATATTCCGTATCATCGTTCTGGGTCCAGCTGAGCTCTGTTTCCCGTCCGTTCACTGTACAGACGGTTTCCTCGCTAAACTTATATCCGGGTTTTGCGTACAGACCCACCTGAAGGGTGTACCGTTTGCCCGGCCTGAAGGAGCCGGTGATCGGCTTGCCGCCTACACCATCGCCTTCGACCCAGTAGATCTTGGCGTCACAAACGTCTGCTCCGTTGTCCAGAATAGCAACGGTCTCGTCCGGCATTTTGCCATTTTTGGGGGTGTTTACACGGAGATTCACCTGCTTGATTCTGGTAATGGTCAGCACCTGCAGACTGAATTCGCGGGTCGCTTTGCGACCGCAGTCGTAGGAATAGGTCACTTCGGTTGCGCCATCGTCCACCGTCAGAATGCTGCCGTTTACCGTGCCGCCCTTCCAGTTGGTGGCCTTGCTCACGTCAAACCCGGGGAGGGTGCTCAGGTCAAAGGTGCGGGAGGTTTCTTCAATATTGATGTCGATTTTGTTGTTGTCGCAAGACAGAAAAGCCAAATTTGTGTTTTGGCTCACGTCCAGACTGGTCAGCTGGTTGTCGTCGCAATCCAGATCCAGCAACGCCAGATTCTTGCTCACATCCAGTTTCGTCAGCTGGTTGTCGTCGCAGTTCAAATACCACAATGCTGGATTCTCGCTCACATCCAGACTGGTCAGCCGGTTGTGGCTGCAATTCAGATACTTCAATGCTGGGTTCTGGCTCACATCCAGTTCTGTCAGCTGATTGTCGTCGCAATCCAGATACTCCAATGCTGTGTTTTGGCTCACATCCAGACTGGTCAGCTGGTTGTTGTAACAAACCAGCTTCTTCAGGTTGGGAAAGAACTCAATGCCCTTCAGGCTGGTAATATTTTTGTTGTTGACATCGATCTCAGTGACTGCGTACCGCTCTTCCTGTGACAGAGTGCCGTTCCTGTTTTTGTCAACGTATTTGAGGAGATAACTCCAAAACGCATCGTCCGGGAAGGTATTGGTGTTCTCCACATAGCCGGAGTCGTCGCTATCCGTAGCCGCAAAGGCGCTGAAGGGCAGGAAGGTGAATACCATGGCCAGCGTCAAAAGGGCACTGACAAGGCGCGTTCGGGTTGAGAATCGCTGTTTCATGGGGTGCTCCTTTCTGTTGTAAAAAATATTTTTTTCAGGGCCCCATTCGGGAGAAGCGTCAGCTTCCCCCGAAAAAAGGGTACCCTTTTTCAAAAAGTGGTCATTGCCCGGCAGGGGCAGAATGAGCCTTCGGTTGTCAGCCTCCTGCCAGCTTGCGGTAGGCGTTCAGCACCTGATAGGCCGGGATGCTGCTGCCGGGGGCAAATTTGCCGTTCAGGCGGCGCTTCATCAGCCCCTGCTCCACGCACCACTGGGCTGCCTTGGCGGTATCCGGGTCTGCCACGTCTGCAAAGGCCGGAGCGTCGGCAGGCTCGGGACGGCCTGCGGTGTTCCACAGCAGCAGCGCGGTCTGGGCGCGGTTCTCGGGTGCAGCCACGCCTTCCGGCAGCAGGGCTTGCAGCTTGCGGCCGGAAACATAATTGTACACGCCGTAGCCCACAACGCCAGCCGCCACTGCGCCTGCCGCCGCCACGATGACGACCGCACCGCCGCCGTCACCGCCGCCGGAGGGAGGCGTCACCGGGGGTTCCGGAGGCGTTACCGTGCCGCCGCCGGTGCCAGTCACATCCAGTTTGAAACTCACTTCCAACATACCGCTTCTGCACGTATAACCGTAGTACACTGCGTTTTTGCCTTCATCGACTGTCAGCATGTTCCCTTTGACTGTGCCATTGACCCATCCTGTAACCCGTTTTATATCAAAGTTCCCGGGCAGAGTGCTCAGGTTAAACGTGCGGTCAGGGTTCAGGGTAACGGTGTAAACATTATTAAAATCGGAATTGTAAAAATCCGTATAAGTGAAATTGAGGTTCGGGTTGTTGTCCAAATTCAGGCTGGTAAGATGGTTATTCTTAAGCCACAATGTAGTCAATTCTGGACTATCGCTGACATCCAGCACGGTCAGCTGGTTGTGGGCGCAGTTCAGTTCCTTTAAGGCACTCATGTTGTTCAGGTTTAGCTGGGGCAGCTGGTTGTGGGCACAATTCAGTTTCTTCAGCAGTTTATTTTGGCCCAGAATCAGCGATGTCAGCTGGTTGTTTTGGCATTCTACCCTTTCCAGATTGGGTTTATGAGTCACATCTGCGTCCAGCTCTGTCAACTGATTTGCAGAACAGTTGAGTGCTACCAGAATTTTACTGTTTTTGACATCCAGTTGCTCCAGATCATTGTGCGAGCAATCGAGAGTCAGCAATTCTTTCAGATTCGATACATCCAGCTGTTTCAATTGGTTCTCGGAACAATTCAGATGGTAAATTTGGGGATTCTTGCTCAGGTCCAGCTGGGTCAGTTGATTCTTATTGCATATCAATTTTTCCAACTCTGGATTCTGTCTCAGGTCTAATTTCTGGATAGAATTGTTTCCGCAATTCAACTCTTTCAGGTTAGGGAACGCCTCAATGCCTTTTAAGCTGCTGATGTTCTTTCCTTCGACTTCGATTGTTTCAACTTTTCTTTGTTCTTCCACCGTGAGGACATCTCTGCCACCTGCTTTGTAGGTTTTGATGTAATTTCTAAAGTTATCGTCGGGGAAATTATCCTCATTGATGGGCAGACTGGTTTCAAAGATGAATGTGGGGTTTACTCCATTGCCGCAATTGTATTGGTAGCTCACCTCGTCTGCGCCCGCATTCACACTTAGAGTTGTGCCGGAAACAATGCCGCCGTTCCAGAAGGTTGCCTTGCTCACGTCAAAGCCGGGCAGTGTGGTCAAGTTAAACGTTCCGTCTGTACGGACAGCAATGGGACGCCTGTTGCCATCAGCCATTATCGTACCGCTGATTCCAGTAACGTCTACACAAGCCAACCGATTCTTTGCACAATTCAGATGACTCAAACTGTGATTTTGGCTCAGGTCCAGCGTTGTCAGCTGATTATCATTGCATATCAAAGATATCAAGCCGCCATTCTGTTTCACGTTCAGTTCTGTCAATTTATTATTGCTACAATCCAGCTGTGTCAGCTGCGTCTGGTGCCCGACATCCAACTCCATCAATTGATTTCCAGAGCAATTCAGTTCTTTCAGCTTGAGGCATTGGCTGACATCCAACGTCATCAGGTCGTTGTTGGAACAATCAAATTTGACCAGTTCCCCCACGCTATCCATTACGATCTTCGTTATATTGTTATTGGAGCAATCCACCTCTTCAAGATTCAGCCCATAGAGAATGCCCAGATTCATGTAGGTCAGTTTATTATTGGAGCAATTCAGTTTTTTCAGTCCGCTTGAAAGAATAGGATAATACTCTTTCAGTTGATTCCCGGAACAATCCAGCTCCTTCAGTTTGAAATTTTTGCCAACATTAAGTGTTGTCAAGCCAATATCGTGGCAATCCAGCTTTTCGAGATCTTCAAAGGACTCGATTCCCTTAAGATTTTTGATTGCGTAGCTGGTTGGAATCGTCATATTCTGGATATCCACATCGAGCTTGCCATCGTTGTTTGTGTCACAACAATCTCTGAGAAAGCGCCGAAATTCCGCGTCCGGGAACTTAAGTGCAAAATCCGGCGAATCAAAAGCAATTCCTGTGCTCGCCGTGTTTGCCGCAAAGGCACTGAAGGGCAAAAAGGTGAACACCATGGCCAGCGTCAAAAGGGCACTGACAAGGCGCGTTCGTTTTGTGAATCGTTGTTTCATGGGGTGCTCCTTTCTGTTATGGGGTGTATTGCTGCAGGGCGTTTTTCTGAGCGGCGGCGGTGAGGGCATCCAGAGCGCTCATCACGTCCCGGTAGTTTGGAGGAAACTTGTTTTCCCCGTGGGCTTCGATGCGGGTGCCGTCGGCAAGGACGGCTTCCAGCCGGAAGCTGCTGCCGTCCAGCACGTTGGGGTCATGGCCGGAGAAGCCTGCCCAGCCGCCCACGCCGTACTCTTCCAGAATGGCCTTGGCCTGTTCCAGAAGCTCCGGCCCGGCCTGCTCCTGATACACTTCTTCGTGATACAGTTCCAACTCCACCCGGGTGCCCTCGGAGGTGCGGGTGAGACAGGTGCGGGAGATGGGCTGGATATAGCTGCCCTGCTCCCAGAACTCCAACGTTTCAAGGTCAGCCAGCGCCGGGGCGGGGGCCGCAGGCTCCGGGGGTGTTGGGGCGGGGCGGCTGGGGCTGCGGCTGAGCAGTGCCGCCCCCACCGCCAGCCCCAGCAGCACCAGCGAGAAAGTGCGCATGGGTCGTCCCCTCCTTTCTGTGCGCATGGGTCAGTCTCCTTCCCTTGCCGTGGGGGGCAGAATGGTCATTCTGCCGTCCACCACCGCGTCCAGCATCTCGTGCTCCCGGAAATACTCCATCAGAATATCCTGACAGGA
>ERZ836441.3305-NODE-3305-length-11056-cov-15.946823_pt1 | contig 11056 bp, 9 predicted proteins | sample MGYA00519686_ERZ836441 | MGnify/ENA primary metagenome ERZ836441 (study PRJEB31850, sample SAMEA3708800) | human gut metagenome | biome: human gut; feature: human-associated habitat; material: faeces | place: China | collected 2014 ... | reverse complement strand
GAAAATCACTATGGATTTTTTCTTAGGTGTCCAACTTCATTTTACAATCGACCATAAAAAAATAACTCTTATAATTATTTTTGGGGATTCAATTTTATTAAAGAGGAGAATGAGAAATGAAAAAGAGGCTCTTTGCCATCACATTGTCCTGCACCTTATCCCTTTCCTTAGTTGCGTGTGGGGGGACAACCTCCAACCAAGCAAATCCTGCTCAATCAGGATCTGCGGCGGAAGTTCAAGAGGAACCGCTTACCCAAGATGAACTTCGGTCCATGTTTTCAAACCCTGATGATTATATTGGGGCTAAAGTTGAATTGAGTGGTGTGGTATTTGGTTCAGTAGATTCAGATGAAAAAGGAATTTATTTTCAGATGTGGAGTGACCCTGTCAACATAGATCGGAATACCGTCATTGGCTATCCTGATCCATCGTTTCAGCTGGAAGATGGTCAATATGTAAAAATAACTGGGATAGTAGACCATGTGGCAGAAGGCGAAAATATGATGGGTGCCACTGTCACTGCTCCGGCTATTCTCGCAGATAAAGTGGAAGTGTCATCGTACATTGATGTTGTGTCTCCAACAATCGCTACTGCGGCGGCTGCTCAACCTACCGTAGATCAAAATGGATATGCCGTTACACTGGAAAAAGTAGAATTGGCAGAAGATGAAACTCGGCTTTATGTGTCCATTACCAACAATGGGACTGGGAATTTTTCGCTATACAGCTTTAACTCCACTATTATTCAGGATGGGACACAATACGAATCTCAGTTTAATTACGATGCAGACTACCCGGAACTCCAGACCGACATCCGCCCGGGTGTGACCACCAAGGGGATTATGACGTTCCCTCCTGTCCAACAGGGACCATTCCAGGTAATTATGGAGGCCCGCTCTGATAATTGGGACGAAAGATTTTCCGAGTATACGTTTGATGTAAATTTGCAATAAGATCCGTTATAGCCATCAATGCTGATGGATATGCCAACAAAAAATCCGCCCCGGCTCGGGGGCGGACTTGACAATCAAACATCAGGCGGTTATACTGAATATGAAAAGGGCGCTGCCGGCAGACGGTTGGCCCCAAGTTCAATTACTTAAAAGAAGTAACCGCACTCTGTGGCTGGAGGGGCGGTTACTTCTTTTTATTGGCCATCATAAAGAGGCCGATAATGCCAACGACTAAAATGCCGGTCTGGATGAGATCGGAATATGTAACCATTGGGCAGCCCCCCTTTCCGTGGATCAGGGGACAGAAGCTGCCCCCTGTCAGGGGCCAACCGCCTGCCGTTTGCTGGCAGCGCCAAAAACAGAATACCACATTTTCCGCTGCGGCGCAACTGCGCCAAGTCTCAAATCCGCAAGCGTTTGCGGATTTGAAAAAAGCCGCCCCACCGGGCGGCTTCTCAAAAACCCAATACTGGAACATTTGTTTTGGAGGTGCCATTATGCCGAAAAACAAAACCGGAGAGCCCTATCGGAAAACCGCACGCTGGAATGGAAAAAAGTACGAGGCAACCGGCCGTACCGAGCTGGAGGCCCTGACCAGGCTGGCCGACAAGATCGCCGCCGCCAAACGCGGCGAGGAAGCCCTCAACGGGAGCATGACGGTAAACGCCTGGTACAAAGAGTGGAAGGCCACATACAAGGACCCGAAGGGGCTCACACCCAAAAGTCTCGGAATGTATGATGAAAAATATAACGGATATATCAAACCGGCGGTTGGCCACATGAAACTCCAGTCCGTGAAGGACATCCACCTCCAGCGGATCCTGAATGGACAGGCCGGGATGTCCCGGTCTCATGTGGAGAAACTCCGCCGCGTCATGCGGGAGCTGTTCCGCCGTGCCAGGCAGTCCCGACTGATCGCCTACGACCCATCCGAGGATCTTCAGCTCCCGGAGCACCGTCAGGGCTCCCACCGGAGCCTCACACCGGAAGAGCGCGAGGTCCTGCTGACCGTATGCACCCGGCCTGACAGCCGGTTCGGGCTGTATTTTTTGACGCTGCTCTATACAGGGATGCGGCCAGGTGAGGCGGCGGCCCTCAACTGGGCGGACATCGATTTTGCAAACAATGAGATCCATGTCCACGCGGCCCTGGAATCCGGGACAAGCCGGATCAAGGCCCCAAAAAGCGCTGCCGGGGTCCGGGATATTCCCATCCACGCATCTCTCCTCCCCCGCCTGAAATCTGCGCAGAAGGGCCCATTTGACCCGGTATTCATCGGTGCCGGAGGCCAGCGGCTCACACGCAGCGCCATGGATGCCATGTGGCGCGCCTGTAAACGGGCCATGGACCTGGAGCTAGGCGCAGAGACGGTGCGCAATCAGATCCAGGAGCACAAAGTTGCGGCTGATCTAACTCCATACTGCCTCCGCCACACGTTTTGCACCGATCTCCAGGCCGCTGGTGTCCCCATCAACATTGCTAAAGACCTGATGGGACACTCTGATATTGATATAACCGCAAATATCTATACACATCGGGACGGCTCCACCCTCCATGCCGGGATCGCGCTGCTTGACGGAACGGCAGGAAAAAAAGAAGTGGCGTCTGGTGGGGCATCCGGTGGGGCAAATGAGTAAGAACCTGCTGAGCCTTAGTATATCAAGCGTTGGATATTACTCACAATTCTGCTTCCCAAGCTGAACACGGGGGTTCGATTCCCCTCACCTGCTCCACAAAAAAGGACACGACATACGTCGTGTCCTTTTTTGTGGACTCCGCGTGCCTTCGGCCCGCTTTGTTCCGGCGTTATTTTGTGCCTGCGGCACAAAATAACGCCATCTGCCCGCCCCCTTGCTCCTCCTTTCCAGATCACGCCCGCTGTGCTGAGTCGCAGTCTTGTGTTTCCGCTTTATGGCGGTTTTTTGATTGCGAGAAAATATCGATTTTAACCGTCTTTAACACGAAAAACCAACTTGTGCGGCCAGGCAGCCCCCATCTTCAAAAGCCCTTCATTTCCGTTCCCGCCTGCTTCGTTTTTTCTTTTTTGGTTCTGGCGGAGGGGAGAAGGTCTGAATGAAGTCCTGCCGGATCTGTGTCACATCCTGAGAAAGAAAAGCGGCGACACGCTCCTGTTCGGAAGTCTGCTCCGGGAAAAAGGATGCAAATTTCTGTGCCAGCTGCTCCTCTTTTCCATACAGTTCAAGCGGGCCTTCGTATCCCATCAATTCTTTCAGCACAGAAGTGAACTCCTGGTAGCGGTTCTCTCGAATCTCCAGATCAACTTTCGCTTTGGCAGTCATACCGTTGAGGTAAAGCACATTCAAGGAAGTGTCGTTCCCTGGCCGATGCATTGTGACCCATAAAGCCAGCTTTTTTGAGAGCAGTTTTCCGCCAATCAGCATCCAGTTCTGGCTTCGGTAAATTTCCAGATACTGTTTCATGGCCTCATCTTCAAACTTGATTGGCTCAAAGTGTTCTCCATCCAACAGCTGCTCCAACTGTTTTTTGCTGAGGATCCGATTCAGCACTGGTATATTTCGGTAAGGCGCACATACATAGTGTCTCATTTTTTGAAACAGAGCCACAACCAGAACCGCTGTGCCAAGTAAAAACAGGAAAAGCTCTCCGTCCATTTCGATTTTTCCGGTTGCTGTTACCCAAATACCGCGCAGAACCAGCACGACACCAAAGCCCCACAGCCCGAAAACCAGCAGCTTTTTCAGCGGATGAAAATGAATCCACTCGATGATCCGCACCTGCTGTCTGCCGCTCATTGGTTCATCACGCAAAAGCCGGCGGGCGGTCCACTGATTCAAAAGTTGTGGAATCCATGCGATTCCAAACAGGAAAGCTGCAATACCGGCATAAAGGGCAATCCCGATCCAGCCAATATCCAGATAAGACTCCAAAAGCAGTAAAAGGATAATTGGCAGGATCATGGTGAGAAAAAGTGGTAAAAATGATTTTTTGCGTCCCTTCTGGAGATTCAGGTCATTTAGAGCAGAAGTGATACAAAAGGCAAAAATCATCACAGCCGACATCCCGCCGGATACCCAATTTTTCAGGTCGCCAAAACGCATGACATGTTCGACTCTGTGCATACTCGGAAAATTCCCGGTAATACCCGCATAGAGGCAAAATCCCAAATAAGCCAGAGCCAAAAGCGCCCCGATCAGCTTCAAAATTGTTTTTCCTGAAAGGTTTCGTTTCTCCATCCGTTCTGTTCTCCTAGCAAATCACGGCTTCTGCGCATGAGGAACGCAAGCCCGCTCATTCTCCGCGGCGCTGGCGGATGACAAAGTAGAGCAAACAGCAAAACGCAGCCAAAGAGGCACCCATACAGGGGAAATAAATCTCACTGGACAGCTCGCCAACGGCCGGGTGACTCAGGACACACAGGGTCACGCAAACCGCGAAAACCAGGCCGCTCAGCAGGATATAGCGTGGATTTCGGTTTTCCGTTGGCTCCAGCGCATTCTCCCAGGTTTTTCTGCGCTCCAACTCCCGCAGCAGCCATTCCTCGTCCGGGCTTCCCTTGATCAGGAGATAAGTATGGCGGGTCACGCGCTGATTGGGCCGGCGCACCTGACAGCGGACAGCGTAATGACTGCGGTTTTCCTTGATGTTCAGTACCTTCCCGATCTCATCCGCTCGATTGGAAAGAAAAGGCCGGCTGCCCTGCTTCCGCAAAAACGCCTGGGTCTCCATCGCTCCTATGGCAAAGCCAAGAAAACCCTCCCCATGATTGGACAGGCTGCGAGCATCCATGACCCACAAGCGGTCATCTTCTGTGAGAAAAAAGATGGTGGCATCCTGAATAGAACGCCGGCTCATGAGGATGGCCAGCCCGATCCCAAGCCCGCTGACAGCAAGCAGCAAAAGCAGGGAAAATCCTTTTTGTTCGATCCCCATAGACAGTGAAAGGAAGGTCCCGCCAAAGAGCAGAAGGGTCATCAGCAAAACGATCCCTAAAATGCCGCCGACCGTCCGGTACCCATATTGGCTTCTCTTCCCGGTCTCCGGGGACATCCACACCTTTTTAAACTCCATGGACCCAGACCGCCTCACTTCCAAAACGTCTACTTTTCCGGTGTATGGATGTCCAGCAGGATCACGCCAAAGGGGCTCTCCCGGTGGCAGACGTCCAGCGGCTCGCCATTCATGGCCATCTCGAAGATCTTTTCCGGGACGACAAGCTCTGTTTCGCTTCCGTTGTCCAGCACAACGGTCAATTCGTAATCATCGTCCTCCACATCCGGGTCATCCGCATGGCTGTCCACAATGACGGCCGGATAGTGATGGGCGGGACCGCTGAGAGCCGCATTGGCGCAGTAATGCAGGCCGGAGGCAATGGTGATCCCCACCAGGCCCATAAAAAGTCCTGCCCCCAGCCGCATACGCTTGGGCGTGCGCAGGATCAGCATTACCGTCAGAACGGTGCTGATAACCAGGACACGCACCAGCCAGCCAAAGCCCAGATTGGCCTCCTGAAGGACAAAACCGTCCCAGATATGATTGACCTGCCAAATGTAAATCAGGCCGATCAACAAGGCAGGGATCAAGGGAACCTTGATGTGCATGGCATTCCACTCCGGGGTGGCGTTTGGAGGCCGGTCTCCGAAAAGCAGCACCGGTGCAAACACCAGACAGAACACCACAAAGGGAATGGGGGCCAGGGCGCCGATCTTCATGACAGTGGTGAACTTTGCGCCCAAAAGATACAGCGGAATGGGGGCGATGACACCGGCGGCAAACAGCAGCATGACCACCCACAGCCCCACCCGAATGCCCTTGATATGGTCGTGCCAGTGGGTGCGGTACTCCTCCCGCCATTGGACAGTGCTCTCCTGCTGCTCCTCCTGCTCGGCCTGCTTTTCCATGGTGGGGGTCAGGGACATGACAAGGCCGGTGCTCTCCAGCCACTCCGCAAACCGGGGGATGCCCCGCATATTGGTCTCGATGGAGGCCAGCTTTTTCCCATCCTGATTCAGCAGATGGATGGAGCGGTTGGCAGTCAGCCGCACGGAAGCTACCTGCCCAGGCGCAAGTTCCCGTTTCCTGCCCCAGCTGCTGATGTACAACATGGAGTTGTCCCGAAACACAAACAAAGCGCGGTTGCGTCCGGCCAGCAGCATCCACGCCCCCAGCAGGAACAGCAGCACGCCGGGAACTGCCACGAAGGCGGTAACACCCGCCTCAAAGGGCGGCGTTCCGGCCACGATGATCCCCATGAGGGTCAGGACGAATCCAAGTGCCCATACAATTACGCCGAGAACCGTGACCACCATCCGCTCCCGCACGATCACCAACGGCAGCCGTATTTCCTCCGGTTCAGCGTGGCGGCACAACAGCAGTGCCAAGCCGAATCCGAGCAAATATAGAAGCATCACCACCCCGGTCCATACACCGACCATATCCAGCGGTTCCGTTCCGTCCGAAATAAAAATCAGCGGAAGCAGGAACAGGGCGAAGGCAATGGTAATACCGCCGGAGATCATACAGGGCCACTTGCTGCCCGGGGCAGGTAGGTCATGGGCCGGTTCCAGCGGTTTCCGGGTTGCGCTGTATTCCCTCTGGATGGGCTCCAGATCCGGCGCCTGCTCCAGGACCTTGCCGCAGTGAGGACATTGGGGGACATATTCCATCTCAGTGGAAAGCGCTTTTTTTACCATGGGCAGCGGCTGGCCGCAGGATGGACAGACCCAAGATTTCTGAAAGACCTGTTTTCGGATCTGCTTCAGAATGACGAGAGATCCAGCGGGAATCAGAAGGAGCAACGGGAACAGCCAAGGAACGTTGGTGGCGATCACCCCAATCATCACAGCAGTGAGGCACACAGCCGACAGGATCAGAAAGCGGCTTCCCATCCGGGCGGCCTGCTTCGATGCGGCAAGATAGGTTTCATTTCCCTGCTTCATTCCGGCGTGCTGGAGGTCCAACAGAAAGGCCTCCAGCAACTCATAGAGGTCATCCGGATCGTCTACGTCCCCGCTGGTGAACTGGTCGTACAGCTCCCCGTTTACATACAGCTTTACGCCCTCCCGGTCCACCTCCACCTTACTGTGGAGCCGGGTCATGGTCAGGCGGTCTCCTGAAAAGTCCAGCCCATACTGGGGGTACTGTGCCTTCAGGCGGTCATACAGGTTTTTAAGGTCTGATCTCTGGTACATAGGCATACTCCTTCAAGAAAATGAACAGAATATTTCTTCCGGTTCAAGCATACAAAAAGCAGAGCACAGCGGCCGAAAAGAACACCAGAGCAAGCACCTCGATTCGAGGATCCCGACACCGGAATACTTCCCGCCCGTAGGTTTCATTGCGGAACACCCAGATCTCTTTCCCAATCTGTTTTCTCCCAAACGGCGCAAACAGGCAGCCGTGGGCGGTGTAGTACTGTTTCCCACTGATTTTTACCAGATAGGCACGCTTCTTGACGGCATAGCCACCCACAGAATAGCCGCCGCGCTGCTCCGCAATGCCGGTGATCTTCCCCTTGCAGCGCTCATCAGTCAAGACGACACGGTATTTCAGATAGAGCGGAAACAGGGCCGCAACCGTGCACAAGAGTCCTAAAAGAATCATAAAATGAAGCCCCCTGTCTGTTTCACTCTCAATCGGCAATGACTCAATGGCTCTATTTTCACAGGTCTGTCCGCTCCGGCTGAGACTTTTTGCGAAATAGCCGGACTGTTTGACCAATGAGGAACGGGACCACCCCAAGCACACCGAGCAGAGTATAGATAGGAAACGCGACGATCCCGATCAGGAGTTTCCGTCCCGCATGGATCTTCCACTGGTCTGCAATATACTGATAGAGCATCAGCCCCGTGGGGACCCCGCCCAGAAGCAGCCCCGCACCGATGATGTTGTTCCCAGGCTCTGCCGGTTCCGGGACTGGCAGACCACGTTCTTCAAAGAACGCAAGATAGGCCGGGTCATCCTGTTCCCTGGCCTGGGTCACTGTAACAAAATACCCCAGCAGGCAGCCAAACAGCAGACATCCCGCAACCAGGATCAGACGCTTCCACCCTTTCTCCATCCCATTGACACCTCTTTCAGCGGTATAACGCGATTATAACATCCGCAAGGGCTTTCGTCACCTGTTTTCTGAACTGCGGCAGCCGTTCAGACCTGCAAGGCACAGAAAAAATCTCGATCGGTCTGGCCGGAGCGCAACTTTCTCTTTCAAAGGAATCGGATGATGTGATATAATAGGACATTAGGTTTTCTCTGTTCAGAAATTTACAGCCAGAGGTCTTGCTATGGAAGGAAAGCTGGGACAGTCCCCGACTGTTCTGTTCAAATATAAAAAATTGATTTTGGCCGAAGAAAAAACTGCATCCGCCGGTGGATTCGGTCCCTCCTTGCGGCCTTTTTTGCGCCCTGCGCTGTTCTGCCCATGCGGCAGTGCGGCACAGGGCGTTTTTGTTGTTCAGGCCATGATTCCAAACCATTTGTTAAGGTGATGAAATGAAAAAAATTCCTGATTATAAAACCGCTAAATGAGACAAGCGGAAAGACGTTATCCTCAAGGAAATACACTATGATTATGAAGAACTTGAATCCCTGAACAAGGATTATTCGAATGGGAAAGTCAATGAAGTAAAATACCATTTGTTGCTTTCATTATGCTTCTCAAGGATTGCTGAAAATGAATTCATACAAGGCAAGTATCGGGAATGTCATGTATGTGTATCAAAACAAATTGACGAATTTGCACTTGCTGTTCAACTGTTACAGGAAGGAAAAGATGCACCGACAGCTACAAAAAGGCATATTGAAAGCCACCTTAAATCAATATACTATGGCTGTGCAGCACTTTTTGTTTCCAACTATGATGTGATTCCTAAAGTGACCAGCCCTGATTCAAATCTTGTTCAAATGCTGTTACATAAAACAGTTAAGCAAGCGGTTGATGATCCGATTGACGAAATGATAAACGCAATCAGTCTGAAAAATTCCGAACAATTTGAAACCGCATTGATAAAAAGAATCAAAGAAATCAGGCGATTTGATATAGATCATTTTCTTTGCATGGATATTTGGTCAATGGGACTGATCAAGGAAGCTAAAAAGAATGGGCTGCATTTTCATTCTGATTATATAGAGGTTGATTGTAAGGATTGTTAATACCCTTTATGATTCAGTAGTTTTCCATTGATCGCAACACAGAACAGGACGAAAAGGGAGAGAAATCGATGAGCGACACCTATCATTTTCAAGTAAACTTAGGCGGGATGCTGGACGTGCTGTCCAACCACCTGTATAAAAGCCCGGATGTGTTCCTCCGGGAGCTGCTGCAAAACGGCGTGGACGCCATCACCCTGCGGCAGAAGTCACAGCCGGATTGGAACGGAGGGAAAATTACCATCACGGTGGAGCCGGGCCGCCGCCTGGTCTTCCGGGACAACGGCGCTGGGCTGAGCGAGGAGGGCATCCACCGCTTTCTGGCGGTGATCGGCCAGTCCTCCAAGACGGAGCTGGTCAACGGCAAGATCCCCGAGGACTATATCGGCCGGTTCGGCATCGGCCTGCTCTCCTGCTTCATGGTGTCGGACTCCATCGTGGTCCACACCCGGCCGGCGGTTGGCGGAGCTGCCCATATGTGGACAGGCCTGCCGGACGGTACCTACGCCCTGGAGCCGCTGGAGGAGTGCCCGGTGGGCACGTCGGTGATCCTGACCGCCAAGCCCGGTATGGAGCACTACTTCCAGCACCGGAAGGTGGCCGAACTGGTGCGCTATTACGGGCTGGCCCTGCCTGTCCCCGTCTACCTGTCCGGCAACCCGGAGCGGCTCAACAGCATCCCCGCCGACTTTACCGGCATCAGCCGCAGCCAGCTGCTCTCCTTTGGCGAGTGGCTTTTTGAGGAGGAGTTTCTGGAGGCCATCCCCATTCAGACGCCCCACATCAGCGGCGTGTCCTATGTCCTCCCCTACCGCACCGCCCCCGCTGCCAAGGGCAGGCACCGCATCTACCTCAAGCAGATGCTTTTGACCGAGCGGGGGGATACCCTGTTGCCGCCCTGGGCCTTCTTTTTGCAGTGCTTCCTCAACACCCGGGGCCTGCGGCCCACCGCCTCCCGGGAGGATTTTTATGAGGACGGGGCGCTGTCCTCCGCACGGGAGGAATTTGCCGCCGCGGTGCGCCGCCACCTGGCCCAGCTGGCGGAGGAGGACCCGGATCGGCTGAAAGGCATCGTGTCCGTCCACGCGGAGGCCATCAAGGCCATGGCGGTCTGGGACGATGAACTGTTCCAGCTGTTCATCGACTATCTCAGCTTCGAGACCAGCGAGGGGCTGATGACCGGAGCGGCCCTGAAGCGGGCGGGCGAGGCCGTCTGGGTCCACAGCGTCCCCAAGTTCAAGCAGCTCAAGCCCATCTTCATGGCCCAGGGACGGCTCCTCACCTGCACAGGCTATGCCAGTGACCAGGATCTGATCCAGGCCATGGCGGAGCGCTTCGGCCTGCCCTTCCAGCCCCTCCACGAGGACGATATGTTCGACACCCTGGAGGATGTCACCGCCGCCGAGCGTCAGCGGGGAGAACGGCTGCTCTGGGCGGCGGATGAGGCCCTTCTCCCCTTCGAGTGTCAGGCCAAGCTCCGCCGCTTCCTGCCCGCCGACCTGCCGGTGCTGTACGCCATGAGCGACGAGGTGCAGTTCCTGTGCCAGCTCCAGTCTGCTCAGGAGCAGAGCCGCGGCATCTTCTCCGACGCCCTGGCCTCCATGCTCTCCGGCGTGGATGAGCGGCCCCTGGCCACACTCTATCTCAATATCTCAATCTGAACAGCCCCATCGTCCGCCGGCTGGTCACAACGGCCGATACGGAATTGCTCGCCAGCATGGCGCGGGTGCTGTATGTGCAGGCCCTGCTGGCCGGGGGCCACCCCCTCCGGGGCGGCGAGCTCAAGACCATGAACCAGGCCCTGCTGGACCTGCTGGAGCATACGGCGGGAGTTTGAGAGGCAGAAACGGAAGATACATAGATCGTGTGATAGAGTTGGCTGCGATAAATCGGAATTTGAAAGGAGTACAAAGATATGAAAATGGTCGATTGTAAAATGAAGTTGGACACCTAAGAAAAAATCCATAGTGATTTTC
>ERZ836441.3302-NODE-3302-length-11065-cov-3.399364_pt1 | contig 11065 bp, 10 predicted proteins | sample MGYA00519686_ERZ836441 | MGnify/ENA primary metagenome ERZ836441 (study PRJEB31850, sample SAMEA3708800) | human gut metagenome | biome: human gut; feature: human-associated habitat; material: faeces | place: China | collected 2014 ... | reverse complement strand
TGAGTGCAAGTGAGCCAAATGAAAATTTATTTTCAGTTGGCGAACGACGAATGTCGCTTACGCGGCAGCGTAAGATTGAGTACAAGTGAGAAAACGCGGCGAGTAAGGGAGTGAATATAATGGATGACTGGAGTAGTTTCAGAACGACGACATCCGAACAGCAGCGCCTCCGGGCTGCACTTTCCGGCTTTTGTGAATCGCAGGATCTTCCGGAAGAACAGCGAGCCGCATATACCGCATACCTGCGGAAACGCATCCGTTCCGCTGTAGAAACGCTGATCCGTGAAGATAACTTTTCACGGCTGGAAACGCTTCTGCAGACCGGATGGCTGTCCGATGCAGACCGAAAACGTTTTCTCAACCTTGCCGCCGACCAGCAGAAATGGCAGGCCTTCCACATTCTCCTGAACCGGAACTCACAGGATCCGATGCAGGAGAATACGGAAAGCAGAAAAACAGAAGCTGCGTTTCAAAAAGAAAAGCCCACAAAAGAAAAAGAAGCGCTGGCGCTCCGGCTTTTCGAAGAAGCCCGCAAAAACCTCTGCTGGCTGTACCCGGAACTTGGTGAAGCGATTCTTTTCTTTCAGCATCAGCCATCCGACAGGACAAAAGCCATCACATCCGACGGTCATACGATATATTTTAACTCCGATTTTGTACTCCGCATGTGTGCCGAAAATTCATCGTTCCTCAAGGAAGGCTATCAGCACCTGCTGCTGGAATGCATCCGCCGGTTTGGGAAAGAAACACCGGAGCCGGAAAAAAAAGAACAGCCCCCGGTTTCATGGCTGATGCCGGAAAAAGAAAAACAGTCTCCGGTTTCATGGCTGGTGCCGGGAAAAGAACCGGAACTTATCGAGTCTTTTCAATCAGTCTGGAAACGTGCTTCCCGCAAGTTGGCGGAAAACTACGGCACCGGCGGCCTGCGGCGAGGCCAGAACCGTGGTGGAAAAAAAGAAACCCTGTCCGGGATCGAAAAAAGAGCGTACGATTACCGCCGCTTCCTGAAACGCTTTACCGTTACCCGCGAGGAAATGGAGCTGGATCTCGACAGCTTCGATCCAGTCGCTTACCATTATGGGCTTATGTATTACGGAAATTTCCCTTTCATCGAGCCGCCGGAGACGCGCGAGGGAAACCGTCTCGAAGAGCTGGTTATCGCGATCGACACATCCGGTTCGTGCAAAAAAGAAATCGTAGCAAAATTTCTCGGTGAGACGCGCAGCATTCTTGAAGAAAAAGAAAACTTCTTTTCCCGATGGAACGTCTGCCTGATCCAGTGCGACAGCTTCGTGCAGGATGTCACGATGATCCATTCTCCGAAAGAATGGGAAGCTTACCGTGAAACAATTACCATCAAGGGCCGGGGCGGAACCGATTTCCGTCCTGTCTTTCAAAAAGTGGAAGAGTTGCGGGAACAGCACGTATTCCGAAACTTAAAAGCGTTGATCTATTTTACCGACGGAGACGGAATTTATCCCGAACAAAAGCCCGATTACGAGACGGCATTTGTCTTTGTCAGACAGACCGAAAAAATGAATCTTGTCCCAAAATGGGCAAAAAAACTGCTGACAGAAGAATGTACTCTTTGAACAAAACTGACAAAAAAGCATCTCGCAAAATCAAACACAGAAAGATTTCGAGAGTACATAAAGAGTGCATAAGATAAGAGAGATCATATGAACATACAAGAAGCAAAAGAGACAATTGAAAAAGCCCTGCGCGCATACTTTGCAAGAGATGAAATTGGTTTTCCGCTGGTTCCGCTCCGGCAGCAGCGTCCCATTCTCCTGATCGGCCCGCCGGGCATCGGAAAAACGGCAATTATGGAGCAGATCGCAGAAGAGTGCGGTGTGGGGCTTGTCGCCTACACGATGACACACCATACGCGTCAGAGTGCCATGGGCCTTCCGGAGATCTGCACACGTGAAATTGAAGGGAAAACGGTACATACAACGGAATACACGATGAGCGAGATCATCGCCTCGATCTATGACTGCATGGAGCAGACCGGAAAGAAGCGGGGTATCCTCTTTCTCGATGAAATTAACTGCGTCTCCGAGACCCTCGCTCCGGTAATGCTGCAGCTTTTGCAGGACAAAAAATTTGGCAATCAGCACATCCCGGATGACTGGCTGATCGTGGCCGCCGGAAATCCGCCGGAATATAATAAATCTGTGCGGGAATTTGATGTGGCAACGCTTGACCGTGTGCGGAAGATCGAGGTGCTTCCCGAGCTTTCCGTCTGGCTCTCCTACGCAGAGAAAAATCAGATCCACGGTGTTGTGACAACGTACCTTATGGCACACAGTGACCATTTTTATTCTGTTTCGCAGGAAGCGGATGAGAAGCGTTTTGTGACAGCACGCGGCTGGGAGGATTTGTCGGCAGTGCTGAAAAGTTATGAAATCCTGCATTTTCCGGTCGACGAAGCACTGATCGGACAATATTTGCAGGAAGAAAAGACGGCGGAGGAATTCAGCTCGTACTACAGGATTTACGAAAAATATGGACAGGATTACGGTGTAGAGGAGATTCTGACCGGTGCATTTTCCGGAAAAATCATGGCAGAAAAACAGAAGATGGCGGCAAATGGTTCCGCAGAAGAGCGATCTGTACTGCTGTCTCTGTTTCATGCGGCACTTCAGAAAGAGGCATCCGGCTGCCAGAAGCAGGAACACACGGCAAAGGAGCTCTCCGAGTGCTTTCGCCAGTTTACCGGGCTTTGCAGGCAGAAAAAAGATGAGACATACGCATCTTGGCTACAACAGAAAGAGCAGGGATTTGCAGTGTGCAAACAGCAGGGACTGCTGAAAAAGGGCGAGGAAGAAACGAATGCGCGGGTCTTGAAAAAGTTAAAAAAACTCGAGGAGACCGCTAAAAAATGTCGTAAAAACGATCCGGATCAGATGAAAGAGCTTTTTGAAACGGTATGTGAACTGGAACAGGAAAAAGTGGAGAAGGAAGTAAAGGATGTGAAACTGCAGATCCGCCGTGCCGCTGAATTTTTACAGAACAGCTTTCCGGGCGGAGCAGAAGTGGTGCTGTTTGAAGCAAATCTGGCGCGAAGTCCTGCGCTGCGGGCTTTTTTGATTGAGAAAAGCATGGATGCCGAATGATAAGCGGCCACTTTGGAAAGGAGAAAAAGATGAATTATAAAATGATCCTGCAGTACGACGGCACGCGCTATAACGGCTGGCAGAAGCAGGGAAATACGGACAACACGATTCAGGGCAAGCTCGAAACGCTGCTGTCCAGGATCGCAGGAGAGCCGGTGGAGATCCACGGCGCGGGCAGAACCGATGCCGGCGTCCATGCGGCAGGACAGGTCGCAAATGCAAAGTTCCATACTGATCTATCCGATGAAGAACTTCTGCAGACAATCAACCATTATCTGCCGGAAGACATCGAAGTCACCAGCCTCGCGCGGATGCCGGAGCGCTTCCACAGCCGTCTGAATGCGGCGGAAAAAACATACGAATACCGTATCGTGATCGATGGCAGAAAGCATGTTTTCGAGCGGAAATACGTGTATTTTCCGGAAGCACCGCTCGATGTGGAAAAAATGAAAGAAGCATCGAAAGCGTTTATCGGAACGTATGATTTCAGGAGCTTCTGTGCCAACAAACGTATGAAAAAATCGACAGTACGGACGATTACCGGAATTGATTTCTGCGAGAAAGACGGGATTCTTATCATTTCCTATACCGGAACCGGTTTTCTGTACCACATGGTGCGGATCCTGACCGGAACACTTGTGGAGGCCGGGATGGGAAAACGGGATATCGCATCAATGACGGAGATTCTCAAAGCAAAAAATCGCGAAAGTGCGGGTTTTCTTGCACCGGCATGCGGACTCCTGTTAAAAGAAGTCCGATATGAATAACCGAAATAATCAGGGCAATGCACCAGCCTTTTTTGCATAAAAAACCGAAAAAAGGCTGTGAATTGATAAATGTAGCATAGAAAAGAGAAAGGATGAGGTGAAAAGCATGTTTCAGAAGAAAAGAAATACTTTTCATGGCGGCGTTCACCCGTACGAGGGAAAAGAGCTCTCCAAGGACAAACCGATTGTCAAAGCGCAGCCGGGCAACTTATTGTATTACGCAGTGTCACAGCACATCGGAGCGCCTGCTGTGCCGATCGTACAAAAAGGCGACCATGTAAAAGCGGGACAGAAAATCGCAGAAGCGGGAGGATTTGTTTCGGCTCCTGTTTACGCATCAGTTTCCGGCATGGTAAAAGGAATTGAGAAAAAAGTTTCCGCAGCCGGTTCCCCGGTAGATTGTATCGTTGTGGAGAACGACGGGTTGTATGAAAAAGAAACATTTGAGGAGTGCCCGCACTGGGAAAAACTCGACGCAGATACGATCCGGAACAAGATCAAAGAGGCCGGAATCGTGGGAATGGGAGGTGCAGGCTTCCCGACACACGTCAAAGTATCCCCGAAAGATCCGTCAGCAATTGACCACATTCTCGTCAATGGAGCAGAGTGTGAGCCGTATCTGACGAGCGACTATCGCAGAATGCTCGAAGAGCCGGAAAAGGTGATCGGAGGCTTAAAAATCATGCTGCATATGTTCCCGAAAGCAAAGGGAATCATCTGCATTGAGGACAACAAACCGGACTGTATCGCGAAGTTCCGTGAGCTGGTGCTTCCGGAGGATAACATTGAGGTTCTGGAACTTAAAACGAAATACCCGCAGGGTGCCGAGCGTATGCTGATCTATGCAGCAACAGGACGAAAGGTAAATTCTTCCATGCTGCCGGCGGACGCGGGCTGTATCGTGGATAACATTGATACCGTGACCGCTATTTACCAGGCAGTCCGCTTCGGCGAACCGCTGATGAGCCGTATCGTTACCGTGACGGGAGATGCTGTACAGAATCCGTGCAACTTTGAAGTACCGGTCGGCATGCTCTTGTCCGAACTTTTAGAGCAGGCAGGCGGTCTGAAAAACGAGGCGGTCAAGATCATCTGCGGCGGCCCGATGATGGGAAAAGCATTGTTTACAATGGATGTTCCTGTTACTAAGACAACATCTGCACTGACCTGCCTTACGGAGGATGAAGTATCTGCGCTGGCGCCATCTGCCTGCATCAATTGCGGACGCTGCGTTTCCGTCTGTCCGGGTCAGATTCTTCCGGCCCGCCTTTCCGTTTTTGCGGAGCACGGCGAGGAAGAGAAATTCCTGAAATACGGCGGAATGGAGTGCTGTGAATGTGGCTGTTGTTCCTTTATCTGCCCGGCAAGACGTCCGCTGACGCAGGAAATCAGCTCGATGCGTAAAGTGCTTCTGGCAAAGAGAAAGAAGAAATAGGGGGATCTTACATATGAATGGATTATTACACGTATCATCTTCCCCACACGCGCGGTCCAAGGTGACGACAGACAAAATCATGTTTGCCGTCCTGCTTGCCCTTGCCCCGGCAGCCTGCGTGGGAGTCTGGAATTTCGGCCTTCGGGCACTGCTTTTGATTGCGATTTCGATGGCAGTCTGTCCCCTGACGGAATATCTGTATGAAAAAGGAATGAAGAAACCGGTGACGATTGCCGACGGCAGTGCACTGGTAACCGGCCTTCTGCTGGCCATGAACATGCCGGTGCAGGCGCCTCTTTGGATGCCGGTGATCGGCGGTGTGTTTGCAATTCTCGTCGTAAAACAGCTTTTCGGCGGTCTTGGACAGAACATTATGAACCCGGCGCTTGCAGGAAGATGCTTCCTTTTGATTTCCTTTCCGGGTCATATGACCAACTTTGCTGCCCCGGCAGCCGCACACCTCGTGGATACCGTATCCGGTGCGACACCGCTTGCCGCAGCAAAAGCAGGAGAGCAGGTGAATCTGCTGTCCATGTTCCTTGGAAACACGACAGGAACCATCGGCGAGACTTCCGCGCTTGCCCTTCTGATCGGCGGAATTTTCCTTGTCTGCATCCATGTGATTGACCTCAACATTCCGCTCATTTACATCGGAACCGAGCTTTTATTCGCCCTGCTTTTCGGCGGCCACGGCTTTGACATCAATTTCCTTGGCGCGCATCTTTTGGGCGGCGGTCTGATGCTCGGCGCATGGTTCATGGCAACCGATTACGTTACCCGCCCGATCACAAAGAAGGGACAGTATATCTATGCGGTCATTTTAGGACTTCTGACCGGCGTATTCCGTATCTTTGGAAATTCGGCAGAGGGCGTTTCCTATGCCATCATCTTTACCAACCTTCTGGTTCCGCTCATTGAGCGCGTGACCGTGCCGGTTGGATTCGGAAGAGGAGGCAAGAAAAAAGCATGAACAAAATTATAAAAAACGCACTGATTCTTGCGGCGATCACGCTGATTGCCGGACTGCTTCTCGGGGCGGCACATCAGGTAACCTTAGAGCCGATCCAGAAACAGCAGGAAAAAGAAAAACAGGAATCCTGTCAGAACGTATTCCCGGAGGCAGCTTCCTTTGAAGAAGTAACAATGAGCGATGCACAACAGGCAGAGCTTACGGCAGCACTGATCGGCCACGGTTTTGAAGCACAGACGATTGACGAACTGCTGCTTGCAAAAGACGCATCCGGCGCAACGATCGGCCTGGTTGAGATCATCTCCACAACCGAAGGCTATGGCGGCGGCATGCAGTTCTCGATGGGAATTGCATCGGACGGAACGACAAAAGGAATCTCTTTCCTGTCACTTTCCGAGACGGCCGGCCTTGGTATGCGTGCCGACACAGACGATTTCAAGAATCAGTTCAAGGATAAAAACGTAGAAGCATTCTCCTACACAAAATCCGGCGCATCCGCGGATGATGAAATCGATGCGCTGAGCGGAGCAACTCTGACAACGAACGCTGTAACAAACGGTGTCAATGCAGGAATCTGCTGTTTTAACTACTGCAACGAATCCGGTCTGCTTTCCGGAGAGGGAGGGAACTCATGAGAAAAGATACGCCGCTGGAACGGCTTTATAATGGTATCATAAAAGAAAACCCGACCTTCGTCATGATGCTGGGTATGTGTCCGACGCTTGCGGTTACCACTTCTGCAAAGAACGGTATCGGCATGGGCCTTGCGACGATGGTCATCCTGACCGCCTCCAACCTGATGATTTCCCTGCTTCGGAAAATCATCCCGGACGGCGTGCGTATGCCAGCATACATCGTTGTTGTGGCATCGTTTGTAACCATCGTGGAATTTTTGATGGAAGGTTTTATTCCGGCACTCTATTCCGCCCTTGGCATCTACATCCCGCTGATCGTTGTAAACTGTATCATCCTGGGACGCGCCGAGGCATATGCTGGAAAACATGGTCCGATCCCGTCTTTATTTGATGGTATCGGCATGGGCCTTGGATTTACCGTCGGCCTGACCCTGATCGGTATGTTTCGTGAGCTGATCGGAGCTGGAACCCTGTTCGGTATCCAGGTAATGCCGAGTGCTTACGAGCCGGTCAACATCTTCATCATGGCGCCGGGTGCATTCCTTGTGCTGGCAATGCTCGTTGCGGTGCAGAACCGCATCAAACGCCAGAAGTCAGAGAAAACCGGAAAACCGGCAGTCCCGGCAGAAGAGACCGGCTGTATGGCGTGCGCCAATAAGGCATACTGCCAGGCTGTGAAAGGAAAGGAGGAAGCGAAATGAAAGAACTGATTTTAATTGCGATCGGTGCGGCGCTGGTCAATAACGTTGTCTTAAGCCAGTTCCTCGGCATCTGTGCTTTCCTCGGTGTTTCCAAAAAGATGGATACGGCGGCCGGCATGGGCGGAGCGGTTATTTTTGTCCTCACGATTTCTTCATTTGTGACAAGTCTGATTTACAAATTTATCCTGGCACCGGCAGAACTTGATTATCTGAAAACGATCGTTTTCATTCTTGTCATCGCGGCGCTGGTACAGCTCGTTGAGATGTTCCTGAAAAAGACGATTCCGTCTCTGTACCGAGCGCTCGGCGTTTACCTTCCGCTGATTACAACAAACTGCGCGGTACTCGGTGTGGCACTCATCAACGTACAGAAGGATTACACGATTCTGCAGGGTACGGTTTACGGTCTGGCAACCGCAATCGGCTTTACAATTGCCATGGTGCTGATGGCCGGCCTGCGGGAAAAGATGGAGTACAACGATATCCCGGAGTCATTCAAAGGAATGCCGATCGTTCTTCTTACGGCTATGCTGATGTCAATGGCATTTATGGGATTTTCCGGAATGATCTAGGAGGGATGAAGAGATGAATGGTATTTTAGCAGCCACCCTGATGGTGGGTGGAACCGGCCTTTTGATTGGTATTCTCCTTGGAATTGCCGGAAAGAAGTTTTATGTGGAAGTGGACGAGCGCGAGACGAAGGTCCGTGAAGCGCTGCCGGGCAACAACTGCGGCGGCTGTGGTTACCCGGGCTGTGACGGAGCGGCGGCTGCAGTGGTAAAGGGTGAAGCCCCGATTTCGGTCTGTCCGGTCGGCGGAGCGCCGGTTGCGGCAGCGATCGGTGCCATTATGGGACAGGAAGCCGGAGCACAGGAGCGCAGAAAAGCAGTGGTACGGTGCGCCGGTACGTGTGACGTGGCAAAGAACAAGTATGAATACACGGGTGCAAGGGACTGCTCCTACGCTGGTTTTGTACCGGGCGGCGGTCCGAAGAGCTGCGGAAACGGATGTCTTGGTTTTGGAAACTGCGTGAAGGCATGTAAGTTTGATGCGATCCATATTGAAAACGGCATTGCCGTTGTGGACGGCGAAGCGTGCAAGGCATGCGGTGCCTGCGTGAAGGCCTGTCCGAGAAATCTGATCGACCTGATTCCGTATGAGCAGAGGATCACGGTGAAATGCCGCTCAACCGAGAAGGGCAAGGCGGTGATGGCAGCGTGTGAGATCGGCTGTATCGGATGTAAGAAGTGCGAGAAGAACTGCCCGTCGGATGCAATTCACGTTGTGGACCAGCGCGCGGAGATCGACCCGGCAAAATGTACAGGCTGCGGCCTCTGCGCGGAGAACTGCCCGCGGAAGTGTATTATGGTAGAAAAATAAAAATGAGAAATTCCATGCTGTGGGAGGGAACTTCTGCGGCGTGGAATTTTTGCTTTTCGGTGATATCGTGTTAGCCAATGCCGGGGGTGGCTGGCTTGACTTGAATTTGGGAAAATGATAAACTGAAAGTCAGAAAACGAGGGGCAAAAAGCTAAAAAAATATAAAATGGCAGAAAGGACGGGGCAAAAGTATGACAATGACAATGGATGAACTGATGAAAGTGCTCGATATGCAGGAGGATATTCTGCAGTTTACGCATTTTACAAATGCAGACGCATGGGAACTGGGAACGATGATCCTGATGGAGGCAAGACGGCGCGGAGCACAGGTTGGCATCATGATCCGCAGAAGCAACGGGGAAGTTGTATTCCAGTATTGTGATAACGGCATTACGCCGCACAATGTGGAGCTGATGAGACGGAAGAGCAATTCGGTGCTTCTGACGGAGCGGAGTTCGCTGCAGCTCTACATGGCAGCGACGAATGCGCCGGAGAGCGTAAAACAGATGGTACTGGACCCGAAGGAATACGCAATGCTGGGCGGAGGTTTTCCGATCTGCGTGGAAGAAGTCGGCGTTGTGGCAACCGTAGCAGTGTCCGGCATGGGACAGGTTTCGGATCATGATGTGATTGTGAAATGCATCAGCAAATATTTGCATATCGATGAAGTACCGAGAATCAGAACTGTATGAAAATGATGATTGAAACTAAATTTTGTGTATGATACAATGTCACCGGCAAAAAGACATGACAGTTCCATCAGGGACAACAAAACCCCCGTGAGCGGCAACTCACGGGGGTTGGTTTATGTCAGCAGGTTTTGCATATCTTCCGGCAGTGGTGCGTGGAAGTTTAAGGGTTCTCCGGTGATCGGATGGACGAAGGAGAGCGATGCAGAGTGAAGTGCCTGGCGGGGGAAAGTGCCGGGAGTTTTGTTGTAGAGGGTATCGCCGAGCAGCGGATGGCCGATGTAAGCCATGTGGACGCGGATCTGGTGGGTGCGGCCGGTTTCGAGATTGAGTTCGAGGTGGGAGAAAACGGAGCAGTGCGCGAGGGTGCGGTAATGGGTTACGGAGCGCTCGCCGGAGGCAAAGTCGACGGTGCGCTGGATGAGGGAGCCGTTGAGGCGGGCGATCGGTGCGTCGATGGTGCCGGATGCAGCGGTTTCGCCGAGGGCGAAGGCCTGATACGTGCGGTGGATTTCGCGGGAGCGCATGGCCTGGGAGAGAACGGCGGCGCTTAAGGCGTGCTTGGCGAGCACGATAAGGCCGGTGGTGTCGCGGTCGAGGCGGTTGATACATCGGAAAGGACTGTGCTCATCCTTTGCATCAAGATAAGCGGCAACACCGTTTGCCAGAGTATTCGTGTAGTTGCCGATGGAAGGATGTACCGGCATATCGGCAGGTTTGTTTATGACCAGGATATCTTCGTCTTCATAAAGAATGGAAAGCGGCATCGAAACAGGGACGATTCCGTCGGAATCAACAGTTTCCAGAAGACGGACCCGGAAATGATCTCCGGCCAGAAGCTGTTCTCTGCCGCCGATCCGCTGACCGTTCCTTGTAAGAGCTTCTTTGTCAGCTTTCATAGAAGAGAGGATGTGTCTGGAAAATCCCTTCTTCCGAAGAAAGTCCAATACGGTCGTACCCTGTTCATTTTCTGTGATTTGATAATGAAAAATTCGATTCATAATTCACCCCCGGATATCAATTTGTTTTATCAGAAGACTAGCACAGGTGAGGAATTCTGTCAAATGGATGATTGTGCAAAAATGATAAAGAAAAGTGCAAGAAACGGGATTGCATTTCGTGCGTAAACAAAGTATTCTATAAGTATTGAAAATAAGTAAAAATACCAAAAGGCTTAGATGGGGAGGATATAAAAATGGCAGCAGAAAAAGGACGTGTGACAATACCGACAGACCTTGATGTGATTAAGGAAACACTGGATATTATGGGGGAATGGGGCGCAGATGCAATCCGTGACTGTGATGGAACCGAGTTTCCGCAGGAACTGAAAGATACCGGCGCAAAGATCTATGCAACCTATTATACAACA
>ERZ836441.3281-NODE-3281-length-11126-cov-18.789811_pt1 | contig 11126 bp, 9 predicted proteins | sample MGYA00519686_ERZ836441 | MGnify/ENA primary metagenome ERZ836441 (study PRJEB31850, sample SAMEA3708800) | human gut metagenome | biome: human gut; feature: human-associated habitat; material: faeces | place: China | collected 2014 ... | reverse complement strand
TTCGGGACTTTTCCCAGCGAACCTTGTAGCCCTCGCTCTCCATCAGCGCAATGAATTCCTCACGGGTGAACGCATGGCGCATACAATCGTTGATGATATTCATGAGCTGCAGCTTTTTGCTCTGACCACGGGCTGCTGTGTGATACTCACCGATGGTCATAGTCTTTGTTTTCTGCTTTTGTTCCCTTGGTTGAAACACAGGAAGTGAAAACTCCCTGCAGACCATGTCGTTGCGATGCCGCAGTTCCTGGAGCTGCTCCTTTGCGATATGCAGTTTCCGTCCGGTATCAAAGTTGACCGAGTTGATGAGAAAGTGAGAATGGATGTGCTCCCGGTCTACATGGGTGCAAACCAGCACCTCGCAGCCGTCAAAGTATTCTGCCAGCCGCCGCGCGGCTTCGTGAGCCTGCCGGGGATCGACCGCCGCGCGGCTTCGTGAGCCTGCCGGGGATCGACCGCCGCGCCTTTCGGAAAGCTCTGCACCATGTGGTAGAACATCACGCCGCCGTCCTTGTGGTAGAGCAGCTTCGTGTTCAGGAAATCGTCGCAGACGCTCTGCGGCTGGCAGTTGATGCCGCTGACGAGCGGCTCGCCCTCCCATGTGGTTTTCTTTTCCTGCATGACATAGCGCATCACGCCACACATGGCGGCGCGGGACTGTGTGCCCCGCTTGTAGTTCACAAAATGTATGATGGCGATATCGCTCACCGACCTTCCATGACAGCCCGCAGCGCGGCGCTGACCTCAGACAGCTCACCGGCAGCTTTTTCCAGACCGATGACCTGCACCTTGCCCATGTTGGCGAGGACGGTGAGGCGGTTGATGTTGCCGCCGATGCCCTTGAGCTGGCGGAGCAGTTCCTTCTGCTCGTCGATGACGATGATTCGCTTGCCGAGACAGCAGGCGGTGACATAGTCGCTCATGGACATGTGGGTCTTCGCCGCCAGTGCCCTGATCTTCTCACGGTCAGCGGACGCCATGCGCGTGCTGAATTTGATATCTTTTTTCATGTTTTTCTCCAATCGTAGCTTTAAGTGGGTCCGGGCTTCCGCCCAGAATTTGGGTGCAGGGCTTTGCCCGCTCGGTGCATTTGGCAGGGCAGCGGCTTCGCCGCAGACCAGACAAATGCGATGCTGGCTGTCGTCCGAGCGGACGACGAATCTCTCGTCCTGCCGCAAGCGGCAGGACTCGCGCTCTCTGTCGCTCGTCCTCTTCCCACCGAAACCGCTTCGCTGGGTTTCGGCGGGAGCCCTGTTGGGGGAGGTGATAAAAACTCCCGTTTTGCATTTTTTGGGTGCTTCTATGTGGGGGTGGTATCACTACCCTCGGCGTGCGCTTCATGCTGTCGAAACGCTGGACGCCCGCAGCTCACGGCGGCTTATTCGCCGTTTTTATGCCGTCTCGGAATTTGCCCCGTGCGGGCTGAATGTTCCCTCGGCGTGTACACCACCACCCCGTCCCCAAACCGTGCACACAGCGGCTCACACGCCGAAACACGGGGCGGTTTCCCCGCCCGAGACATCGGCAGGGTCGATAGGGTCAACAGCTTGGGTACCCAGTGCATCGTCACTTTCGGCACGGCGCAGTTCGATGAGCCGCTTGCCGTTGCTGCGGCGCACCACGGCGGAAATACCGATTTTGCTTAGTGCGGCAACGCTTTGCAGGATCAGACGGGATACCTTTTTCGGCGTGATGCCCTCGCTGCCCACAGGGTCGATCTGCGCGGACAGCTCCGTGGGAGTGCCGATAAATTCCGTGCGGTCACGCATCAGTTCAGAGAGAAGAATGACGATTTGGCCGCCCAGAAGTTCCGGCTGCGTCCGGCTGTCCGACACCAGCTCCCACACATTTTCCTCGTTGCGCTCCAACGTCAGCTCCCGGTACTCGATGTCGCGCCCGATGCAGGAGAGCGTCGCCTTGCCGCTGCCGCGCTTGTCCTCCACCAGTGTGAAGCTGGAATCCACCGCGCCGCTGATAGCCGTTGTGCCGGAGATGCGGCTGAACACATCGTCGGCAAGTTCCTTTCGCAGATGGTGGATCAGCAGAATGGCGATGCCGTGGGTGTCCGCGATGTGCTTCAGCACGGAGAGGTCACGGTAGTCATTTGCATAGGTGTTGTCATAGCCGGCGCCGCGGATCATTTGCAGCGTGTCGATGATGACCAGCACCGTGTCGGGGTGCTCAGCGAGGAACGCGCAGAGCTGTTCCTCCAGACCTTTACCAAGGGTATCGCTGTTGGTGGTGAAGTGGACGCTGGCGGGAGCGTCCTCTGTAATCTCGAACAGGCGGTTCTGGATGCGGAGGGTGGAATCCTCCAAGCAGAGGTAGAGCGTGGTGCCCTGCTTCACGCCCATGCCCCAGACGGCTTCACCCTTCGCCACCGTGACGGCCAGCCACAGCGCCAGCCAGGACTTACCTACCTTGGGTGAGCCCGCAAGGATGTGCAGTCCCTGAGAGAGCAGCGTGTCCACCACGAAGTTTAGCGGCGCGAGCGGCTGACTCATCAGCGTTTCTCCGTCGATGGTCAGCAATCGGTTTTCTTTTTTCAATTTCGGATCCTCCTTAAAAATATTGCTCCCATCGGAACGATGAGAGCGAAAAAAGCAGAGGGGCGTTACCACGGGACGGCGCGTGGTTTCTTCCCTCTGCTTGTATTGTGGAGGAATTTATGCTATGCTGAGAAAAAGCATGGACAGATTAAAATTCATGTAGGACAGATTTTACCAGGAGGGGCACACATGGAGGGCAGCATCGTTTTCTACACCTATGGCAGTACGCTGGAGCTATACGGTCAGCAGTTCACTGCCGGTATGTTGACCGCCGATCTGCTGAATCTGTCGCCGGACGAATATCGACCCATGAGCAAACGTATGAAGCAGGTCACCAGCCTTGCGGAAGAATATGAGCAGAGCGGGAGCATAGAGCTTTGGTGGAAGCTGAATGAGGAACTGGCGGCGCTATGCGGAGTGCTGCGCCGCTACGCGGTGTTCCGCCTGCTGCTGGACGAGAGCGAGGACGCTTTCTTCTCTGTCATACGGGAGGTCACGGGGCAGTTCGATTTGTTTCCAAAAGAGAAGCATAAGCCGTCAGAGGAAATACAACGGAAACGACTTGAGCGCGTGGCGAATGAAATCTCCGCGCGCAGTGAAACGGTCAAGGATGTTCCGCTTGACCTGTTCCATCCGAGCGAAGCAGCTTTAGAAAAAGGCGATGCCTTTTATTACGAAATGCTTCGTGCCATCGGTCCTACCAAGGACGCATGGCGTGATTACAAAAAGTACGTCCGCCGTTATGAAACATATCTTCACGACATTCGCGCTTTCAACGGTACTATTCGGAATTTCATCAGCTTTAGTCTGTCCAAGCTGAAGCATAACAGCCCAGAGGACTATGCCGCAGCACTCTACGGCTTCTACAATGATGAACGCATTGCGGAAAAGCTCATCGTCAATCCCATCCGCAACAACGGCGACTGCTATACGACCCACGACGCCTACGAGCTTTCCTATGTGCCGCGGCCGCTGCCGGACGGCTCTGTCGCTATCTGTCAGGAGCATGTGACAGATAGCTTGCAGGCACTGATGAAAGCGGATTATATGCTGGCGCTGAACAGTGGGCACAACATCCGCCGCTGCATCATCTGCGGACGGTATTTTCTGCTCAAGAGCGGTGTCCATGCTTTGTACTGCGAAGGGGCCTGTCCCCATGCGCCCGGCTACACCTGCCGGCAGTTCGGCACGGTGGAGGTGCAGAAGGAGCTGGCGAAGGACATTCCCAAGGTCAAAGTCAAGGTGACCGCCTTTGCCCGCATCACAAAGGATATGCAGCGGGGCGCGATCTCACAGGAGGACACAAGAAAAGCCAAGGACTATGTGCGGGATCTGCTCTATGACGCTCTGCGTGACGCGAATATCTCCGTAGAGGCTTTCGAGCAGCGTATTTCCTCTGAACGCGTTTACCAGCACTGTGGGATCACCAGAACGGCCAATCCGAGGGGCCGTCCGCCGAAGGAAAAGGCGGGTGAGCAAGTATGAGCAACGAGCAACTAATTCGCCAATATTATGACGGTGATGATGCTGCGCTGGAAAAGCTGTACCATAAAAACATCGGTCTAATCCGCGGCATCGCCAAGGAAACCGCGGCGGAGTTCAACTGCCTGATGACGGACTCACATCACCCAAATCAGTTTTCCGCGTATACGAAAACGATTCTGGACGATCTCTGCGGCGAGGGCGCGTTGGAACTTCTGACACGGATTCAGAGCAGAGAATATGACGAGAGCCGCGCCGCGCTCACCACCTATCTTTACCCGCATTTGAAGGGGCGCATGACCCGCTGGCTGGAACAGAATATTGGCTGCATGGCGTCGAGCAAGGATGAGATGGCTGCCGTCCGGCAGGCGCAGAGGCTGTATCATGTTGCATGGAAGGATACCGGCGAAATCGCGGAGGAGCTGGGTATCCCCGAGGCTCGCGTCAGCCGGTATGTTCGCTACAACACCCATTTCCTCGGTGTGCATGACCTTGTCCCGGAGGGCTATGACGGCGATCCCTATGAGCGGCTGATGCCTGGGATGCTCTCCGTTTCGGCGGAGCAGGCCGTGTACCGCAAGGTCTGCATTGAACTTCTCAGGGAGTTGTTCGACACCCTGCCGAAGAAGGATAGAGATATTCTCGGCAAGACCTGCGGCGTGTTCGGATACCCGGAGGCGACCTTGAAAGAGATCGGAATGTATCACATGATGAAGGAGTCCGCCGTGGAGAAGGCAAAAAACCGTGCGGTCGAGAAGCTGAGAGAAACCTATCCTGGCAGCGGGCTTCAACTTTGGAAAGTCGTTCATCGTATGATGCAGAGACCGATTCTGCCACCGGGGGAGGACAGTGAGCTGCGGCGCAATTTTCCGCAGTATGTCCGCGCCTTGGCGGAGGTCTATGGCGTGCTGAATGAAGCCACCTCAGATATAGATAACATCTCTATATAGACAGAACAGCAATACAGACTTTTGTACACCCCTTTATGGTAATATCTATGCAAGCATCGAAACCGATGCTATACTATGAGAGGAGATGTCTTTATGCATTATTTCAAAACAAACAAGGTCTGCGCCACTTGCGCCTATTGGACCGGAAGCCGCAATCTGGTGAATTCCGGAAATTCTTCGGAGCCGACCAGTAATAGCGCCAAGTGCCAAATTCCAAACGGTTCCAATCGGGGCAGTACAAAGTTTTGCAGTTCTTCCTGCTCTAATTGGGCTAAGTGGCCGGTACTGAAGTAAAACGACACGGAGGGACTGCATTATGCTGACGGAAAAAGCCAATGCCATCTGCCTTTTGGAGGTTCTAAAGGAGTATTCCGATGCGGAACACATTCTGCCCATGCGGGAGATCATTGCAAAGATGCAGTCCCTCTACGGTATCAAAATCGACCGCCGCACCGTATATGGGGCCGTTGCACTTTTGATTGAACTCGGTTACGATGTCTCCATTTACGAGGATAACGGTGTGGGCTATTACTTACGAGATCGGGAATTGGAGCCGTCGGAAGTCCTGCTGCTGACCGATGCGGTATATTCTTTCCCGTTCATCCCGGCAAGGCAGACTGAGCAGCTTGTCCAAAAACTGCAAAAGCAGCTCAGTGTCCACCAGCGGAAAAAGTATCGCCATCTGACCGTCGCCCGGCAGGGACATAAGACCGGTAACCGGCAGGTTTTTTGGAATATTGAGCAGTTGGACGAGGCCATTACACGCAAGAAGAAAGTGACCTTGGATTACTTGCACTACGGATATGACAAACGGCAGCATCCTACGGCGACCTACACTCTCAGCCCCTATGAGATGGTGTACACCAACGAACACTATTACCTTATCTGCGTCCCCGACCACGATCCGCACACGCGGTTGTACCGCATTGACCGCATGGCGGATATTCGGATACTGGACGAGCCCCGCAGCGAAACGCCGGCGCAGAAGCAGGAGGCGCAAGATGCCGTTTACGCCTTTGTAGGCGCGCCGGAGCGGGTGGTGCTGCACTGCGACCGCGCCGTGCTGGACGATGTGCTGGACCGCTTTGGTACGGACATACAGATTTTTGAGCGGGACGAGCAGACCTTTACCGCCGTACTGACCACCCCGCCGCGCGGTGTCAAATTCTGGGCATTGCAATATCTGTCGTATGTAGAGGTGGCAGAGCCCGCTTGGCTGCGGCAGGAGATCATTGAGAGCATTGGGCAAAACTGGTATAGCACGGGAGAACGCTAATATGGGAAATCTCATTTCCGAAGAAACCCTTCATAAATTGGAAGCTGATACATCGTTCCAACAGCTGTCTCAGAAGATGCAAACGCCGAACATTTTTGAGGTCTTGGGTATTACAAATGCCGAGATCCGCCACAGTAATTTCTTGGCATGGCTTCTTGATCCCAACGGCAATCACGGAATGGGAGATAAGTTTTTGCGGGAGTTTGTCTCAAAGTTAGGGCAAAGAGAAGTGGTCCCCGAAAATGTGACAGTCTGTATTGTGAGGCGTGAGTGGCAGCACATTGACTTGTTGGTTTTATGCCAGAAAGAAAAATACTTGCTGTGTGTCGAAAATAAAGTGTTCTCTGAAGAACACGATAATCAGCTTCGCCGTTATCGGGACATGCTATTAGAAGAATACCCCGGTTACACCATGTCGTTTGCATTTCTATCTCCGGATGGAATTGCTCCGTTATCGGCAGATGACCAGCAATACTGGCAGCCAGTCAGCTATGCAGATATTTTAGACGCAATCGAAAGTGCGAAAGGCGGTAGTGCTCTTTTGCCGGAAGTAAATATGCTGTTGGATCATTATACAGCAGCTATCAGGAGGCACATCGTGGGGGACGATAACATTAAAAAGCTGTGTCAGGACTTTTATGACAGACACAAAGAAGTGCTCGATACCATTTATGAAAACTGTAAAACCTCGCTCAACCCAATCTGTGAAGTAGCGGAAGATTGGTGTAGAGAAAAAAGCGAACAAGGCGAGTTGATTTTCAGTCCTCAGTGGTCCAATAATACATATACCCGATTTACAACCGAGACCATCCGAAAGTTGTTTCCCCAGCACACTAAACCCATCAGTGGCTGGAAAACAACAGATATGGCATTTTATGAAATCATCAAACGCGAAAACTATTTCAAAATCACGCTCTCATTGTGCAGCGACAATCTAACAGATGAGCAACGTGCGGCTTGTGACCGCGTCAGTCAGGCACTGAATCGTCCCGACAGAAAGGAAGATTGGCGATGGAAACGCATCCGGAATTGGCCGCGTCATACAATCGAGTCCGAGCCAAACAGCGAAAACTATAAAGAAGAAATCTATAGATACTTGAATACAAATTGGCGAGAAATACAAAAATTCGAAAATGATTTGCTCAATAAAACGGAGTAATCGCGCGGAACCCTGTACGGACATTTGTACAGGGTGCTGTGCTATTCTATCAGCAGAACAGAAATCGTACGAATGGTGCCGGGACGCGGCGCAAAGAAAGGATGAGCAACTATGAAATACACTTCTGCACAGGCAAATAAGCTGCTGAAAAAGCTGAATGACGAATATTCCACCCTACTGGATAAAGAACAGCGCAGCCGGGATTTCCGCGCGGCGATGGGCGAGGACATTGAATCTGTGCGTCCCGCCTATGATTACGCAAAAACACAGGCGCGTCTTGAAGAACTGGAGGGAGCGATCCGCAGACTTAAGCACGCCATCAACCGCTTCAACACGACGCAGGTCGTGGATGGCTTCGGGATTACGATCGACGAGATGCTGGTCTATATTCCGCAGCTGACCAAGCGGAAGAGCAAGCTGCTTGAAATGAAAAGCAGGCTGCCCAAAGAGCGCGTTGAAGAGCAGTACGGCCGGCAGTCGAACATTATCGACTACACCTACACGAACTACGATCTGGCGGCTGTGGAGGCGGACTATGAAAAGACCTCTGATGAACTGTCTCGTGCGCAGCTTGCGCTGGATACTGTAAATCAGCGGGATTCCTTTGAATTCTGTGAATAAACTCTTTCCGTCGTATCGAGCGGCCTGCCAAAAAGACCGACAGTTTCGTTTCCTGTCTGCGTTTAAGGTCATAGATGGGAACCCGTTATTCTTTTTGTTATCTGTTATGTCTGCCCAGGTTTAAGGATGGGGACACCAACATTGATCTGGCACGGTCCTCGACGCGAAAAAACTTTTTGGGAAACTGAAGTACGGTTATAAGTTCCCACACAGAATATATTCTGCACAAAGTTACGAGGTATTATCTAAAATCGCAGAGCACCTTGACAGTTTCTACTTTATGGACTTATCATATTAATAAAATCAGCCCTTTGCAGTAGCGTACAGCCTAAAGCCAATTTCTTTAGGAGGAACAGCGAGTCGCTGTTCTGGATTTCAAGGTTATCCGCATCGCATAGCGATGCCCAAATCTGATACGCTCCGGCGAATAGCCAATCACTTCATGATTCTCGATTCGCCTCCGCTTAATCAGACCATTTTGTACTGCAAAGGGCTGATTTTTGGGAGGACGCTACACATGAAAATAGAAGGAAGCTGTGTGACCTTTGAGCCGTGCGATGCGGCTTTTGTGAAGAAGTTCGAACCGTTAGAAGCAGCAAATATGGTTTTGGATTACCATTCTGTCCACCCCAACATGCCATTTCTTTATGATGCCGAGCAGCTGGCCGGTTTTTTTGGCATAAGCTGTGGTGAATTAAACCATATTGTCAATCACATTCAAAAAGAGTATAAAAAGGCATTTCTCCCCAAAAAAGATGGTACTTATCGCAGCCTATACATACCAAGTATCAGACTTCAATTTTGTTTGGGTCCAATCAAGGATAGAATTCTTTCACAGCTCCCTGTTTCAAAATTTGCAACTGCTTATCAAAAAGGAAGCTCTACTCGCAAAAATGCAGAGCCACACATTGGGAAAAAGAACCTTCTAAAACTGGATATTACCGATTTTTTCGGAAGCATCTCTTTTGAACAAGTCCTCTGCGCAGCTTTCAACACCCGCTATGTATCGAAGCAGGTCGGTTTTCTGCTGACTTCCCTGTGTTGCAAAAATGATGCTCTTCCACAAGGCTTTCCAACATCTCCTGCGCTCTCCAATATCGTCATGCGTCGTTTTGATGACCAGATCGGTCGCTGGTGTAACCAACGCCAAATCACCTATACTCGCTATTGCGATGATATGACCTTTTCCTCCGACCATCCGCTTTACGGAGTCTATCAAAAAGTCAAAAAAATGTTGTTTGAGATGGGCTTTGAATTGAATGAAGCGAAAACACATTTCATCAGCAATGCTGACCGGCAGACGGTAATGGGTTTGGTCGTCAATGAAAAGCTCTCCATCCCCAGCAGCTATAAACGAAACCTGCGGCAGGAAATTTACTATACTTTGAAGTTTGGCATAGAGGACAGCATCGTACACGGTAATCGGTTGAATTTTCTCGAAGATGGTCAACCAATTCGCTGCCCTACATATATGACACACCTAATAGGAAGTGTGCAGTATGTCTTGCAAATCGAACCGGAAAATCGTTGGTTTCTAAATGCCAAGCAAAAGCTGCTGGACTATGCTCGTGCATATTTTAGAGACGAAGGATTAGAGGAAGAATACTATTTGCATCGCAGTCGCTTACGCGAAAAAGATGAATGAAATGCAGGGCAGCGACCTCGGACTTCAGGATCGCATTCACATTTACAATGAAGATTCGATAGGGATGCCTTCTGCCGAATTTTGGGAGAATAAAGCAGGGTTGTCACGGGATTTCCTCACCCGCAGATACGCTTTTCTCCGTTGTTTCCGCCCGGTTTTTCTGTTCGTGGGTCACGGCGTGGGTCAACTGGAGATTTCCGTTCGCCAAGGCATACCAGCCATCCCAACATGACCTCCCGCCCCAAAAGTCTGGCCGTCCCGGTTTTGTCCCGGTTTGCAAAATGGCCTTGCAATCCACCTGCCGCCGTGCTATACTTTCACCGTAATTGAATAGAAAATCTTCAGGGCAGGGTGCGATTCCCTACCGGTGGTACAGCCCACGAGCCGCAAGGCATGATTCGGTGAAACTCCGAAGCCGACAGTACAGTCTGGATGAAAGAAGATGACAACGCAACGCAGTGGACTGCTTTGCGTCTATGGAAGTTGCTCTGGGATGTGTTTACATTCCGGAGCTTTGCTTTTACACAAGGATACTTGTGAGACTGTCGAAAAAGTGTTAAATTTTCCACAACGGTAGGGAAGGGTGTGTGCGGGAAACCCAAGAAGGGTGTCCTGTGCCATTGAAACCCTTAGTTTTCAGAACTTTTATAAAGTTCTGAAAACTTGCTCAGCGGGGAGAAAAGACTTTTTCGACACGCTGACTTACGTTTTCGCCTTGCCCTGAACGGTTCGTTCAGGGCTTTTTCTTTTGGAGGTAACGATATGAACGATGCGGAATATATGCGTCTGGCCTTGGTGCTGGCGGAACGGGGCCGGGGCTGGACGGCGCCCAATCCCATGGTGGGCGCCGTGATCGTAAAGGATGGCGCAGTTATCGGACAGGGCTGGCATGAGCGGTACGGGGAACCTCACGCGGAGCGAAACGCGCTGGCAGCCTGCACCGCCGACCCCGCCGGAGCCACCATGTATGTGACGCTGGAGCCTTGCTGCCACCACGGAAAGCAGCCGCCCTGCGTAGATGCGATCCTGGCATCCGGCATCCGCCGGGTGGTGATCGGCTCCGCCGACCCAAATCCGCTGGTGGCGGGAAAGGGCGTGGCGATCCTGCGCGCTCACGGCGTGGAGGTGACGGAAAACGTTCTGCAGGAGGAATGTGACGCGCTGAACAGGATCTTCTTCCACTACATCACCACCGGGCGGCCCTTCGTTTCCATGAAATACGCCATGACGATGGACGGCAAGATTGCAGCCTTCACGGGTGCGTCCAAGTGGGTCACGGGAGAGACGGCCCGGCGCCATGTCCAGCAGCAGCGGCACCGGTTCCGGGGCATCATGGTGGGCGTGGGCACCGTTCTGGCGGACGATCCCCTTCTGACTTGCCGCATGGAGAACGGGCGAAACCCCGTTCGCGTCATCTGCGACACCCATCTGCGGACGCCGCCGC
>ERZ836441.3262-NODE-3262-length-11196-cov-9.099452_pt1 | contig 11196 bp, 21 predicted proteins | sample MGYA00519686_ERZ836441 | MGnify/ENA primary metagenome ERZ836441 (study PRJEB31850, sample SAMEA3708800) | human gut metagenome | biome: human gut; feature: human-associated habitat; material: faeces | place: China | collected 2014 ... | reverse complement strand
CTTGAATACCGATGTTATCCTCTTTAATCACCGCATTTATCAAGGCTTTTCGCATAATCTCATCATCAAGGCGAGTGATATTGCCTTCGATAAATAGCGTTTGAAGGAATTTTGTTGGATCTTTTAGTTCGCTTGTCCGCTGTCTAATCGGCATGAGTGGGAAACTAGTGTTAGATTCCAAAGCCTTGATAATCTTAGAGACTCCCATCGCATCGTAGCCAAAGAAAACCACATCAAGCTGATTATCTTCCACATACTCACAAAACCAACGGTACACTTCCTCTGGATTGATTAGTCCTTGTGGATGGCTTGTAATTGTACAAAAACCTTTTTTCTCAAGCTCACGATAATTGACGCCATCTTGTTTTTCTTTGGCTTCAAGTGAGCCTGCTTGTTGCCACGGAATGAAACTATGCTGTTCTATATGCCATTTTTGGCTACCGTCTGCCCCTAGATAAGGATAGACAAAGCCAATTGCGGTGTTGTCGCTAAACATTGAGGCATCAAGCCCAACATAAGCACGTCTGCCACGTATATCAAAATCAGAAATGACCGAGCGCTCGATGTCTTCCAGCTTTAAGAAGCTGTTTTCATCTTGTTCGCCCCAAAGGTTCATATTCTTGATTATAAAATCGTTGATATTTCCAGATAAAAGGTCAGCGTCTCTCTTATCCATAAGACCTTTTAAAAGCGTATCGTGTTCGCTTTCAAGGTCTAATAAGGGGTTCGACTTGCTCCATGTTTCAGGCATATAAATCTCATCTATGCTATCCTGCGACCAAACGAGGCACAATTGAGTATCACCAGCCCTGTCGTCACGCTCCATAATCCCTTGCATCATCCGTTCATCGTGTCTTAATGGCGAAGTGGGGTTTGGATAGGCAGTGGAAATTTGAATAAATTGTCGGTTTGGAATTTTAACCTGCCCAGAAACGATTTTAGAAATGCTCGTTCGGTCTTTCAAATCACCCGACTCATCCATAATCGCATTGGTCAAGTAAAGTGGAATCCATCATAGTTACCGCTTTCGGAAGATATAGCCCTTAAAACGTTGTTATTCGTTCTCATAATGACTTGTTCTGACTGGATAGATAAGTCCAACTCTTCAGCTAGAGACTTAAAAGGTTCTTTGGTGATTATCTGTTTAAGCATATTCTTAATATAGCCCATGAGCTTCATGGTCTGCTTAAAGTTGATTGAGCTTACCAAATAGTCTTGGTTAGACAGTCCGAGGCTTTCAAAAAGGAATGAGAAGCACATAGAAATAGCTTGTATGTATGTTTTCCCTTGACTACGACCAACAGATACAATGACCTGTGAAAAACGTTTGCCACCCGTTTCATTGCGCCAGCCAAAAGATTGACTAAGTAAAAATTCTTGCCACCCCATAAGTGCTGTAGGCTCACCAGTATCCACATTGGGACAGATTTTAGCGAACTTCAAGACCTTGCCGGCTTCAGCTAAATCATAGTGGTAAGGAAAATCAGGCTTCCCTTGATGTCTTAAATCCCGCAAATGCCGTAAGCAAGCAAGTTGCATCATGTAACCAGCTTGTGTTTTCCCATTCATCACCTCAAAAGCGTATTTAGTCCCTGGGTCTTGATATTTTTCTCTAACTTCCGAAAAGTCGCTGTCTTGATATATCTTTGTTATTGTTTTATTCGTTATTTGTTTAGTTTCCACTTTTTAAATCACCCCCCTTCTAATAAAAAGAGATGGGGAAATAAATTCCTCATCTTTTTAACTGTTTAAAAAGTCCTGCATCATTTCAGCAGTCGATTTTTCAGGTTTGCTACTATCAGCAATCGTCAGCAACTCTGCCCTGCCTTTTGGCGTAAGACCTAGTTGCATGGCTATCTGATTCAGCGTAGTTGTTGCATCCTTCATCGTTGCAACCGCTGGATTCTTTTTAAAGCCAAGCGACTGCTCGCCTAAAATCTCACCGCTTCCCTGCGCCTGTACAAGCTTTTTGATTTCCTGCTGGATGCCGTTTAGCTTGATATCTTCATAAGCCAGCTTGTAAATTTCGTAGTTAGTGCAGTAGGATTCCACCAAGAATGTATCTATGCGCTCGACCTTGCCTGTTCCTTCTAAAAACGGAACGACTTTGCGCCAAACCTCCCTAGCTACCTGTCCTAGATAGTTTGGTGGGTCACTCGGTAAACGCCCTTTATTTTGTTTATAAAATGGATTTTTAACCAAGTTCGCCTCACCTCCTTCTAGTTCATTTTGACATCCTTTAAAAATCTGAAAAATTGGTCTGCGACATAAAAGAACACCTTGTGGCGGCTCTCCTTGGCACGAGAAGGGGGCGGGGGTCAATTTTAAATCGTGTCGAGGGTTATTATACCACCCTTATTCTAAAAGCGTGCTATGGGCTTATTAGAGGGGTTTAACGACGTCCTCTTTTTTGCGGGCTATTAAATCTGCCCACGTAGCCACGGAAAGTCGTAGCTCGGTGTTCTGTTTCGTTCTATTTTGACCAGTACCATAGATTTCTTGCTCCAAGGTACGTTTGGTGTTATCGCAGCTCCTACACGTTGCTACCACGTTTGAAATTTCAGTTCGAAGTTCTGGAGCTATTTCAACGGGTGTTACGTGGTCGCCTATGCGTGCGTCTGGTGTGGTCATACCCAAGGCAAGACAGTACTGACATAGATAGTTGTCACGTTCTAATGCAATCTTTCGAATAGAAGACCAAGTCTTTGAGCGATAGAATGCGTAGCGTTCTTTACTCTCATCGTCTCGGTTCCTTATTCGTGCATTGTATCTAGTGCGTGAGTATCTCTGTCTCTCCTCTGTGTATGCTGCTTCCATACTGCTATGTTTACTACAGTAATGTAATGGTCTCTCTGTTAGAGCGTGGCATCCATCTGCCCTGCATCGTCTGACCATTGGCATGGGTATACCTCCTCTCAATCAGATAAAACAAAAGAAGAACACTACTGTGTCCTTCTGATTCGATAATACTATACTACCATGACTAGAGTATGATGCACTATAGATTGGTATAGACCAATGCAGATTAGTCCAAATACTTCTCAGCTTGTCTTACCTTCACATAGTATGTTGCCTTACTAAAGCCCATGCGGTCACATATCTGCCAGATATCTAGCTGGTCTATGTACACCATCTGGAGTAGGGAGCGTGCCTCTATATCCCCCACCTCTGCTATTTGACGGCGGAAGGCTCGCTTTTGCTTAATAGCTTCGACAAGGAAACGTTTCATTTCCTCCCGTTCCGTCATAAGTTCCACATAGATATCATCCTTGTCCTTACGTTTGCCACCTTGCACCATATCTGTTTGCATAGCACCAGCCGTAACCTTAAGAGCTTGAGATTCTAAGCGTTTAATCTGTTCTGTCTGACTGTCAATGTACCTGTCTAATGCCTTAATCTTTTGCAGCCGTTCCACTGTTCTCATAAATTACATTCCTTTATGGTATAATATTATTAATAGCGTTTGAACAGTCCTGGGCATTAGTCTGGGTCTTTTTTGTTTACAAGAATAAAGAAGGATTAAGTTATCACCTCCCATGCGTTAGATTTAGTCTTGCCACCAGTAATGCAGAGACTAGGGTGAAAAGAAATCAAAAAGGATTCCTCGATTCTAATTATTTATTTACTGGGTTTGTTGAGCAAGGTCTGTCAGCTTGCTCGATGTTGAAAAAGTGTCTCTTGGATAGTGTGACAGACTAACAGCCAGTGACGGAATCGAACCATCTGAACCGTTCTGGCTACAAACCCATTGCCAATGCCGTGTATAGAGCATGTTTAACGCTGGGTTTCTTACGACCTAATTCGCCTTTAGTGCGATATTTGAGAACAATACGATCAATTTCATCGTCTAGTTTTTCAGGCCATTCGTAATTATTTAAGACATATTTGGCAATCTTGCTGAATAGGTCTCTGGAAAATAGCCCTTCCATTTGAATGACCTTGAGTGGCGTTAGAACGATACACTCGACATAGCATCGATTGATTGAGTCTTTGATTCTATTAGCTTCTTTCTTATCGCAGCCTTTAACGTCCATGATGTATTTAGCCATGCTGTTCTTATGAAGGTTGCGTAGTTCTTTCACTTCACCTTGAAATTGCTTAAACAATTCCTCTGGCAATCCCGCATTAGTGGTATCTACGATTGGTCGAGTGACCTTGCCTCTTGTGTAATTCTTGGCCAGATAATCTTGAAGGTCGTTGAATAATTCATCAGAAATAATTCCTTTTAGCTTTTCTGCAGTGTTGGGAGTCATTTTCCAACGCTCAACGACTACATTGTTAAATGCTTGATAAGCAAGACGGGCTTGTAAATCGTCGCACTGTCTCACCTTTTGGAAAAACTGCTTATAATCTCTCGGATGTGCCTCTTTAAGAGCTGCATGCTCACTGACTAACCTCTGATGAAGTTCTTTGGTCAGTCCGGAATATTTGTACTTCACGTTCATGGGTGCCACCTCTCTATCACTTTGTGATCTGTGACATATCCCTCTAACGAGATTTCTATAAGTTCTCCAGAACTCCACTCATATCGGCCTTGTTTGACTATAACTGTCGACAGTGTCCGTCTGAACAGCGGGTCCATCCCGCAGACAATAGCCATATCTTTTCTAAAACGTCCGCGTTCAAAAACCACATCATAGAGTTTTGAGACGTTTTTCATTACCGCTTTTTTTCGCTGCCGCTTGTTCATTGACCTCTCCCTCTTAAATAGCTGGGAATATCATCCCCAATATTCACGCTGTCGTACTGCTCTTTGCTTACAAGGAATTTACCGTAAGCTCCACAGTCAATAGTGTAGAGATCATTAATTTTCTCTTTCCCGGTCACCTTACCGTGCATCTCTGCGCCCACGTTATCTACACGATGGATAGTTACTGTCTCTACCCTGCGTGGCACTGTCAGGACGTAGTAGACTGACAGCATGTTGATAGCTAGTGATACTAGTAGTATGATTGTCGCTATCGTTAAATCTTTATGTTTCACTCATAAACTCCTTATATACTTTTTCGAAAATCTCACAGACCAGACTTTGAGGAACGTTTGATCTCTCATTATAGGATTTCGTCCAATCTTGAAATTTGATGTCATTTGATTTCTTTACATTTTTTAAGATTCAGTTCAATATTTCCAGAAAATCGAGTTGGTTTAGAAATCGGATAATCATCATAATTGTTGTACCTTGTATGATTCTCAAACGGGATTTCGAAACCCAACACTCTCTCGATGTATTGCCAAATTCTGCCATGAGCTGGGTTCTCTATGATCCAATATTTTGGCTTATATCGTTTAATGATTTCAACTGTATTGAACACACACAATTCACCATTAATGCGTTTCATAAGTTGTTTATTTGGATAATATTGATATCTGTCATAATCCTTATGATCACGAACGGTAAATATCGACAAGGGTTCTTGTGGTTGAAATAAAGAGTCGCCTTGCTCTTGTTTCCAACACGCATTACCTCTATCCATGGCACTAGCGTTAGACCAACTTTCGCACGGTGGACTGGCAATAATCAGATTGATAAAATGATGATTTTTATTTTCAATATCAATGCCTATTGGATAGATTTCAATATCTTTGTCTAGTTTCTTAACGCCCTTGGTATATGATCCGTTTCCACTGTCAAATAACGCCCAGACAATCATTTTCAAAGATCTTCCTCCTTGACGAATGTTCCATTTATCATCTTTCCCTTTCTGTTCTTAATCTCCTCGTAAGCAATACCGAGACACTCAGTCACATCGAGGTCTAGTTGATGTGCTAGTACGATAATTGTTACCAGCGTGTCACCGATAGCGTCTTTCAGTGCTGCTTGTGGTTCCGTGAATTTCGTCGGTTTCAAGAGTACATCCCGAATTTCTCCGACTTCCTCAGTTACACGCATCCACTGAATCTTTGGGTCAGCTTGTTTTAAGCTGCGTTCGTCTGCCCAATCGTTGACCTTGTCGATTAGTTCAGTAATCCCGTCCTTTGCCGGTGCATCAAGCCCCAACAGATAACCAACGCTAACACCGAAATATTCAGCCAGCTTTTTGGCTTCCGCCATACTGATTTTGTCGGTTCCGTGTTCCCATCTTAAAACCCTCAGTTTTGGCACTGCTATTTTTTCGGCTACCTCGACGATGGTTAGATTTTTCTGTTCTCGTAGATATCTAAGCTTGTTCATCGTGCGTCCTCATGTCTTGATAATCTCTAAAACTTTGAAATTTGCTGTATTCAGATATTGTCTGTTCAAGTGATTCTTCCACTAGAGCTGAAAGACTTTTGTAATTTCCGTACTCTTTCAAAGCTAAGATGTGTGTGAATAGATCACTGGAAATTGTAGCCTGCACTCTCTTGCTCACCACTCCACCTCTTTCACTTCCACGCCCGGGCAGTCGAATACCCACTTATTGAACATCATATCCATAATATCTCCCCTTGCTGCCGATTCCAGTTTTTATTAAAGTTGTCGCCCACGAGGGACTTTTCCCAAAAAACGCACTTGCTTCTCGTCGTGTTTCAAAAAAATATTTTTTAGATTCCAAAATATCTATTATGACGCAAGCTTTCTTAGTCTTTTTCGTCATATCCTGCATGTGTTTATCGCTTGATACTTCGGCTAATCCGTTTTGGTACGCTCTTCTTGTGTTCTCCAAGCCCGTTACCCACTCTAAGTTTTTTACGCAATTATCTGTTTTGATTCCATTAATATGATCTACTTGAGGTAAATTGCCTGGATTCGGTATAAAGGCCTTAGCAACTAATCTATGAGCTCTAAATGTTTTTTGTTTCCTTTTCCCCTTTGTCCCAACTTGAAGATTTATTAGCACATACCCATGACGTTTCACAATTCTTGACCTTACATTCTTTTTAGTTAACTTATTCCTAAATTCGCCATTTTCAGACACTTCATAATCCGGTGCTTCTAAAATCGTTTTCCATTCTTCATTCAACTTCTTTAACCTCTACTCCTTCACAAGAGAAAACCCAGCCAAAGCCGTTCGCTTCTAGCTCTGTTCTCGTAAAACTTCCACCCTCACTATATTGAGTCCTTGTAAACTGTGGCGTTAATTCCTCGTTGTTTAAGTAATATTTGCCTAGATATTGCCCTAAACGACCTTTAATTTTAACCGTATATTTAGCCTCTTTCTCGACCTCATAGCCGAACTGGTGCATGTTGACGAGGACACTAAACGGGCTTACTTTGCCACTAATCAGCCATTTTTGAAAGTCAGTCAAACCGCCACGCTCGTAATTTTCTTCAGATCGGCAGACCTCTCGATACAGATTTATCTCAAACTCGTCCTTATGTTCCTCATACCAATCCGCCACATACTGCGGAACTACTGGTTTAGGAAAGAATGAGTCATATAGGTCTTCTGCATACGATACAGAAATATGTCCGATTGTTGATAATTTCTCGATTGCTTCTTGTCTAGCCATTTAATTCAACTCCTTGTAAACGATTAATGCTGATGTATGGCAATATGTAGCACTAACACCGCTGTCGGCCACGCTTGAAATATTCGACTGATATTTGATATCAATGATTTTAATTTGTGGATTCTCTTCGATAAACTCATTAATCAATTCGTCGATGTCTTTGTAATCGGTGAATCCATATTTAACATCTAACCACTTCGTTCTAATCATCATTTTCCTCCATCCAAACAATAGCATCCACTGCCATGCTTAACTTCTTCAACGCTTCAACATATTTCAGTGCCTCTTCCTTGTCTGTGAAATGGCACTCTTTAACATCATCCATTGTGAGTGCTACTCGTACTATCCACCGCATTCGATTAACTCCACCGTATACATCCTAGAATTGCGATATTTAACGCCTCTCAAACGATGTAGCTCGTTGATAGCGTCGTTTTTGTTATTGAAAATATGCTCACTGTCTGGCATATTGTCGTAATATACGATTACTTTGTATTTCATAACTTGACTAATCTCCTTCCATTCTCCGATGTTCTTCGAGCATATACTGGTGTTCCGTAGTGACTAACACTATTTACTGATACGCCCAATTGTTCAGCGATTTCACGCTTGGTGCCCATAGCCAGTAATTCATCGCCTTTATACAAGGCATACTCTTTCACTTGCATAATTCCATCATCCTCGTAAGTAATTCTTCATCCGGTAACTGCTCAAGGGTTAAGATACGATTGAGCTTCTTTGCACTGATTCCTAGCTTAGCGCTGATATATTCCATATCTTCCTGATTAGCCCAGAACCACTTCGAGAATTCTTGTGTTTGACCTAATACACTTGTGTGATCATAACTCCCTGGAGCATATACACCGACTAGCTTGTCTTTATATCTGCTATTCATTCAAGCTCCTTGATTTCAAGTTCAATGCGTGGGTTAGGACTGTACTTCTTGCGAGCTATTAAACCGCAAACGATACTGTCATCCGTCCAGACGATACCCTTCTTGTCCGCTTTGTTGTAGCCAGCCTTTGAGATACTGTCAAATAGCGATTTAACCAGATTGTCAACGTCTGGAATTTTCGCATGCCAAAGCATTTCAGCCATGAATTTCTTGAATGTATCCCACGTTTTAGCTCTAGCTTTTGGCGTGGGCTTTTTTGATACACTCAAGGGAGCTTTCATGTAAAAGGTGACATCAACCATAATCGGGCCGTCAAAGAATTGCCCGTCGTATTCTTGCTCAATAAGTTGCGAGCACTGACGACGCCATGCCTTCATTTTAGGGTCTTCATAAGTTCCAAACTTGCTAAATCGTGGCCTTGTTTGAGGTTTAGGCTCGATATTTAAAGTCATTTTCATGCTGCACCTCAGAAGGGTAGGTCTGAATCTTGGATATCCATAGGGTTGCTATTCCCGTAAGCATAGTTGCCTTGCCCGAAGTTTTGGTTTTGCGGTTGTGGTGCTTGCTGGCCAATTGTATTGCCTTGATTTGCATTACTGCCTTCACGCGCTGCACGGCTTTCTAGCATTTGGAAGTTCTCAGCGACAACCTCAGTCACGTAAACACGTTGGCCTTGCTGATTCTCGTAGCTACGGGTTTGGATGCGTCCGGTGATTCCAATCAATGCGCCTTTTTTAGCCCAATTAGCCAAATTTTCGGCTTGCTGGCGCCAGATAACGCAGTTAATAAAGTCGGTTTCACGCTCGCCGTTAGCGTCCTTGAAGTTGCGGTTAACCGCAAGACTGAAAGATGCTACTGCGATGTTGTTGCCGGTGTATTTTAGTTCTGGGTCTCTTGTTAATCTTCCAACAAGGCAGACTGAATTAATCATTTGTTTTCCCTTTCTCTCTATTCACGGTTTAAAAAATCATCCAACGTTAGAACCTCATGTAGTTTTTTCTGTGATTTGCAATAATCACAATGTCCACACTTCTTAGGTTCTTCGTTTCCAAGCGATACTTGATATACTCTAGGGGCGTGCTCTTTGATATAATTTAGCCCCTCTGTGAGCCATTCCTCAGTCAGTTCGATAATTTCCTTATCTGGCTGTTTCTCTTTCGATACGGCCACAATAAACGGCTTGAATGTTGGATAATCCATTTGGCGTAGCAATTCTAAATAAGTCCCTAGTTGGACATGGTATTGAAACCCTAGAATGTTATTGACGGCAGTTGGTACTTTAGCATGCAATTCCTCTGACCATTCCTTAGTCCAGATAGATTTCATGGTCTTTAAATCGACCACATAGCCTTTTGAAAAGTTGATACTATCCAATTTCCCTTTGAATGGCACGCCAGCAATGAAACCAGTAACAATCTTTTCTTTTTCGACTTTGTCACCTTTCTTGCCGTGATAAAGATTATTGAAAAGTGCGTCGTCCTTAAGTGTGTCGATAACCTTCTCAGCTAACTTGAAATCAGATAACAGCCCATAAGGTTTGCGGCTTGAGAACATAGCTTTTTTGTTATCTTCTTTGAATTTCTCGTGAGCTTCCTCACTCTCAAAGTAGCTATGGACGTAATTGCCAAACAGTAGAGGTTTTTGATCTCGTTCATCATCCCAAACACCATCATCGATAGCTTTAGCTCTAGCTTCGCATTTCATGTATTCCTTGAAACGACTTACAGACATATAGGTTTTGTCAGAATAATAATTATCATCCGTCAAGATTGTTAGTTCAGTCATTTTCTACCTCTTTGATTTTGGTTGAATCACCTTCGAATAAGCTGACTTCTTCGATGATTTCACCAGTTTCAGCGTCTACGCTTTTATCTGGTTCAGCTTCATCACTCATAAGGTCGCCCAAAAGTGTCTGGGTGTCCTCGTTTTTTGGTGTAACATCGATAGGGTCAGCCTTAACTTCCTCAGTTTGATTGTCCGAGATAAGACCTTCTTGCATTTCGGTTGAGAGTGGGGCATACTTGCTCAAAATGCTCTTGAGTACGGTTTTTTGAGCCATAGCGTCAAAATCTGTTGACCATGGCCCTCTTGCGTAAGTCTTTGAAAAGCGTTTACCGTGTGATTCCGCTTGTTCTTTCGTCCAGAATGTCAGCTTTTTAAAGCCGTTCACAAGCTCAAACGTTGCAAAGTAGCCGTAAACTTCATCCTCTGGCTGAGTAAAGTCAATATCCAATGTTTCAAATAGTGGGTCATACGACTTAAACTGTGCTTTGTAGACCTTACCTGAATTAATGGCTTTAAACTGTCCTGAGCGAATAGCTAACTGGATAAGCCCTTTATATCCAAGTTGAAACTGTGCATCTTGCTTGTACGGTACGATGTAAGCGAACCCTAGACTTGGCTCAATCGGTAAATTCAAGACTGCTGCTTTCATTGCCGCTGTCATGATTGAAGTGTTGCTAGCTCGTGCTAGTAGATTGTTGTTATTAACAATCGATAATAGACTGGCTGTAAATTGTCGTTCGTTCCCATTCAATACTTCTTGGAATTTCTGTTTTACTGCTGGTGTGTTAAAAAAGTCTTTGTGTGCTAGTTGATTTGTCATGTTGTTCTCCTATTTTTGATTTGTTGTTATTACCCTCTAATTTCGCTCCTAATCAATCCTATTGTGTGGGTAGCATAATTACACTAGATACACTTTAAAATTGATTACAGACGATTTTAGACGTGTTCTCGTGCGTGTTGTTTGAATACTATCTTTGAACAGTAACCAAACGCCATATATTCGTTGATTTTTTCGATGAATGAGAATAAATCTAGTTCATCCATCATTTTTTGTTTATGTTCCTCTGAAAACACAAGTCCATGAA
>ERZ836441.3253-NODE-3253-length-11234-cov-3.821809_pt1 | contig 11234 bp, 9 predicted proteins | sample MGYA00519686_ERZ836441 | MGnify/ENA primary metagenome ERZ836441 (study PRJEB31850, sample SAMEA3708800) | human gut metagenome | biome: human gut; feature: human-associated habitat; material: faeces | place: China | collected 2014 ... | reverse complement strand
CCCCCTTTCAAGAATGAAAATCTTGCGTCCTAACCGATAGACGAACGGGCCATCAGGTTTAAAAAAGCCGGGCTAACCAGTCCGGCTTTATACTATATAAAGTATAATACCTTATTTCGCAAGTGTGTTAACGTGCTTTGCTAATTTGGATTTCAAGTTGCCAGCTTTATTCTTGTGAATAATGTGTTTTTTAGCAAGCTTGTCCAACATAGAGCACACCTTCGGGAACAGAACCTGAGCTTCGTTCTTGTCTTCAGTAGCACGCAAAACTCTCATTGCATTTCTTGCAGTCTTAGCATAATATCTGTTATGCAGACGTTTTGCGTTGGTCTGTCTGATTCTCTTAATTGATGACTTGTGATTTGCCATTTCTTAGCTATTCTCTTTATTTATTCTTTAATCCTGTTTATTGTAGCCCGTGGGGGAATCGAACCCCCCTTTCAAGAATGAAAATCTTGCGTCCTAACCGATAGACGAACGGGCCATCATGTCAAAGCTCTTGCTTTTAGCTCTCTGGGATTGTTGATTTCCCGATTGCGAGTGCAAAGATAGAGGTTCTCTTTAAACTGACAAAATATTTGAAAGAAAAATGTTTGGAATCTGTCGCATTTAACATCTATTTGGAACTCATATCCTGTAAGTGTATCTCTAATGCATTAACGGAAATGTTTATTTCCCAAATACATACGCATAGCGAAGCTGCCAACAGGAGTAATCCTATCCCGAATATCCAGGCGGCTATGATTTGCCATGAGATATAGATGAAGAACATCGAAACTACACAAAAGAGTAGGCTGAGTAGCCCTAATATTTGCATGGAGCGTGTCAGGTATAACCGTTTCCTGAGGTTGGCTATCTGGGCGACGTTTTTCGGGTCGTGTGTCTGTTGATGCTTTTCTTTCAATGTGCGTACGAGGCTTGCATACGAAATGAACCGGTTTGTATAGGCCAATAGGATAAGTGATACTGCCGAAAACAGCAATGATGGGGTTGTGAGCGTGAGTTCTTGCATGTTTATATGTTCTTTATAATTTAGTAGTTTGTTATATAATAAAACAAGATCGAGAAGGAAAATGTTGTAACTTTGTTTTCCAAATTTCAGTGATATGTTGTGTAAAACGCGCGGGATTGTCCTGCATTCCATTCCATATAATGATAAGTACTCCATTATATATATGTACACGGAGGCTTTCGGGCGTGCTTCTTATTTGGTTGCCCGTTCTCGTGGAAAGAAATCTTCTGTCTCGAAAGCGTTGTTTATGCCTCTTTCGGTAGTGGAGATGGAGGTGGAGCATCTGAATAAGCGTGATTTGCATCGTATCCGTGAAACGAAACTTTGCTATCCATTAACGGAAGTGTTCTGTAATCCGGTGAAAAATGTACTTGCGCTTTTCCTTTCCGAGGTCCTTTTCCGTGTGGTGAAGGAGACGGAGCCGGACCCGCACCTTTTCGAGTATTTATCCGAGTCGATACAATTGTTGGAGCTTTCGGATAAGGGAGTCGCGAACTTTCATTTGGTCTTTCTGCTGCGGCTCTTGCATTATCTGGGGATATACCCGAATGTCGAATCTTATGTGACAGGTTCCTGCTTCGATATGTTGAATGGTGTGTTTGTCGATCGTATACCGATGCACCGCCATTATCTGAACCCGCAGGAGAGTGTGGTTTTTGTCCGGTTACTGAAGATCAGTTTCGAGAATATGTCGTTGTATTCTTTTTCCCGGCAGGATCGTGTGAGCGTAATAAACCGTATTCTTGAATATTATCGTCTGCATTTGCCGGATTTTCCCGAAATAAAGTCCTTGTCCGTCATGCAAAGTCTGTTCGATTAGCAATTGCCTCATTAAATACTTGCCAGTTTGCGGAAAAGGTTATACTTTTGTCGCACTTATTACAAAATGGCTCTGTAGTTCAACGGATAGAATAGAAGTTTCCTAAACTTTAGATCCGAGTTCGATTCTCGGCGGAGCTACAACAAAAAAGGCAATCGCTACGATTGCCTTTTTTTGTTATTCCATTGTGAGTATGACATCAATTTCGTCCAATATGCCTCGGAGCTGGAAGCCTCTGATCTGTATATCTTCAAAATACGAGTAGGTTCCATCTGGAAAATCCATATAGATGGAGTTGGGGTAATAATAATTGTCGTCATCCCAATGCCATCGAAATGCTTCCTCTGTCCTTCGAACAAGGATGTTCCCTCTGTAAAACTCGTAATAGTCAGATCCCGTCCAGTCAGAATAAAAACTCAATACATGATAACAGTCTTCTCCATTGTTGGTTGTATATGTTTCTGACCAGGTCCCGGAACATAGTGCAGATGTCAGATCATATCTGTCATCATAATACGGATCATCCTCGCAGCTGTTGAATAGGCAGAGTGTGGACAGCAAAAACAATAAACCGAGTATATTCTTCTTAATCATAATCCTAATATTAACTATTCAATGACAAATATATGAATTAAAACGATATCTATAAGATAACCGACAGATCACATTGTGCTATTTGGTTGTCGCATTAATTTTTTCATTGATAAGGTCAGTCGTCTTTTTCAACTGCTTTATGATGTTATTCTTTTCCGATTTGCCGAAGCGTATGTCTGGCAGGTAAATACCAAGACTTGCTATAACTTTTCCTTTTTTTAGGATGGGAGTGGCCAAGCCTACTACGTGGTTTTTATTCCATGAAAGTTCGATGTTCTTAGTTCGTATATCGTTTAGTAGTTGGATTAGTTCGGATTTTGTTTTGACTTCCGGCCATTCTTCTTCTGTTGGTAATCCGATCTTATCGATAAAATCGTTTAACTCTTTAGGAGAATAATGTGCCAGAATCATGCGCCCCGTCGTGGCTCTGTATACGGAAGACTCGTTGGTTGTTCGAACTTGAATTTCATGTGTGCATTGCGATTCGTTCAGCAAGATTCTTTTGTTTCCTTTTATCACAGATAATATTACAGTTTCGTTGATACTGTCACGTAGATTGTCCATTGCGACTTTTGACGCATTGACGAGTTCCGTATTATAAGAATTATCACGTGTGAGTTGATAAACCATGTATCCTAACTTGTATCCTTTCTTTGTGCCGGATTGTTCAACGTAGTTGCGATATACAAGTGTTTTTAGGATATTGGCGCAAGTTCCCGCATTCAATTCTACAGTAGTAGCGATTTCGGATAGTCCGAATTCTTTGTCTGGCTCTTGTGCTAATATTTCGAGAATATTCAAGGCTCTGTTTATAACTTGTATCATAACTTCCTCGTTTTTGTTTCGTGTAATCTGATTATATAATTGGTAATTAGTAAGCTTATTTGCAAAACTACAAAAAATATAGCATTAAAATAGATTTGTGAAAGTCTTTATTGTGAGCATTCGACCTGATTTGTCTTATTTTAATTTAGGATGAATTAAATATCTAATTTTGTTTATCTGCTTGTTTCCTTATTTTTTATTCCGGGTAACTTTTTATTCTGTCCGTTCTCATGATGAAAGGTGGCTATGATCTATTGACTTTTATTAATCTTTTATTTGTAATGAATTGCTATAATTTTGTATATTTGTATTGTATTGATGAAAATAACGTAGAAGCGTTTAGTGAATCCTTGTCATCGAAATCGCCAATTTCAATAATGCCACAAGGTGTAACTATAGAACGCCTGCGCCCTTATAGGCGTGGGCTATAGTTTATTTGTGGCATGGTGTTTGGCGATACCTCGATGACAAATAGGCTGTAGTCCCACGTTTTTTTATGCCTGAATCTAAGGGTGAAAAGTTGCCTTTCCTACTATATGCTTCCTTTTTAATTGCTTGTATTTATTTTTATATTATAAAACTATATTTTGAATTTGTTGAATTATGATGTTGCGAATATATTTAGCTTTTTGTTTTAAATAGCAGTGTATTTGTATGTTTAAGAGCATAAATGCTGATTTTTAGCAAAAAATATTTTGTGTTTTATATAGTTGTAGCTAATATTGCATTGTAAAATTTATTTTTACAATAATAAATATCAAGTTAAACTTAATTCATGTCTTATGAAAAATCGGCAGAGTCTTTTATTATGGATGTTGCTATTCTTTGGCAGTGTCTCGGTTTTTGCTCAGCATGTTGTAAAAGGGAGAATTACAGATGCTAAAACGGGAGAACCTTTGGTTGGGGTGAATGTAGTTTTGAAAGGTTCATCTGAATCTGGTACTATTTCGGATTTGAATGGAAATTACTCTTTGTCTGTTTCCGAATCTTCTTCGTTGATTTTTTCTTATATCGGTTATGTTACCCAAGAAATATCAGTAAAGGGTAAGTCAGTTCTTGATATTTCTTTGTCTGAAGATATGGAAGCTCTGGAAGAAGTTGTGGTAATAGGATATGGTACGATGAAAAAGAGTGATTTGACAGGCTCTCTAAGCTCTGTAAAGAGCGAAGATTTGACGGCCTATGCAGTTCCTAATCCGGTTCAAGCATTACAAGGTAGAGCTCCGGGCGTTCAAGTTACATCGAATACTGGTTCTCCAGAAGGGAATTTTACGATTCGTATCCGTGGTGCGAATTCGATTAAAGGAAGTAATGATCCTCTCTACATTATTGATGGGTTCCCCGCGAATATGTCCAGTGTTAATCCTGATGATATAGAATCTTTGGAAGTACTAAAAGATGCTTCAGCTACTGCTATTTATGGGTCTAGAGGCTCTAACGGGGTTGTTTTGATTACTACAAAATCAGGAAAAAAGGGAAAAACAACTGTAACCTATGATGGTAGTTATGGTATTCAGTCCCAAATCAAAAAACTAGAGATGATGGATGCGACGGAATATATGATGTTTTATAATGAACAACAGTTGAATAATGTAGGAAAAGAGTTTTTTACGGCTGATAAGATTGCTCTTGCAGGAAAAGGTACGGATTGGCAAGATTTGGTTTATAAAGATGCACCTTTACAAACTCATAGTTTGTCGATTGCAGGTGGCAATGACAAAACCAAATTCTATGTGAGTGGTTCTTTGTTTTTGCGTGATGGTATTATCGAAAATAGTGGCTATGATAAGTATAATGTGAGAAGTAATGTAGATCACAAAATTAGCGATAAATTTAATGTTGGAGCTAATTTGTCGTATACAAGAACAAATAAAAGTATGAAAAGTAGTGGTGGTGGAAATAGAGGAGGATCTTTAATTGGAGCATCAATTTCTGCTCCTCCGACCTTATACCCTTATAATGAAGATGGCTCTTATAACAATTTGCAATTGGCTTACCCGTTTATGTCTAATGCTCTATTTAATCCATTAAATCTTATTAATGAAACATCTTCTAAAACTAAGGCAGACTTGGTGAATGTAAATGGATTTCTTGAATATAAACCAATAAAAGGGCTGTCTTTGAAAGCTACAATAGGTGTTGAAACGTTGAATTATACATCTAATAACTATAATAGCTCCCGTTATTTATATGGAGCTTCAAGTGCTTCTTTGTCTTCTAATCAGCAAACGACAATTGTGAACGAAAATATTGCGAATTATGATCTGACGATCCATGATGATCATAATTTGAATTTTATGGGAGGTTTTACTTATCAACAGTATTTGGGAACATCTTTTGGTGCAAGTGGAACTGATTTTATAAGTGATGCACCAGAAGCATGGGGCCTTGGAGCTGCAGCTAATTTTGGAACGCCTTCTTCCGGCTATACCAAATGGGTATTAATGTCATATTTGGCTAGAGCTAATTATTCATATAAAGGCCGTTATATGGCTACGGTTAGCTTCAGGGCCGATGGTTCATCTCGCTATAGTGAAGGAAATAAATGGGGCTATTTTCCTGCAGCAGCATTAGCGTGGAGAATATCAGATGAGGCTTTTCTAAAGGATATCTCTTGGTTGTCTGATTTAAAATTACGTTTAGGATACGGAGAAACTGGGTCAACTGCTATTGATCCTTATTCAACGTTAAATATGTTGTCGCAAGGTAAAGCAGCATTGGGGAGTGGGCTTGTTACATCTTATGCACCAAGTTCAACCTTGCCGTCAGAATTGAAATGGGAAACTACATCTCAATGGAATATAGGTCTTGATCTGTCATTATTTAAATCTCGTTTGAGAATCAATGCTGACTATTATGATAAAACAACACGTGATTTGTTGAATAATGTTTCTTTGCCAACATCTTCAGGTTATACGACAACTGTAAAGAATGTAGGAAAGATGGGAAATCGTGGTTTTGAATTGTTGGTAGAAGGAGATGTTTTTCAACAAAAAGAATTTTCATGGACTTTATCTGCAAATTTAGGATTGAATAAAAATCAGATCAAAGAGTTATATGGAGGACAGGATATTTATGGTTCAACTGTGGGTCTATCTTATGTTGAGGATTTTGTGACTTTATTGCGTGAGGGAGAACCTTTAGGTGTCTATTATGTATATCATGATACAGGTTTTGATGAAAATGGAAATATGACCTATGAAGATAAAGATGGGAATGGGGTATATGATAATAGTGATAAATATATCGCAGGTAGCCCACATCCTGATTTTACATATGGGATCAATTCCAGTTTAACATTTAAAGATTTTGAATTTTCTTTCTTTTTGTATGGTAGCCAAGGCAACGATGTTTATAATGTGGCAGAAACTGCAAATTATGATATGGGCATGGGACTTAATTTAAGGCGTGACGTATTTAATAGCCATTGGAGTTCAACAAATACAGCAGAACAAAACTTAATGGCAAAGTATCCGCGACCTGCAGCAAATCATAATATTAAGCATTCAGATCGTTTTGTAGAAGATGGCTCTTATCTCCGTTTGAAAAATATTATGTTAGGTTATAATTTACCTGTGAAAAAGTGGAAAGTGAAAAACTGGTTAAGTGCGTTAAAAATATATGTAAGCGCTCAGAATCTATTTACTATTACAGGTTATTCAGGTATGGACCCTGAAGTGAACTCTTGGGGTGGAGATACAAATGCCGGACTTGATTATCTGACTTATCCCAATGTGAAGACTATTACATTTGGGGCTAAAGTTCAATTTTAGAGTATCTAATAAAGAAGAGAAAATATGAAAAAGTACATTTATTTATTCATTATATTATTATCGGTAGTTTCTTGTTCTGATTGGTTGGAAGAAGAGCCGAAGTCTGTTGCAGCAGAAACGTTTTATAATACGGAAAGTGAAGCTGCAGCTGCGGTTGCTGCACCGCTTGCTAATTTAAAGGGTTATGGTGGTTTAGATTATTTTGGGACTGCTTTGTGTGAATGTTTTGCAGATTATGCTTATGGTCGGGGTAGTTGGGCTTCTAATAGTGATTATGTGGGATTAGATAATACTAATCAAACACGTACTGCAAATATATGGACAAAATTATATACTGCTATTAGAAATTGCAATGTGGCTTTGGAGCGTTTACCACAAGCAAGCCAAATGTCGGAGGATAAAATAAATAGCTATATAGGGGAATTACGGTTTATAAGAGGGCTTTCTTATTTTTATTTAGTACGATATTTTGGGGATATCCCTCTTCATATAGAAGAAAATATGAGTGAATATAATATAGGAAAGAGCTCTAAAGATGTAATATATGAACTTATAGAGTCGGATCTTCGCTTTGCTGTAAATAATGCGCCTCAGACACCCCGTTTGGCAGGAACGCCCTCTGTGAATAGTGCAAAGAGCCTTTTAGGAGAAGTATATGCAACATTAGATAGATATGAAGAGTCGAAACAACTTTTGGAAGAAGTTATTAATAGTGGACAATATTCTTTAGTCACGGTGTCTTCTGCTGCAGATTTTAATAATATATTTGGACCAGAAGTTGTTTCATCTACAGAAGAGATATTTTATATAAAGGAGTATCGAGAAAACGGCCAAGGCAATGAATATGCGATGTTTTGTGCCCATCCGGGAGCAATGATTGATGGAAATGTGATGCATGGTTCTGGAGGATGGTATGGTGTTTATACTACTACGGAAAATCAATTGATAACAGATTGGGATGTGAAAGATTATCGGAAGGATTATAATTTATTATTATTTGATTTTGGCATGGGGGATAATACCTATTTATTAACAAAATATCATGATGCAAATGCTCCCGGGGCTTCTGGGGCTGCATGTGACTATCCATTAATTCGTTATCCGGATATTTTACTATTGTATGCAGAAATGGCAATGAGAGTTACTGGTTCCCCTACGGAGGATGCAATGGAAAAGATAAATATGGTTCATCGTCGTGCTTATGGTTATGATCCTATGACTTCATCTGAAGTTGATTTTGAATTAAAAGATTACTCTACTTCAGAAAAGTTTTTAGAATTAATATTGAAAGAACGGATGTATGAACAATTTAATGAAGGAAAACGTTGGTTTGATCTGATTCGTTTAGGTATTGTAAAAGAGCAGATTAAGAGGGTTAAAGGTCTTGATATACAAGAGAAACATATGTTGTTCCCAATCCCGCAAACAGAGTTTAATTATAACGAGGCCCTTGATCCGTCAAAAGATCAAAATCCGGGGTATTAATTAAAAATATGAAGGTGTGGTTAGGGCCACACCTTCGATAAACTATTCGTAAAATGAAACGACTACGTATCACCTATAAGTGGGAGTTGATTATTATGTTATGGATTGCCTATTTCCTTAACCAGGGTGACCGGCAGATTTTTAATGTGGTGATTCCTTTGATAAAAGAGGACCTGCATTTGACAGATGTACAATTGGGGCTTGTCGCTTCTGTATTTACGATTGTATATGGCTGTTTGGTTCCCTTCGGTGGATATATGGGTGATTTTCTGAAAAGAAAATGGATTATTCTTATTAGTATCCTGATTTTCAGTATCGGAACATTATGTACTGGATTTAGTGGGGGGGTGATTTCTTTGATCGTTTTACGTGGTATTACGACCGGGGGAGGAGAAGCTTTCTATTATCCGGCAGCCACCTCTTTGATCAGTCAGTATCATCATAAGACGAGGGCTATGGCCATGTCCATACATCAGACATCTTTGTATGTGGGGATTGTGGCCAGTGGGTTTATTGCGGCCTATATTGGTGAGCATTTCGGTTGGCGGATGTCCTTTTTTACTTTTGGATTAGGAGGTTTGTTGCTGTGTATTTATTTGTTTTTCAGAATGGAAGATACTCCGCAGGAAGTGAAAGAAGAAGAAAGATATTCGATCGGATATGTTATTAAAGAAATATTTAAAAAGAAAACGGTCTGGATGCTTTGTCTAGCTTTTGGAGGGATGTGTTTTGTGAATATTGGTTATGTGACTTGGATGTCTACATTCTATCATGAAAAGTATCATTTATCTCTTTCGACGGCTGGGTTTACCTCTATGTTTTTTCATTTTGCAGCCGCATTGTTTGGGGTTTTAATAGGTGGAAAATTATCAGATAAATATGCTCAAAAGCGTAAAACTGTCCGTCTGGAAACGGAACTGGTCGGATTGTTGCTCGGTGCTCCGTTTATATTTTTCATGGGATATACCTCGAATTTATATGTGAGTTATGTTATGTTGGCTTTGTTTGGTTTTTTCAGGGGAATTTACGATTCAAACCTGTATGCAGCCTTGTTTGATGTGATAGCTCCAGATTTAAGAGCTTCTTCGGTAGGGGTTATGACTGCTTTCGCTTTTATTGTTGGGGCTCTAGCTCCCTTACTATTAGGATATCTGAAGACTGATTATGGTTTGTCTTTTGGTATATCATTTTTGTCAATATTTTACTTATTAGGTGCTTTAGCTGTTTTTGTGGCGATCAAATTCTTTTTTTTGAAAGAGTTTTATGAAGAGACAGATAGTTAGTAAAGTGTCTATAAAATTATAAAATATGAAAACAGTAATATTATTATTTGGATTGCTTTTCTCTACTTTTTGCTTACAGGCGCAAGATTATGAGGATGTCATGAGCGAGGCTTATTGGAAAATATGGAATTCGGATGTCCGGGCAAGCATAGATAAAAATATAGAGCAATACCGAAAAGGTGATGCCAAATTAAATATTCCCTCCGGAGTCACTGTGAAGATTGAGCAGTTGAGCCATTCGTTTATTTTTGGAGGTAATATCTTTTTGTTCGGTCAGCTTGAGACTATGCAACAAAATAAACAGTATGAAAATACTTTTGGTGCTTTGTTTAATTCTGCGACCTTGCCTTTTTATTGGAAAACGCTGGAACCTGAGCAAGGAAAGCCACGTTATACGGTGGGATCTTCTTATATTTTCCGTCGTCCTCCCGTCGATCCTATCCTTGAGTTTTGCGAATCGAACAAGATAATGGCAAAAGGCCATGCTATTATTTATGGTATGCGCCGTTGGGGACATCCGGACTGGATGTCGTCAGACCGCAAAGAGATGGAATTTTATTTTGAAAAACATATTCAGGAATTGGCATCGCGCTATAAGGATAGAATTATGATGTGGGATGTTGTCAATGAACCGGTTGATCAGGCAAATCGTGGAATAATGCCGGATGATTATACTTATAAGTCGTATAAGTGGGCCATGAAATATTTCCCAGAATCTGTCATTTTTAATATTAATGATATTGATTTTAAAAGTGGTATTCCTTATACAAGACGGTATGTAGAAATTGCTCGAAATATGATAGATCGGGGGATCCGTATAGATAATGTTGGGGCTCAGATGCATATTTTTAATCCAGTCGAGGCTCAGAAAATAGCTGAGGGGGATGATATCCTTACACCGGCTAAGCTCATGGAAGTCGTTGATTGTCTAAATGAAGTAGGACGTCCTGTACATGTGAGTGAAGTAACGGTTTGTGCTCCCGATTCAACGAATATAGGAAGTGCAATCCAGGCTGTCATAGCTGAAAATTTATATCGTTTCTGGTTCAGTTGTCCTAATATTACGGGTATTACTTGGTGGAATGTCGTGGATGGAGGTGGTGCTCCGGGAGAGCCATATTATTCAGGACTTTATGATAAAAAAATGAAAAAGAAGCCTGTCTATGAAACATTGGACAGATTGATAAACCGGGAATGGAAAACTTCACTGACCATCACATCGAATGCACAGGGGGTGGTTTGTTTCAGAGGTTTTAAGGGACATTACCGTGCTACTTGGATAAATAAAAAAGGTAAGATGGAAGTTCAGGAATTTGAAATTAAATAATTAAAATCATAATTGGATATGAAAAAGATAACATTAATAATCAGTTTAGTTTTTTGTTGTTTTAATCTGTTTGCACAGAATAGTTTTCCCAAAAGTGCGAAAGAGGACAAAGAAA
>ERZ836441.3244-NODE-3244-length-11273-cov-4.314673_pt1 | contig 11273 bp, 10 predicted proteins | sample MGYA00519686_ERZ836441 | MGnify/ENA primary metagenome ERZ836441 (study PRJEB31850, sample SAMEA3708800) | human gut metagenome | biome: human gut; feature: human-associated habitat; material: faeces | place: China | collected 2014 ... | reverse complement strand
CGATTGGGCGTTGGCTCGAATGAGATCCAGCATGACAGCTCCAGTTCAAAGGTTACGGGCCCCGGGAAGCCGTACGGCGCCCCGCACGGCTTCCCGGGATCCGGCTTACATTTTTTCTTTTACGGCGTTCAACAGGCCGCCGGACCGGATGATGTCCAGTTCGGCCGCCGAGAGATCATTCCTTACAGGAAGAACGCCCACGCCCGCAATCTCAATGTTCGTCACGCCGCCGGGCGTGATTTCCGTGAGCGGGATGCGGATATCCGCACCTTGAGCGACCTTAGCATAATCTTCCCTGTTCACGAAGACTAGGGGCAGAATGCCGAAATTCACGAGATTGGCGCGGTGGATGCGGGCCATCGACAGGGTGATGACGGCTCTGATGCCGAGATGGCGCGGGGCCAGCGCCGCGTGTTCGCGGCTGGAGCCCTGACCATAGTTTTCGCCAGCCACGATGACGCCGTTGCCTCCCGCTTCGGAGACGGCGCGGGCGCGCTTCACGAAATCGGGGTCCACGCGCACGAACACGTGCTCGGAAATGGCCGGGATATTGGAGCGCAGGGCGAGGATTTCCGCGCCCGCGGGCATGATGTGGTCGGTGGTGATGTTGTCGCCGAGGCGGATCACGACGTTGGCTTCGAGCACGTCTCCGGACGCGTCGAGGCGGGGGAATTTCTCCAGCGCCACGATGTTCGGGCCGCGCAGGACTTCGACGCCGTCACCGTTTTCCGGCGGGAACACGAACAGGTGCCGGATGGACGGCGGATCGGCGGGCAGTTCCGGCTTGGCGGGCGGGGTCCCCCACGTGGCGGGATCGGTGAACTTGCCGTTCAGGGCGGCTTGCGCGGCGGTCAGGGGGCTGACCAGATAGACCTTGGCGTCCTTGGTGCCGCTGCGCCCTTCAAAGTTGCGGTTGAAGGTACGGGCGCTCACGCCCGCGGTGACGGGTGCGCCGCCGGAGCCGATGCACGGGCCGCAGGAACATTCGAGCAGGCGCGCGCCGGAGCCGATGAGCGGCTCAAGGAGCCCTTCCTGCGCCAGCATGGTGAGCACCTGCTTGGAGCCGGGGGAAATCATGGCGTCGGTGCCGGGATTGATGCGGTGCCCGTCGAGGATCTGCGCGACCAGCTTGAGGTCCGCGTAGGAGGAGTTCGTACAGGAACCGATGCAGACCTGCTCGACGGGCAGGCCGTCGAGTTCGGCCACGGGCACCACGCGGTCGGGCATGTGCGGCTGCGCGGCCAGCGGGACCAGCGCGGAAAGATCGATGGCTTCCTCTTCATCATACGCGGCATCGGCGTCAGGGCCGAGTTCCCGCCAGTCGGCTTCGCGGCCCATGGCCTTGAGGAAGGCGCGGGTCACGCCGTCGGAGGGGAAGAGGGTGCCCGTGGCGCCGAGTTCCGCGCCCATGTTGGCGATGGTGGCGCGTTCCGGCACGGAGAGGGTGGCGACGCCGGGCCCGGCGTACTCGAACACGCGGCCCACGCCGCCCTTGACGGTGCGGCGGCGGAGCAGTTCGAGGATGACGTCCTTGGCGGAGGCCCATCCGGTGAGCGCCCCGGTCAGGAAGACGCGCACGACCCTGGGCATGGGGATATAGTAGGGCTCGCCCGCCATCGCCAGCGCGACGGAAAGCCCGCCCGCGCCCATGGCGAGCGAGCAGATGCCGCCCGCGGTGGGGGTGTGGCTGTCGGAGCCCACGAGGGTCGCGCCGGGCTTGGCGAAGTTTTCGAGGTGGAGCTGGTGGCAGATGCCGGTGCCGGGCCCGGAGTACACGCCGCCGAATTTGGCCGCCACGGTGCGCAGGAAGCGGTGGTCGTCAGGGTTGCGGAAGTTCATCTGGAGCGTGTTGTGGTCCACGTAGCTCAGGGAAATATCGGTCTTGACCCGGGGGATGCCCAAGGCTTCGAACTGGAGCCACGCCATGGTCCCGGTGGCGTCTTGGGTCAGGGTCTGGTCGATGCGCAGACCGATTTCGCTTCCGGGCGTCATGGTGCCGGAAACAAGGTGACTGCCGATGATTTTCTGTGTGAGGTTCATATGCTTCCCTTTTGTCTGGACTGCGTTGAAGCCGAGGGGCGCACCCCAACCGGGCCGGCTGGCGCGAAAGGAGATAATCTACGCGGATAGCTGAACAAAGGCAAGCAGTTGCCTTTTTGCCATTTTGCAACCCCGCGCCGATGATGGCTTTTGGAAGGAGGAACCTGTTTTTTCAGGGCACGGGTGTGTGCCGCCGAGTATGCGTGTTATTTTTTTAAAAAAAGTACGAACAGTGTCGGAATTGTTGGGTAAATGATTATAACATGTGGAAATAAAATAAAAATTGAATTGACGGGAAATCATTTTTCCGGGTAATACATTTTTGAAAAAGATAACACAATATTGTGCCGTGTTATTCAAAACAAGGAGTTCGCCATGCTTTTCAAAGTGTTGCTTGCGGGGATGTGTTCACTCTGCCTCGTTGGGACCGCCACTCTTGCCTCCGCGCATGAATTCATCGTCAAACCCGACAAAACACAGGCCGCCAAGGGCGAAAGCGTGGGCGTGCAGGCGCAGGCGGCGCACGTATTCATGATCAGCGAAGAGGCCGAGCCGGTGGAGACCGTGGTGGTCGAACTCATTCAGGGCAACGCCAAGGAGCCCGTGAAGCTTGCCGAAGACGCCAAGGTGAAGGCGCTTGTGGGCAAGGCGGCCCTCCCTGCGGACGGCCCCGCCATGATCGTCGGGCATCGTCTGCCGCAGACCTGGAGCGACACGACTGAAGGCGTGCTGGAGGGCGGCCGCAAGGATCTCGAAGCCAAGGGCAAGAAGGTCCTCAAGGTCGGCAAGTATGAGAAGTTCGCCAAGACCATGCTCAATCCCGCCGCGAATGACGGATTGTACAAGAAGGTTTTGGGGCACGATCTTGAGATCGTGCTGTTGACGAATCCCGCCGAGATCAAGGCCGGTGACGACATCAAGGCGGAAGTGCTGCTGAACGGCAAGCCGGTAAAGGCCCCGCTTGGCCTGACCTACGACGGGTACAGCGCCGAGCAGGATGCCTACATGGCCAAGGCTGAAACCGGCGCGGACGGCATGGCGTCGTTCAAGGTGACCAAGCCCGGCCTGTGGATGCTGCGTACCGAAGTTACCGAAAAGCTCACCGACGGCAGCGCCGACAAGCGCAACATGCGCGCTACCTATGTTTTCCCGGTGATGAAGTAGGGAGCAGGGAAAAGAAAGGCTGGGGAGGGATGAGGGAACCTTTCTGAAGAAGGGGGAGCACCCCCACGGTTCCCTCGCCCCTCCCCAAACCCCTCCTTTCCCCCTCCAAAAATTTCCATAAGGGCCGATGGAGGGTGGGGCGGCATGGAAATTTTCCGTTGGGAATACGTCTCCCGGCGGGGCGCTAGGAGAGAGCGTTTCTGTTGTGTCGGGGCGCGGCCCGGCGGCATTGTTCGTGGGATGGGTGCGCGGGTGTCCCGGCTGGATGGGGAAAGCTCGATGCGGATTGAGTGTGAGATGAAAGTGGAGTGCCCGGAGGCTCCGTTTCCGGTGTTCCCTTTCCAAGGAGAAGATATGTTGAGACGTGTAGTGTTGGCCGCCCTGTTGGTTCTGGGCTGGTTTTCCGCGGACGCGCAGGCTCACGCGCTGCTGGCGAAGGAGCTGGCGTCCGGAGATGCCCGTGTGGTGGCGTTCTCGTATTCCACGGGCGACGTGGCGGCGTATGCCGAAGCGAAGCTGTACGGCCCGGACAGCGCGGATGTGGAATTTCAGAACGGGCGTGCGGACGCTCAGGGAAGATTCGCGTTCCTTCCGGACAAGACCGGCACATGGACCATCGTGGTTGCGGACAACATGGGGCATAAGGTTTCCCATCCCATGACAATCACGCTTTCCGATGAAGGTACGGTGGAACGCGAGGTCTCCCCGTCCGGATTCAGCGAATCGCTGCGGGCCTTGCCGGTCCTTTTCCGGGCGGTGCTTGGTGTGAGCCTGCTTTTGAACCTGTTCCTCGGGCTGGCCCTGTTCCGGCATCGTGGGGGGAGGCGGGCTTAGGGATGCGCTTCTGCATCCGCCGGAGTGGAACCGTCATCTCCAGGCAAGGGATAGGTCTAATAGAGAGGGGGTGGTCCCGGTGGAAAGGGCCTTTCGGTTTTGCCTTGGGGGGCAAGGAAAAGCGGGAAGGGGGCGTGTCGCGGAGCCCCTCTTTTTTCTTTTTGCAAGCGGGGCCGAGAGAGCCTTCGTTAGAGGCTTGTTATAAAGATCGTACAAATAATTGAATATTTATTTCGGTGAGAGAAAATGCCCTTGAAAGCTTCACCTCGGATCCTGAAGCTTTTGGTGTTTCCGGCTCTGAGAGGAAGAGGTCGGAAATACCCCAACCTTCACCATGAAGAAAGGAGATTTTCGTCATGAAGAGACTCACCACGCTTCTGCTTGCGGCCGGGCTTATCTGCTCCGCATTCTCCGCCGCCAATGCAGCCGACATCAAGGCTAAGGGCATGTGGGACTTCAGTTTTGAGTATACGAACGATTCGTTCGACAAGCACAACAGCAGCGACCGCTTCGGCGCGGCGCAGCGTCTGCGCACCCAGATCGACGTGATCGCGTCTGAAAGCTTGAAGGGCGTCGTTTATTTTGAAATCGGCGACACGCATTGGGGCCATGCCAAGGACGGCGCTTCCCTCGGCACGGACGGCAGGACCGTTGAAGTGCGCTACTCCTACATCGACTGGGCCATCCCCGAAACCGACGTGCTGGTCCGCATGGGCTTGCAGCCCTTCGTGATGCCTGGCTTCGTGGCCGGTTCCGCCGTGCTCGACGGCGACGGCGCGGGCATCACCATCGGCGGCAACTTCACCGAAAACGTCGGCGCGAACCTCTTCTGGCTGCGCGCTGAAAACGACAACACCAATGGTTATGGCAAGTGGCATGACGATCAGAACAACGCCATGGATTTCGTTGGCCTGACCTTGCCGTTGACCTTTGACGGTGTGAAGATCACGCCTTGGGGCATGTATGGTTTCGTGGGCAGCCGCAGCCTTGGTGGCGACGCCAAGGGTGACATCGATGACATGCGCGCCGGGATGCTCCCCGTGCTCCCCAGCGGCAGCGATCTGACCACGCTTGAAGGCAACCGCAGCGAAGGCAACGCATGGTGGGTTGGCATCACGGGTGAAATGACCACGTTCAGCCCCTTCCGCCTCGCCGGTGACTTCAACTACGGCTCCGTGGATATGGGCACGGTCCGTTCGCTCAGCGGATACGACGGCGCGACCAGCAAGACCATCGACCTGAAGCGCAGCGGCTGGCTGGCTTCCGCCATTGCGGAATACAAGCTTGATTTCGGCGTTCCCGGCCTGCTCCTGTGGTACGGCTCCGGTGACAACTCCAATCCGTATGACGGCTCCGAACGTATGCCCACCGTGGACGCCGGCTGGTCCGGTTCTTCCTTCGGCTTTGACGGCGGTTACGGCATTTCCAGCGATACCATCCTCGGCACCAGCCCCGTGGGCACGTGGGGCGTCGCGCTCCGCATGAAGGACATCTCCTTCATGGAAAACCTGACTCACGCCATTCAGGTCGGCTACTATCGGGGTACCAACAACAAGAACATGCCCGCGAACGCCGGTATGACCACCTTCCATGCCAGCTATCCTGATGCCACCGGCAGCATGGTGGGTTCCACCTACCTGACCACCAAGGACGGCGCGTGGGAAGCCACCTTCGACACCGACTACCAGATCTACAAGGATCTGACCCTCGCCGTGGAACTCGGGTACATCCACCTGAGCCTCAACGACGGCGTTTGGGGCAACGTCCTCGACAACACCAACCGCAACGCCTACAAGGCTTCCGTCAACATGCGGTACGCTTTCTAAGAACAGGCTTTGCTGAACCGGGAGGGGAAACCAAGGATGCGTTTCGCGCCGCGCGGCTGAAGCTCCTCCGCACGGATTGCCTTTTGGCATCCTTCCCTCCCAAACCGCTTCGCCCTTCCGGCCACCCGGCGGGAAGGGCGGAGCCCCGGATTGGCGGCAGTCACGGGCTGCCGATCCGGAGACATTTCCCGAAGGCTTTCGGTGTCCGACAGCAACGAAGCCGACGGCCATCCTTCCTTCTCTCCTATGCGGAAAACCGGGGCAGCCTGTTGCGCGAGGCTGTCCCGGTTTTCTTTTTTTTATAATGCCGTCTGCCGGGGGCTTCCCGTCTTAACGCCTAGTTCTGTTCCACCAGCGGGGCGGTATACTGCACTTCGGAGTCCCACGGGAAAAGAATCCACGTATCTTGGCTGACTTCGGTGATGAAGGTGTCCACGAGGGGCTTTCCGGCGGGCTTGGAGTACAGGGTGGCGAAATGGGCCTTGGGGAGCATGTTGCGGATGATGGTGGCGGTGTTGCCGGTGTCCACGAGGTCGTCGACGACGAGCCAGCCGTCGCCGTCGCCTTCGATGGCCTTGAGGACTTCTTCGCCGCCGGTCTGTTCGCGGCCCTGATAGGTACAGATGCACAGGGTGTCGACCAGACGGATGTTGAGCTCACGGGCCACGATGGCGGCCGGGACAAGCCCGCCGCGCGCGACGCCGATGATGCCCTTGAACGGTCCCTGTTCCAGAAGGCGCCATGCCAGCGCTTTAGCGTCGCGGTGGAGTTGATCCCATGTGACGGGGTACAGTTTCTGATAACGGTCGGCCTTGCCCATACTTGGTTTCCTCTCGGGTTTCGTGTGTCTAGTCGGCTTTCGCCTGAAGGCGCAGCTTCCCGAACGAGTCTTCGGTCAGCGCGACGATGCAGAAGTTATGTTTGTCGGCAAGGGCCAGCGCTTCGGCCCTGTCGAAAAAGAGCGTTTTGCCCGCGTCCACGGCAAGACAGCGGTAGTGTTGTTCGATGAGGAGGCGCACGGTCTGCAGCCCGATGGACGGCAAGTCCACGCGTTCGTCCTGTTTGGGCTTGAAGCGTTTGATCGCCACGCAACCTTCGCCGCGCAGTTCGCCGCCGCGCCGCAGGGCGGCGTCCGTGCCTTCGAGGCATTCCACGGCCACCACCATGCCCTGTTTGACCACGATGCATTGGCCGATGTCAAACCGGCCGAGCGCTTCGGCGATGGGCCAGCCGTAGTCGATTTCCGCAATCTCCTCGGCTGAGGGGCCGCGCCGGGTCAGGACGCCTTCGGGGCAGAGCAGGGAGGTGGAGAGTTCCGCCGCCTGGATGAGCGTGAAGCCTTCCTTTTCCAGATCCGCCATGATGGCCCGGAGCAGCGCGTCGTCGCCTTTGCCCCTGAGGGAGAAGAGGATGCGCGCCGCCCGGAAGTCCGGGCGCAAGTCCAGCGCGCGCGGCTTGTTGATCGCTCCGGCCATGCACAGCCTGCGGACGCCGTGCTTGCGGAAGTAGTCGATCACCTTGTCGAACTGGCCCAGATAGACGGTCGTGTACGCGTCGGCCAGCGCTTCAAGGCCGGGATCGGTGAAGCCGTGGAAGGCGCAGACCACAACGCCATAACCCGCCGCCTTGGCGTCTTCCGCCACGAGGCGCGGGAATTGTCCGCTTCCTGCAATAATGCCGATGGATTCGCTCATAATCCGTGCCCTGTACCATAAATGCCCGGTGAATAAAAGCGTGCCGGAGCCCCGCCCCGGCACGCTTACACCATCAATGATTGCGCTGGGATCAGCCTATCTGCACCACGCTTCGGGCGTGGACGGGGCAGGCTTCGACGCAGGCGGGCACGGATTTGCCCTCGCGCTTCATCCAGTCCTTGCACAGGTCGCAGCGCACGGCCACGGAGCGCATACTCTTTTGGGCCATCGTTTCCGACGTGGCGGAGGGCAGGCCGATGGATTCCAGCGAGATCGCGCCGTAGGGGCAGGCCATGATGCAGAGCTGGCAGCCCGAACAGATCTGGGCGTTCATGGTCACGATGCCGTCGTCCTGCTGGAGCGCCCCGGTGGGGCAGATGCGGGCGCAGGGGGCGTTCTCGCACTGGCGGCAGGAGATGGGCGACTTCACCGAGCCGCTCTTGACGACATGGACGCGGGCGACGAGTTCGTCGCGCTTTTTCAGGGCCTCTTTAAAGGTCAGGCCGTGGTGGGCGGCGATACAGGCGATTTCGCAGCGGCGGCACGCCTTGCACTTTTCCGGGACCGATTCGATCATGTAACGGCTCATGGCATATTCCTTACGAACTTTCGCAGTCAATCTGGGGTGTCAGCAGGCGTCGATGCCGGTGATGAGGAAGTCCCGGCCGCCCTTGCCTTCCAGCCGCAGGCTTCCGCATTCCGGGCAGCGGCAGCGCGGCGAGGTCATGGGAAATCCGTGCCCGCACTCAAGGCAGCGCCCTTCGGCGGGGACGGTCGTGATGTCCAGTTCGGCCCCTTCCGCCGCCGTGCCTTCCGCGTACAGCTCGAAGCACGCTTCCAGCGTTTTGGGCTCCACCGCCGTGAACAGCCCCACCGAAAGCCGCACCCGCGTGATCCTGCTCACGTTGTGGCGTCTGGCCTCGTCTTCGAGGATATGCATCATGCCTGCGACGATGGATGCTTCGTGCACGGGTTCCCTCGCTGGGGAGGGAAGACCGGGGGAGGGAGCTTTTTTCAAAAAGCTCCCTCCCCCGGCTCTCTCTTTCTACTCCTTATAATCATTGATTCGCGGCTGCCTCACGATACGTTGGAGTGGCGGAGTTCCAGGCGCACTCTCCCGCTGGGGGCGACGCTGAACTTCCCCGCTGTCGGATATTTTGGGGGTGGGGAACGGGGGAGGCGCCCTTTCTACGGGAGGGCTCCTCCCCCCAATACGTCTGTAACCGAAACAAGAGGTTTCCTATGGAACTTACCCGACGAGACTTCGTGCGTATTTGCACCGGGACGGTGGCGGGAATCGGGGTTTCCGGCATGTTTCACCCGTTCGTGCGGGATGTGCTTGCGGAAACGCTGACCGGGCAGCGCCCTCCGGTGTTCTGGGTCGAAGGGCAGGGGTGTACGGGCTGCACCGTGTCCCTGCTCAACAACGCCCACCCCGGCATCGCCAAAGTGCTGCTGGAAATCATTGCGATGCATTTCCATCCCACAATCATGGCCGCCGAAGGGCAGCTCGCCTTCCAGAGTATGCTGGACAAATCCAAAGAGTTTAACAGCCAGTACGTGCTTATCGTCGAAGGCTCCATCCCCTTGAAGGCGGACGGGAAATACTGCGTCGTGGGGGAAGTGGATCATCATGAGTACACCGTGGCTGAAACCACGGACATTCTGGCCCGGAGCGCGGCGGCCGTCGTTGCCGCCGGGACATGTTCGTCCTATGGCGGCGTTCCAGCGGCGCGCGGGCAGCAGACGCAAGCGGTGAGCGTAAGCCAATTTTTGAAGATGCGGGGCATCCCCACCCCGGTGATCAACGTTCCGGGCTGCCCTCCGCATCCCGACTGGATGGTCGGGACGCTGGCCCTCCTGCTCGACGCCATGAAGCGCAAGGGCACGGAAGGCGGCGTACTGGAGATCATGCGCGGGCTCGATGACGTGGGGCGGCCCAAGGTGTTATCCGAACACGCATCTGACCTGCCCCTACCTGAGTTCTTTCGAAGACGGCATCTTTTCCCCGTTCATGACGGACAAGAAGGGGTGCCGGTTCGAACTCGGCTGCCGGGGGCCGTGGAGCGGCTGCGACTCCGCCACGCGGAAGTGGAACGGCGGGGTCAACTGGTGCATCGCCAACGCCACCTGCGTGGGCTGCACGTCGCCCAATTTTCCCGACGGCATGTCCCCCTTCTATGAAAACTGATCGCCCGGAGGCAGCATGAGCAAGACCGTTATCGCCATCGATCCCGTTACCCGACTTGAAGGGCATCTCAAGGTCGAGGTGCAGGTGGAGGACGGCAAAGTCGCCGACGCATGGATCACCGGCGGCATGTTCCGGGGGTTCGAGGCCATCCTGCGCGGGCGGAATCCCCGCGACGCCTCCCAGATCGTACAGCGCATCTGCGGCGTGTGCCCTGTGGCCCACGCAACGGCGTCATCCCTTGCGATTGAGGCCGTGTGCGGCGTCGAGGTGCCCGAAAACGGGCGCATCGCCCGGAACCTGATGCTGGCGGGCAACTATCTCCAATCCAACATCCTGCATTTCTACCATCTCGGCGGACAGGACTATTTCCACGGGCCGGATACGGTACCGTTCATTCCGCGCTACCGGAATCCCGATTTGCGGCTTTCCGAAGAGCAGAACACGCTGGCGATGGATGAATACATCGAGGCGCTGGAAGTCCGGCAGGTCTGCCACCAGCTTGTGGCCTTGTTCGGCGGGCGTATGCCGCACTTGCAGGGCATCCTCGGCGGCGGCGCGGCGCAGATCCCCGACCGCGAGACGATTCTCGAATACGCGGCGCGCATGAAGCAGGTCCGGAAATTCGTGGAAAACCGTTACCTGCCGCTGGTCTACACCATCGCCTCACGCTACATGGATATGTTCGAGATGGCGCACGGCTACAAGAATGCCCTGTGCGTGGGCGTCTTTCCGCTGGCGAAGAAGGGCGAGCAGTTCTTCAATGCCGGGGCCTACATCAACGGGCGTGACGAGCCGTTCGACGGGAACCGCATCCTTGAGGATGTGCGTTATTCGTGGTTTGAGCCCGCGCCTTCCGGCACGCCGCTCCAGAAGTCGGAATCCAATCCGCAGGTGGACAAGGAGGGCGCGTACAGCTTCATCAAGGCCCCCTTGTATGCCGGGCATCGGGTCGAAGTCGGCCCGCTGGCGCGCATGTGGATCAACGACAAGCCGCTTTCGCCCATTGGCCAACGGTTCTTTGCCGATATGTTCGGCGTCCGCGCGGAGACGTTCCGCCAGATAGGCGAGGACCCCGCCTTCTCGATCATGGGGCGCAACGTGGCGCGCGTCGAGGAGGTGTATCAGACCCTCGGCATGATCGAGTATTGGCTGCACGAGCTGGAGCCGGGCGCGCAGACCTTCGCCTTGCCGGAAGTCCCGCAGGCCGGGGAGGGCATCGGCTTTACCGAAGCGCCGCGCGGCGCGTTGTGCCACTACATGCGCGTGAAGAACGGCGTGATCGACGATTACGCCGTTGTAGCCGCCTCCATGTGGAACTGTTCGCCGCGCGACGACGCCGGGAAGCGCGGGGCCGTTGAAGAGGCGCTCATCGGCGTTCCCGTTCCCGAGGTCGACAGCCCCGTCAACGTCGGGCGCGTGATCCGCGCCTACGACCCGTGACTTGGCTGCGCCGTGCACGTGCTGCACGCCAAGGCCGAGTAGAGAAAGAATCGGAGGGGGCGGGGAGGGCTTTCTGAAGAAAGC
>ERZ836441.3240-NODE-3240-length-11288-cov-3.822932_pt1 | contig 11288 bp, 10 predicted proteins | sample MGYA00519686_ERZ836441 | MGnify/ENA primary metagenome ERZ836441 (study PRJEB31850, sample SAMEA3708800) | human gut metagenome | biome: human gut; feature: human-associated habitat; material: faeces | place: China | collected 2014 ... | reverse complement strand
AGGGGACGCTGCCGCGCTGGCCTTTCAGGCGCTGAAGCTGCAGCTGGACGCCGATATTTTCCGGCAATATGTCCGGGAATCCGTCCGTCGTGTCAGCGACCCGGCTTTCCCGCGGGGGGACGGCCACATTTCCTGTCTTGCCGGGAACTGCTCCTTCTTTATCAACTGGCAGGGCCGGCTTTTCCCCTGTGTGATGCTTTCAGAGCTGTCGGCGCCGGTCTTTGATCTCGGCTTTTTGGCAGCCTGGGAAACGGTTTCCGCAAAAGCCCGGAATCTTTCGCTTAGCACAAAATGCCGGCAATGCCGTTTCCGGCCGATCTGCCGCACCTGCGCAGCAGCTTCCTTTTTAGAGACCGGTTCGTATCAGGGCGCGCCCGATTATCTCTGCCGCTATGCTGAACATTATTATGATCTGCTGCTCGCCGAGCTCGCTTCCTTTTCTTCCGATCCGTCATAAGTTGTATCTGAGCAAAAAAACAAAAACTCCCGCCGGAATCCATTTGGTGGTTTTCCGGCGGGAGCCTCTTTGCGGTTTCGTATCCTTTTTCTTATTCCCGGTACTCTTCCTCAATATTTTTTACAGCGCGAAGCTTGTTTGCATAGGCAAGGATCTCTTCCTTCGGATAATTCTGTTTCCGACACCAGGTTAAGATTTCTTCTTTTACCTCTTCCGGCATTTTGTTGTTCATGCGGAGACAGTCGCAGAAGGTTCTTTTCGGTGCATAATAGCGGTAAGATCCGAACTCTGTTTCTTTCTCACAGATTTCGCCCGGAAGACCTGCATTTTGGAAATAAAAACGTCTGATTTCAAAATTTTCCAGCTCCATCTTTTTCCGGTCTGTGCGGGATGTGGCAACCGCAATGGTTTCCGGCTCTTTTTCCAGCATTCCGGCAAGCCATGCAGCGCTGTCCATACAGATCACCGCGCGCGGGTTTACCTTTGCAATTTCTATATATTGATAGTCTTTTGGCTTTTCATAGCCGCACTCTTTGCACCAATACCATCCGCGTGCAAAACGTTCAAGACTTCCTTCCTCTTCCATTTCTGCAAGCTGCAGTACGGTCACCTGATGATCGCGGAGGTCTGAAAAGCTCATATAGCCATGATGTTGTTTAAATAAAGTCGTAATCTTCTGGTATGTTTTAAAAAGCATATCTTTTTTCCCCTTTCAGGATGTGTAACATCGTTTTTCATCTATAGGCGTTTGCACATATAATATTCCAATTTTCATCGAATGGCAAGCCTTAATTTCCGAAAGATTGTTTTTTCTCTGTATTTTTGTCATTCCTGCAAAAGAAGAGAGAAGAGACCGGATTTTTCACTATGAAAACCCGGTGTCTTCTCTCTTTTTTAGGTACTGTTTCTTTCTCTGTACGGTCTCTGTAACCATTCAGAGTCTCTCTTCATGCCATGCCGCATCCGACCGGCTTTTTATTCCTTTGCCGTTTCCAGAATCTCTTTCAGGTACTGAAGAAACAGCTGACATTCTTCCATCGTTCCCACGCTCACACGGCTCATCTCAAAAGCGCCGATACGGATGCCCTTTTCCATCAGCTGTTCCTGAATCCAGGCAGGATCTTTTCCGGTATCGAAGTAGATGAAATTCGACTGGGACGGATAAACCCTGCAGCCAAGCGCTGCCATCTCTTTTTCCAGATATTCTCTTCCCTCCACGATTTTGGCTTTCTGCTCCTGATAATATTCCTGGTCTGCCAGGCCTGCCACTGCCGCTTTCTGGGCACAGACATTCAGGTTCCAGGAAGCGGAACATTTCCGCATGATTCCAATCAGCTCTTCGGAGCCCAGCGCATAGCCGACACGAAGGCCTGCCATCGCATAATATTTGGAAAAGGTACGGAGAACCAGAATCGGTTTTTCCGGATGTGCTTTCATATAATCGACCATACTGCAGCAGTCCGGCTCGGTGGCAAACTCCATGTATGCCTCATCCATCACCAGCAGCACGTCCTCCGGAAGGGTATCTGCGAATGCCTCCAGCTCCCCGATCGGCACATACGTTCCGGTCGGGTTATTCGGATTGCAGATCACCACGATCTTTGTTTTTTCACCGATTTTTTCTTTCATGGCAGGCAGATTAAATTTCTGCTCCTCGGTTACCGGTACGGAAACCAGCACACCGCCATTTAAATACGCCATGTCGGCAAATGCCCCGTAGGTCGGAGCGGAAAACAGTACCTCATCTCCCTCGTCCAGAAAGGTCAGTCCGATCATATCGATCATCGCACTCGATCCGGCTCCGGTCAGTACATTTTCTGCTTTTAATCCGTACTGTTCTGCCACCTTCTGTTTCAGCAGTACTGCCGCAAAGTCAGGATAAAAATGGCTTCCCGCCATGGAGTCCTCCAGTGCCGCCACTGCCTTCGGTGACATTCCGTAATTGTTTTCGTTTAATCCCATATGGATCAGTTTTGAGGTGTCCTTCGCAAATGCTTTCTGACGTTTGCTCGGCGGCATACTCTGTAATGCGTGGCTGATGATTTTATTTACTTCCATATTCATTTCCTCCTGTTTCCACGGCTTCTATTGTTTTTTTTCCGGAAAATTACCGTTTTACGGCTCCCCTCGAAACAGCTGCTAAGCCATCTGCGGAGCCTTCCCGTTTTCCGATTTTTTGCTTAAGACTCAGAAGAGCTGTCTCCTAATACCAGATATTTGGTACGGATCATGTTTCTGGACGGGTCAATCTCAAAGTTTGTGATGTCGGTGCTTACCAGATAAATATTGGAAGAATTCAGTACCGGTACGCCGAAACAGTAGTCGTTTACCAGTACGCTCTCAGCCTGGTGCAGCAGCTCAAATCTGGCGGCCGGATCGCTTTCCTCATTCGACTGTGCCATCAGTTCATCATACTCCGGGCAGTTGGTCTTGTTATCGTTGTAGCTGTCGTTGGAGCGGTACATGGAAAGGAAGGTGAACGGATCGGTAAAGTCTGCGGTCCATCTCATGCGGGCAAGCTGGAAATCGCCGGATCTTCTCTCTGCTACCTGTACCTGCTGCTCTTCTGCCTGAAGCTCCACCTCGATGCCAAGGTTTGTTTTCCACTGTGCCTGCAGGGCCTGTGCCATATCGCTGTCAAGCTGGAGGCTCGGATATTTGTAGGTGATGGCCGGGAAGCCTTCTCCATCCGGGTAACCGGCCTCTGCCAGAAGCTCTTTTGCCTTGTCCGGATCAAAGCCGATCGGATCTTCCTCTGCTTCCTCTGCCCAGTCCTTGCCGCTTGCGGAGGATTTCAGATGTTTTGCTACGAAGAAATCACTTGCCTCATAAGAGGAACCGCACGCGGAAGCTACCTCATCGCGGTTGACTGCCATAGAGAACGCCTGGCGGACGCGGACATCGTCAAATGGTGCTTCATTTACATTGAACAGTACATAATAACTAGTCTGAGATGGAGAAGCAATCAGCTCATCGCTGTCTTTATACTCGTCCATAACGGTATAATCTGCTGAGATAAAGTTCAGCTCACCGGATTTATACGCATTGATGATGGACTGTGTATCGTCCATAACCATTTTTTTGATCGTATCGGTTTTGATCCGGTCTGCCTGAACGTAATTTTCATTTTTCTTATAAACGCTGTACTGATTCGGTACATACTCTGCGAGGTAGTACGGTCCGCAGCTTACCAGCGCATCCATGTCATTTCCCATTGCCCAGTCGCCGTTGGTCTCAGTCTGAAGCTCACGATGCGTCGGCATATAAACCGGAAGTACAAAGAGCTGTTCGAAGTAAGCGCACGGCTCCTTTAAGTTGAACACGATGGTCTTGTCATCGCTGGTGTCTACGCCAAGACCGCTCTCATCGCCGGTTCCGTTGTACATTTCCTCAGCTCCCGCAATCGGGTAAAGCATTGAGGAATAACCACTCTTGCAGTTCGGATCCAGTGCGCGGACAATGGTATTTTTGAAATCGGCACTTGTCACATCGTCTCCGTTGCTCCATTTTGCATCGCTGCGGAGGTGTACGGTGTACTGTGTCATATCCTCATTGACATCAACGCTTTCTGCCAGAATGTAATCCCAGGAACCGTCCTCTTTCATTTCCATGATTGGGGCCATACACACATCATCGTAGGACCACCACCATAAACCGCTCTCTCCTGCGCTGTCCAGGCTTCCGGCCTCGGTATTCATCGTTGTTACAATCATATCGGAAGTGCTGCCGCTTTTAGTTCCTCCGAAAGAGCTGCTGCTTCCGCATCCGGCAAGGGATCCTGCCAGAAGAACAGCCGCTGCCAGTGTCGCTGTTGTTTTCCATAATTTCCTCATAATGTTCTCCTCCTTTTGCTGCTGATGCTTGTTTGAAACACAGCTCCGGTCCCCGGACCCTCTGTCCCCGACCCTGCCGCACCGGAATGGTTCTATTTTGCTCCGGCCAGCAGCGGTTCGATTGCCAGACCCTCCCTCTGTCTCAAATACCGCGGGGAATATAAGAAGCAAGCCACTTTCCTGCCCTCAATATCATACGTTGCCGGGCGGGCCTGGCTGCATTCTTCCATAGCGTAGGGGCACCTCGTGTGGAACGGGCATCCTTTCGGCGGATGGATCGGACTCGGGATTTCGCCTTCCAGCAGGATTCGTTTTCTGCTTCTTGCGGTCTTCGGATCCGGGATCGGCTCTGCAGAAAGCAGTGCCTTCGAATATGGGTGAAGCGGACGGCGGTAAACATCATTGGATTCTCCGATCTCTACCATGTGTCCCAGATACATGACACCGATCCGGTGGCTGATATGCTTTACCATGCCAAGATCGTGTGCGATAAAGAGATAGCTGATACCCTCTTTTTTCTGAATATCCTCCAAAAGGTTGATGACCTGTGCCTGGATGGAAACGTCGAGCGCCGAAATCGGTTCGTCGCAGACGATAAAGTCCGGTTCGAGTGCCAGCGTTCTCGCAATTCCGATTCGCTGTCTCTGGCCGCCGGAAAATTCATGCGGATATCTTCGGATGTGGTCCGGTTTTAATCCAACCGTTTCCAGCAGCTCCTGCACGCGTTTTTTTCGCTTTTTTTCATCGTACATGTGATGAATCACCATCGGCTCCTCAATAATCTCACCGACGGTAAAACGGGGATTTAAGGATGCATATGGATCCTGGAAGATCATCTGCAGCTTCTGCCGGTAGGGAAGCATCTTTTTCCGGGAAAGCCTGGAAATATCTTCTCCCTCGAAAACGATTTCGCCCTTTGTCGGCTCATAGATCCGTAAAATCGTGCGGCCAAGTGTACTTTTTCCACAGCCGGATTCTCCGACCAGTCCGAAGGTTTCCCCTTTTTTTACCTCGAAGGAAATACCATCTACGGCAATGACCTTCTGTGCTCCCTTCATTCCTCTGTTCACATCAAAGTATTTACACAGGTTTTTTACTTCCAGTACATTTTCACTCATTGGCAGCCGCCTCCTCCCCGGAAACTGTGATTTTTGTTTCATCCATACATTCCAGCCAGCATCTGCAGCAGTGCGTCTCGCTGTAGGTTGTCACCGGAGAGGCCTGTACCTCACAGATCTTCATCGTGTAAGGACAGCGGCTCATAAATGCGCAGCCCTTCGGAAGCTTTAAGAGGTCCGGCGGTGTTCCCGGAATCGGAACGAGCGGTTCGTCGTTATCCTTTGCCGAATTGTTGATACTGTTCAGAAGACCTTTCGTGTACGGATGATGCGGTTCGTAGAAAATCTCATCGACGGTTCCCTCTTCTACGATCTGTCCTGCGTACATAATGGCAATCCGGTCACACATAGAAGCGACAACGCCGAGGTCGTGGGTAATCATAATAACGGAGGTTCCTTTTTCCTTCGTCAGCTTTTTCAAAAGCTCCAGAATCTGTGCCTGTACGGTCACATCCAGTGCGGTTGTCGGCTCATCTGCGATAATCAGCTTCGGATCACACGCCAGAGCCGTCGCAATGATGATTCTCTGCCTCATACCGCCGGAAAATTCGAACGGATACTGATCGAGCCGTTTTTCCGGACTTGGAATTCCGACCTGCCGCATCAGCTCAATGGCTTTCGCTTCCGCCTCTTTTTTGGAGCAATTCTGATGCTTTCGAATTCCCTCTGTCATCTGAATTCCGATTTTCAGGATCGGATTCAGAAATGTCATCGGATCCTGGAAAATCATGCCGATGCGGTTTCCGCGGATCTGCTGCATTTTCTTTTCATAAGCCCGTTTTTCTTTCCGGTCCTTCGTGTGCGGCGGAGAAATGTTTTCTCCGTCGAAAAGGATTTCTCCTTCCTCTACTCTGCCGTTCGATGCCAGAAGTCCCATCAGGGTCAGCATGCCGACACTTTTTCCGGAACCGGACTCGCCGACAATACCAAGTACCTCGCCCTCTTCCAGATGGTAGGAAACATCGCGGACTGCGCTGACGGTTCCCTGCGGCGTTTCAAATTTTGTTGTGAGATGGCTGATTTCGAGTAAACTCATACGCTTCACCCCCTGGTTTTCTTTGGATTAAAGGCATCGCCGATTCCCTCACCGAGGAAGTTCAGGGAGAAAATGGTGATACAGATGCAGATGGTCGGCAAAAGCAGCTGTCCCGGGTGCATGGTAAGCACCTGACGGGCATCCTGTGCCATGGAACCCCAGCTTGCCATCGGAGCGGAAATGCCGATTCCGATGAAGCTTAAGAAGGCTTCGGTGAAAATGGCGTTCGGAACAAGGAAAGTAATCTGTACGATGATCGGCCCGATGGCATTGATCAGCAGATGGCGGAACAGAATTCTCGCATCGCTTGCTCCGATGACGAGTGCTGCCATGGAAAATTCCTGCTCCTTTAAGGCGATCAGCTGGCCTCTTACCTGACGTGCCATGCCGATCCAGCCCGGAATGCAGATACCGATCAGAATGCTTCGTACATTCGATCCGAGAACCATCATGATCAGAATAACGTAGATCATAGATGGCATTGCGTAGATGATATCCACAATACGCATCACAAAGTTATCAAATTTTCCACCAATGTAGCCGCACAGTCCACCGATCACCACACCGAGTACGGTGTTGATGACGGCTGCTCCAAAACCAATCGCCAGGCTGATGCGGCCTCCGTAGCAGAGTCTTGTAAATACATCACGGCCGAATTTGTCGGTTCCGAAAATGTGCTGTGCCGAAAAGCCCGCGTACTGATTGGCTGCGTCCTGTGCATCGTATGCATAGGGGCTGATCATCGGTCCGAAAATGGAAACCACCGCCAGAAGGAGGATGACGACCAGTCCGAGAACTGCCATTGGATTTTTCTTAAATCTTCCCCATGCCGCTTTCCAGAAGCTTTTGCTCTCCACGGCAATAAACTCGCTGTTCTTTTTGGATGGATCAATCGGTGAAAACCAGTCCATAACAGTCACCTCCTAGTTTGTCAGTTTGATTCTCGGGTCAATGAGGGAACAAATGATATCCACCGCCAGGTTGGCAACGGTGATAATCACACCGATGAAAACACTGAAGCCAAGGACTACGGTATAATCACGGTTCGTGATCGCATTCGTAAATTCACGTCCGATTCCGGGAATGGAAAAAATAGATTCTACAACAAAGCTTCCTGTGATCAGAAATGCGATGGCCGGTCCGAAATAGGTGACAACCGGGATCAGTGCATTTTTAAGGACGTGACGCGCGGTGATGTACAGATTGCTAAGTCCCTTCGCTCTTGCCATCGTTACGTAATCCATCTGGATCGCCTCGGAATACGTACTCTTGGTCAGTCTGGCAATCGAAGCGATCTGTCCGAATGACTGTGCTGCCACCGGAAGAATGTAGTTGGCCGGAGAACCAAGACCGACGATCGGGAGTACCGGCCACCAGACACCGAAAATCATCATCAGCAGAATCGCTGTGACGAATCCCGGGATACTGACCCCCAGCGTCGCAATTCCAAGCAGGGTGTTTTTCACTGCCAGCCGCTTGCTCGTCGCCATCCAGATACCCATCAGAATACCGATGAAAGCGGATACCGCGATAGAGAGAAGTCCGATGCTTAACGTATACGGAAATCCTCTTGCGATCAGTGTATTAACAGAAACGTTCTTTTTATAGGAAATGCCGAGATCTCCGTGCATCAGATTTTCCATGTAAAGAATATACTGTTTCCACATGGGTTCATCCAGTCCGTAGGTCGATTCGAGCTGTTCAATCGCGCTCTGGGAAAGATTATCCGCCTCGAACGGGCTGCCCGGCATAATCCGAATCAGGAAAAAGGTAATGGTGATCAGTGCCCAGATCGTCACCACTCCAATAAATAAACGTTTTATGATGTATCTTACCATGCAGCATTCCTCCCGTTCCGGCTTTTTTAGCTCAGAAGAGGCAGCCGAACGATCTGTTCTGGCTGCCTCTTTGCACCTTTTTACTGTCTTTTGTTTTTATAATGCTTCCTCGCCGCGCTGGCCGGTACGAACCCGGATGACGTCTGCCACTTTCTCGACAAAAATCTTTCCGTCTCCGATGTTTCCGGTACACAGCTTCTTTTCCAGGAAGCCTTTTAGCACTTCAATTGTCTTATCGTCACCCACGGTCTCGAATTTGCATTTCATCAGTACATTCGGCCCGCTCATGGTTCCACGGTACATCACCCGGTAACCCTTCTGGTTTCCATATCCGGTGATATCCGTTTCCATCACGCCGTACACGGCACACGATTCCATGATGTCGATGACATCCTCCCGGTTCGCGGGTTTGACAATAACTGTCAGCTTTTTCATATCCGCACCACCTTTTTATTGATCCTTTTTCATCAATTCTTTTTATTTGTCATTGTGGAAGTGGAAGTTTGCATAAGCGCTACATCCGTGCTCGTGCATATCCAATCCGTCGATCTCTTCCTTCTCGGTTACGCGAAGTCCGATGGTCTTTTTCAGGACGAAGAACAGAATGAACGCCAGAATCAGGGTATATGCTGCAACTGCTACAAAACCGATCAGCTGGGTGATAAAGCTGCATCCCTCGCCGAAAATACCAGTAAATAAGGTTCCGAGTGCTCCACAGACACCGTGTACACTGATTGCACCAACCGGGTCATCGATTTTTACGACTTTATCAAAGAATTCAACTGCGAATACAACGACAACACCTGCAACTGCTCCAATGAACAGTGCCTCGTAATCATTGACTACATCACAGCTTGCTGTAATAGCTACCAGTCCGGCCAGTGCGCCGTTCATTGTCATACTGATATCCGGTTTTCCATAACGTACCCAGGTAACAATCAGGGTAACAAGTGTTGCTGCTGCTGCTGCGAGGTTTGTGGTCATGGCAATGTCGCCAAGATTGTAGGTTGCTGCTGTGGTCGATCCACAGTTAAATCCGAACCAGCAGAACCAGAGGATAAAGACACCAAGTGCTCCAAGCGGAAGGTTATGACCCGGAATAGCAACCGGTTTTCCCTCTTTTGTGTATTTTCCGATACGAGGTCCGACCATTTTTGCACCGGCAAGGGCACACAGACCGCCGACCATATGAACTGCCGTAGATCCTGCAAAATCATGGAACCCGATCTGGCTTAACCAGCCGCCGCCCCAGATCCAGTGTCCGGTGATCGGGTAAATAAAAATGCTGATGGCTGCGGAGTAAATCAAATAAGAGATAAATTTGGTTCTCTCTGCCATAGCTCCTGATACAATCGTTGCCGATGTTGCACAGAACACGGTCTGGAAAATCATGAATACGCCGATCGGCAGTCCGTTGAACATGCCGTCTGCATCTGCCAGCGATTTCGGATGAAAGAAACCTGCTGTTCCGATAAAGGCATTGCTTCCTCCGAACATCAGCGCAAATCCGATGATAAAGAAGAAAATAGAGCCGAGCACGAAATCCATCATATTCTTCATCAGAATGTTTCCGGAGTTTTTCGCTCTTGTAAATCCTGTCTCCACCATAGCAAATCCGGCCTGCATAAAATACACCAGAAAGGCTCCGACCATGGTCCATACGATATTGAGTAATACCTGTGTGTTTTCCATAATAAGTTCCTCCTCATTCCCATCTTACCTGTTCCCGTCTGCAGATCTTCTGAAACGGTCATCTCTGAAACGGTAGCTTTCAGATTTTTTAAAGTGCCTGTTCGCCGTGCTCGCCCGTTCGGATCCGCACTGCATCTTCAACATCGTAAACGAAAATTTTTCCATCGCCGTAGTTTCCGGTTGACAGGTTTTTTACAAGAAAATCAACGATTTTCGGAACCTTGTCATCCTCCACAACGGTTTCCACTTTAACCTTCGGAAGCATTTTGGCCACGATTTCCGCTCCGCGGTACATCTGACGATATCCCTTCTGATTTCCATATCCAAGGATATTTGTGATCATCATACCGTTTGCCTTCTGCTCCTCGAGGAGTAGCTCCAGGTTTTCGAGGCTCTCCGGACGAATTACAATTTCCAGCTTTTTCATGATTTTCCCTCCCTTTCCGAACCGGCTCCTGTACAGCTTCTGATTTTTCCGGCTGCGGATTTCTTTTTTATCCGCTTTCCCGGTTTTCTCTTCCATTCATTTACCGGCTCTGCTGCTTCTATATAGAAATCTGTTTTCTGACAGATTTTCTAACCTCTTCTTTCATGCCTGGACTGTTCCGCAGCTCTGCTGTTTTTACAGTTGTTTTTACAGTCGTTTTTTTGCAGCTGTTTTCACAATCCACTGTTTTTAATTAATCACACTCGTCGGCATTCCCTCCAGGTAAGACCGGAAGTTTTTCACCGCCAGATCTACTGCGCGGAGTCTTGCTGCCTTCGGCTGCCAGGCGATATGGGAAGTAATAAAGATGTACGGCGACTGCATCAGCGGAATCTGATACTGCGGCGGCTCATTTGCGACAACATCGAGTCCTGCCATATAAACCTTTCTCGATTCCAGCGCCTCAAGAAGCGCCTCCTCATCGATGATGCTTCCCCGTGCGGTGTTGATAATGATGACACCGTCCTTCATTTTGGCAAATGCTTCACGGTTCAGCAGGTTTTCTGTTTCCTTCGTATGCGGACAGTGGATCGAGATTACATCCGACCGTTCGAAGATTTCTTCCATGCTGACCTGCTCGATGCCGTCATACTGCGGCCCCGCCTTTTTGTGACGGCTGTTTGCGATGACCTTCATGTCAAAGCCGAAAACAAAAACAGCATTTCCGATGATGTTCAGCGCATTCATCACGATGGAAGTAACCATTGAAATATTTGAGTTTCCCATAACCCGGAAAAGCGCCGCCCCCGCATTGTAGATTCCAAGAAACGGAAACGAAAGCGATGTAATGAAGAAGTATTCCACCGCATAGGCCATAACCTGCTCTT
>ERZ836441.3237-NODE-3237-length-11292-cov-3.695381_pt1 | contig 11292 bp, 8 predicted proteins | sample MGYA00519686_ERZ836441 | MGnify/ENA primary metagenome ERZ836441 (study PRJEB31850, sample SAMEA3708800) | human gut metagenome | biome: human gut; feature: human-associated habitat; material: faeces | place: China | collected 2014 ... | reverse complement strand
ATTATTTACATCATATGTATATATATACTTTTCTACTTCCGAAATTTCTTGATTATACACATTATAAGCAAAATCCGCATTAATTTTCCAACCTTTCAATGGACGAAGCTCCATCCGAAAGTTATTCCAGAAATCAATGTCGTCCTGTTTATCTGTCCCTGCTTCAATCGAAGGGATATGAGATTCAAACATATAATTGCCGAATCCATCATATAAGGGGGTAATAGGATAATTTCGAGAAATATGCCGATACAAAAAAGAATAATCGCCCTCATTCGTCATATTCGGTTTTTCTCGAATCTTTTTAGCAAAGCGTGTTTCATATCCGAAATCCCACCAATCGGTAATAGCTACGCTGATTTTACCTAATGTATTCATTCTTTTGAAATAGTCCGTTCCATAATTCAAAACACTACTATCATCCATATAACCAGCTGAGAAATAATAAGAGACCTTATCCGTACCTCCATGCAAAGAGATATCGTGTTTCTGGTTCACACTGTTTCCAAAATAAATATCCCACCAATCCGTATTAGCATAATTTAAATTAGCATTATTCCAAACATTACCTTCCGGCATCGCGCCAAAGATGGTAGCACCTTCCGGCCAATCAGGAATTGAATTTCTAATATATTCAAAATCTCCTTTTTGATAGGCTATAACACGATCGATAGTCTCGTTGCTAAATGGATGTCCCCCCATATTATCTCCCGCCTCATTCAAAATTCGGGTCCAAGTATAAGAATCCAGGCTTTCCGGTAGCTTCTGAGCAGTCTTCACAATCAAATTACCAGTATAAGAAACGCTAACTTTTTCATTCTTTTTTCCTTTTTTCGTTGTAACCAAGATAACACCGTAAGGAGCTCTCGCACCATAAATGGCAGAGGCAGCAGCATCTTTCAAAACGGAAACAGATTCGATATCTTCCGGATTCAAATTATTCAAATCACCAGGAAAGCCATCGATCACGACATAAGGCGATCCCCCATTCAACGATCCCATACCACGAATCGAGATATTCATGGTTGCTCCGGGTTCAAATCCATCTTGTGTACCTATATCAAAATTAAATCCAGGTGCAGCCCCCTGTAACAATTGAGAGACAGTAGAAGCCTGGCGATTTTCAAAATCTTCATTAGAAATCACATTTACAGCACCTGTCAAATTCACCTTTTTCTGAGTTCCGTAACCTACGACCACTACCTCATCCAGGCTTTTCGTATCTTCAATCAGATTTACATTCAATATATTCCTATTTTTTACCGGAACCTCACGTGTCATATACCCGATGAATGAAACCTGTAAAACATCCGTATTGGAAACTTCCAATGTAAAATTTCCATCTACATCCGTAACAGTACCATTCGTCGTCCCTTTTACAACAACATTAGCACCGATCACCGGTTCGCCGCTCTGATCTTTCACCGTACCTTTCAAAACTTTCCCTTTTTGCTGTTGAAGAACATCTTTCTTCATCAACAAGATATTATTCCCTTCTATCGCATATCCGATATCCGAGTTCTCAAAAATACGGTTCAAGACATTAATCACGGAAATATCCGAAGCATTAAGAGAAACCCGATGACTCAAATCTACCTTTTCATTGCTGTATACGAAAAGATAGTCAGTCTGATCTTCTATCTGCTTGATAATTTCCTCTACAGACAACTTGTTTGCTACAATATTGACACGAGCTATCTGGGAACTCACGTTTTCAGAAAAGACAGTCGATACACATAATAACAAAAAGCTTAAGATTAACTTCATCACTCTACATGTATGTCTAAATTCACTTAATAACAGGGTATAGTCTGTCCCTGTACACTTTTTTTTCATAACTTTGCAGTATCAAAATGTTAGTACTCGATTTAATTACTGGTTATGTCAACTGGCTGACATTTTACCGGATTATGCTGGAACCATAATCCGGTTTTAATTTTATCTATATTTCTTTTCCCATAGGCGATTCATTTTATCGTTATCAGATTCAATTCATTATCTTTTACATAGGTAAATTTATGCTCTAACTGCAAGACTTTCAGTACTTGTTCGACACCTTCCTTTACTCGGAATTTGCCGGAATAGCGTTCTTCCAAGAAAGGTAGATCCGCTACTTCTATTCTGATATCATAATACAAGCGTAATTTATCGATTATCACATGTATCGGCTGGTTATTAAAGCTGAGAACCCCTTCTTTCCACTTAAAATAATCCATATTGCCAATTTGGGCCGAGACATATTTTCCTTCTCTGTAAAAGATCTGCTCACCAGCCTTCATCCTATATTTTCCGGAACGATCCGACGAATTCAACTCGACACTTCCTCTCAATAATGCAATATTGAATTCCTCGATGCCAGAATAAGCAGACACATTAAATTCCGTTCCCAGCACCGTCACATTCATCGATTTAGTTCTAACAACAAAAGGATTATCTCCATTATGCTTCACATCAAAATAAGCCTCTCCATCCAATTCAACCTGTCGAATTCCTTCTTTAAAACTGGTCGGATAGACCAGTTTCGAGTTTGCATTCAGCCATACTTTCGTACTATCAGGCAAAACCAATTCTGCACGCTGACCCGCCGGAACATATAGAGTCTGAAACGAAGGAAAAGATTCCATCTGATCATCTTTTTGTAACAAGAAGTTTCCACCGAGCAAAATCAGTACAATAGCTGCAACTTTTAATAGTTCTATTACGATGCGATGAAAAATGGCATAGTGGTCTTTTTTCTGAGATTCTTTCAAATGCGATTGAGATTTTAGCTTTTTGTCTACTTTCCAATACGCCCTTAAAGGATCTCGAGAAACAATCCGTTCTTGTGTCCGGCAAGCATAATAAATGCGGGCAATTTGTAATAATGCCTCCTCGTTGTCCGGATGTTTCTTCAGCCAAAGATCAACTTCCGCTTTCTCTTCTTCAGAAGCAGTACCCCGGATGTATTTCAGAATAACTGAACTTTCCGGTTCACCAACAGCCATATATGTATGTTCTTTTTCCATTCTATATATATGACAAATACCAAATGAGGATACCCTAAACAACATTGTATAATTATTTCAAATAGACGGGTTGGCAAAAAAGAATTGGACCGTTATTGTAGTTTTATTCATTTTTTCCCTACATTTGTATAAGGAAATCGAAAATAACGTAGAAGCGTTTAGATATTATTTTGGACTCCGAAATCTGGTAAATTTCTAAAATCCCAAAATAGTAGTCTGAATGCCTGCGCCCTTATAGGCGTGGGATGTTCAGGCTTATTATGGGGATTGGGCATACCAGAGCCTCGGAGTCCGAATAAGCAAGAACATTTCCACGCTCTTTTTCATAAAAACCAAGGGATATGGATGAAAATAACCTGATAATACTATTGCAACAAGGAGACCAGGATGCTTACAAACAACTGTTTATCAAGTATTACTCCCCCCTTTGCGAATACGCGTCACAGTATATTTCTGATGATGATTCTGAAGAGCTTGTGCAGGAGTTGATGCTTTTTCTTTGGGAAACACGGGAAAATCTTGTGATTGAGACGTCTTTGAAATCCTATCTATTTATATCCACCAAACACCGTTGCCTCAATGCGATCAGGAAAAACCTGTATCACGAGCGTATCCAGACCCAGATATATGAGAAGATAAAAGACCAGTTTGAAGACCCGGACTACTATTTTGTAAATGAACTGACAGAAAACATACAGAAAGCAATCGAGAACCTGCCCGAAACCTATCGGGAAACATTTGCTATGAGCCGATTCGGGGAAAATACGAATGTGCAAATTGCCCAAAAACTCGGAGTATCGGTAAAAACCGTCGAATACAGGATATCGCAGGCACTTAAGATACTCCGTCTTAAATTGAAAGATTATCTGCCTTTCTTGATAAATATTCTGGGATAAACCTGCTTTGACAAATTGTCACTTCCATCCCATCAAAATCAGATTAGTACCCCATATTTTTAAAATTAGTACTGCGGGTAATATTTTTTAACATTCATATAGACAGCAAAAATAGGAGAACAGCATCAATCTGTCAGACACCAGTTATTCGTTAATAAATTAAAATCAAGCCAAAGCTTATTAAACTTACAGAGAACTTCCGTGTCTATCTTTTCGTATTTAATATCAGATAAGATAAAACAAAAGTTATGAAATCGGGAAGGTATTTTTTCATTCTGTTTTTAATTCTGTTGACTATGCCTGCATATGCACAAAAAGGTGTAGACATCACCGGAACGGTGATTGAGGAGGGGACCAATGAACCGATCGAACAGGCAACGGTCCGTTTGTTAAGCGTCAAAGATAGTTCTATGATCGGAGGTGTCGCCACATCACGCAACGGAGGTTTCGTACTCAAGAACATTAAAAACGGCAGCTACTTGCTGCACGTATCATTTGTCGGATTCGATCCGCTCTACCAGCCCCTGCGCATCACGGGAAAAAACAATCCTGTCAAATTAGGTAAACTTGCACTTGCCGACGGAGCGATCCTATTGGGCGAAGCTGTCGTGATCGGGAAAGCACCGGAAGTAACCGTACGCAACGATACGATGGAGTACAACGCCGATTCCTACAAGACTACAGAAGGTTCCATGTTGGAAGATTTGCTGAAAAAGATGCCCGGTGTGGAAGTGGACAGCGAAGGGAAAATTACCGTCAACGGGAAAGAGATCAAAAAGGTGTTGATCGACGGAAAAGAGTTCTTTTCCGATGACCCTAAGGTGGCCTCCAAGAACCTGCCATCCAAAATGATTGACAAAGTACAGGTGTTGGACAAGCTGAGCGATATGGCCAAGATGACCGGATTCGACGACGGAGAAGAGGAAACCGTCATCAACCTAACCGTCAAGCCCGGCATGAAACAAGGCTGGTTCGGAAACGCTTTTGCCGGTTACGGTAGCGAAGACCGGTACGAAGGAAACTTCATGGTGAACCGTTTTATCAACAACGATCAGCTGACTTTGATGGGAGGAATCAACAACACGAATAATATGGGATTCTCGGACCTTGCCTCCAGTATGTTCTCAGGGATGGGCGGACCACGTGGACGCCGGGGTGGAGGAGCCGGCAATGGGATCACGACATCCGGCAATATCGGTCTGAATTTCAGTAAGGAGTTTAACCCGAAGTTGACGGTCGGAGGCAACCTCCGTTATTCCCATTCCGACAACGACGCAATCAGCAAAAGCAACCGGCAGAATATACTACCGGGTGACAGCACCTCTTTCTACAACGAGAATAACAATAGCAACACACGCAGCGACAATGTAGCCGCCGACCTTCGCATGGAATGGAAACCGGACTCGCTCACCCAGATCATCTTCCGTCCGAGTTTCAGCTATAGCGACAGCCATAGTCGCGAAGGGAGCACTTTCAACACACTGAGCGGAAACCGCGACACGGTCAACATAGGCGAATCCGAATATCTTTCCGACGGAAGCGGATATAACCTTAACGCCCGCCTGGAATTCAGCCGTAAGCTAAACAGCGAAGGACGTGTTTTCAGCGGATCTCTGTCGGGAGGACTAAGCGATTCCTACAATAAAGGGCTGAACTATTCGAACACCGAGTATCTGATGATGGCGGAGGGGATGGACAACGAACTGGTGGACCAACGCTTCCGCTACGACAACAAAGGGTTTAACTACCGGGCTTATCTATCCTGGGTAGAACCGATCGGCCACAACAACTTCATCCAGGCAACCTACAGCATCCGGCAAAACAAACAGGAATCTCTGAAAAACTCTTACACTCGCGAAGAGGGAAGCGAAGATTACAATGTCTTAGACACAGCCTACAGCAAGAGCTACCGCAACAATTTCATCAACCAGCAGGTCAGCCTCGCCTTCAAAGCCGTCCGAGCCAAATATGATTACACGGTCGGTTTGACGGTAGACCCGTCTCATAGTACGAGCGAGAACTTCGTGGGTGACACGGTTCTCTCCAAGTTGTCGCGCAATGTGGTGAACCTTTCACCGATGGTCCGCTTCAACTATAAATTCAACAAGCGGACAAACCTCCGCATCAATTATCGCGGACGTACCAGCCAGCCCAGCATGACGCAACTGCAACCCGTGGCCGACATCTCCGACCCGTTGAATACGACAATGGGTAACCCAGATTTGAAACCGACCTACACAAACAACCTGTTCATCCGTTTCCAGAAATTCGTGCCCGAAAAGCAAACGGCCCTGATGGTGATGGCGAATCTCAACTACGTGATCAACGATATCGTCAACAAGTCCGTCTATGTCGGCAATACAGGTAAGAAGATGACGACCTACGACAATGTAAACGGGAACTACAACGGAAACATCCGCGTCCTGTTCAACACACCGCTCAAAAACCGGAAGTTCTCGATCAACTCCATGACAATGGCCTCTTATGCCAACAGCAACGGGTTCATCAACGATGAGAAAAACACAAACAAAAATCTGGTTTTAATGGAACGTGCCGGAATCGATTTCCGCTCCGACTATCTGGACCTCGGGCTCAACAGCAACATCCGTTACAACGGGACACAGAACTCACTTCAAGGACAAACCGACCTGAACGCATTCAATTACGGTGTGGGCGGAACGACAACGATCTATCTCCCACTCGATTTCAAAGTGGAAAGCGATATCAACTGGTCCACCAACTCCGGTTATTCGGATGGTTTCAAGCAAAACGAAGTGCTATGGAACGCCGCCGCCTCCAAGTCATTCCTGAAAGGGAAACAGGCTACACTCCGTTTTAAGATATACGACATACTGAAACAACGCAGCAATATCTCCCGTAGTGTGACTGCCAGCTATACACAAGATTCCGAATACAATACCTTGGGTAGCTACTTTATGGTGCATTTCATCTACCGTTTCAGCATCTTTAAAGGAGGAGCCAGCATGAACGATGTGCAGGGACCGGGCGGAAGAGGGCCGAGACATGGTGGTCCGATGGGCCCGCCTCCGGGTGGAAGATTTTGATGATTTATCTGTTACTTTTCTTTCAAGAGAAAAGTAACAGATAGAGCCTTTTGATCAACGAAGGTTCCAATATAGCCGGATAAATCAAACCGTAAAGTGCTCCATAAAAGTGGGCATTATGATTAATATTATCTCCCGCCTTTTTCGCCATATACTGGCAATAGGCCAAGTAGATCACACCAAAAATAATTCCCGGAATCGGCAGTACGGCAAAAAACAGAATTTTTCCCCACGGGTCCAAAAAGATGGAAGTGAACAAGACAGCCGACACAGCACCAGAAGCGCCTATCGACACATAATAGGGATCATTGCGACGACGGGCCAGATCATAAAGGGAAGCAGCAACCATCCCACCAAAATACAATCCTAAATAGCCGCCTGTACCCAACCCCAAATAGCCGAAAGCACTCTCCATATATGTCCCGAACGACCAGAAGGTGAACATATTCACAAGCAGGTGCGTCATGTCGGCATGCACAAAACCATGCGTAATCAACCGGTACCATTCATTATTATGAACGGTACGATACGGTATGAATGCTAACTTCCGGAACAACTCATGGTCGCCGAAACAGATATAGGACACGACAACCGTGATCCCGATAATAACATAAGTAATCATGATCTATTCTATATTTAATGCGTCAAATGTAGTAAAGATTGAACAATGTATTCCTTATATGGTTTATAAAAACAAAGCTTTTACATTTGCAATTTCCGCATTAGCTTTCTATCTTTACGAATTGCAACATACTGACAGATACAAAAAGCACCCGGAATGCTGGCACTCGTACACATACATATACAATGGATAGTGGGTATAATATTCATCATATTATACTGCGTCACCATTCTTGGGTTAGTACTGGTTATCATCACAGAGAATAGGAATCCGTTGAAAACGATCCCCTGGGTGATCGTGTTGCTCCTTGCTCCCGGTATCGGGCTCCTGTTCTATTTCTTCTTCGGACAGGATAACCGGAAGCAACGGATTATCTCCCGGCGCACCTATAAGCGCATCATGAAGCGACCGCAGGAAGGGAAACTCCCGCAAGATGCCTGCTCCGTTCCAGCTCCCTATCAGCCATTGGTCACACTGTTGACAAACAGCAACCAGTCCTCCCTGCTCTATGGAAGCGACATCACGATCTATACGAACGGGGCAGACAAGTTTCACGACCTTTTACAAGAGATTGCGGGGGCAACCCATCATATACACATCCAATATTATATCTTCTGCGACGACGAAATTGGTAATAAGGTCAAAGAACTGTTGATCGAAAAAGCCAAAGAAGGAGTCGAAGTCCGTGTTCTTTACGACGATGTAGGTTGCTGGAACGTGAAAGACAAGTTCTTCAAGGAAATGTCGGGTGCCGGTATCGAGGTCAACGCCTTCCTGAAAGTAGCGTTCCCGGTCTTCACCAGCAAGGTAAACTACCGGAACCACCGGAAAATCGTTGTCATAGACGGTAAAGTCGGTTTTATGGGCGGCATGAACATTGCAGACCGCTACACGAAAGGAACCAGTTGGGGGACATGGCGGGACACGCATTTCAAGATTATCGGAAAAGGTGTACATGGTTTGCAGGCGGCTTTCCTTATCGATTGGTACGTGGTCAGCAAGAAACTCCTGAACGACAAGATTTACTATCCACCGCTTCCGGTCTATTCGGACGATAATATCATGCAGATCTGCACCAGCGGCCCCGTCGGACAGTGGCGCACGCTCTTGCAGGCGGCCATCTTCACGGTTGCCAATGCCAAGAAATATGTATTTATCCAGACCCCTTATTTCCTTCCGACCGAAGGGCTGAACCAGGCTTTGCAGATAGCAGCTTTGGGAGGTGTCGACGTACGGCTGATGCTCCCAAAGCGTTCGGACACGCGTACGGCAAACATGGCGACTCACTCTTTCATTGATGAGATGGTAAAAGCAGGCGTCAAAGTCTATTTCTATAAACCGGGATTCCTACATTCTAAACTGATGGTGGCAGACGACGAACTGACCTGCATCGGTTCCGCCAATATGGACTTCCGCAGTTTCGAGCATAATTTCGAGATCAACGCCTTTGTTTACCAACCTTCGTTTGCCTTACAGATGAAGAAGGTATTCCTGCACGACATGCATAGTTGCGAAAGACTGGTTCCATCACGCTGGCTGAAGCGTCCGATCAAGCAACGCATAGCCGAATCGTTTATGCGTCTGTTTTCTCCTCTTCTTTAATATCTTCTTTGATAAAGATAGAAAAATTCACCGAACCGTAGACGCGGTGCTGATAGAAATAGGGCAACCCGGAGAAATCATTTGTCTTCGGATGTTCTATCACGAAGATTCCCCCGTCTCGCAGCAGATCACGTTCGAAGACAAGTTCCGGCACTTCGGGTAATTCTTTCAGAGCATAAGGAGGATCGGCAAAGATGAAATCGAAATGCCGGGCCGGAGCCGAATGGAGATAACGGAAGACATCGCCGCGAATCAGCGTCAGCGAATCCGTTTTCAACTCTTTGGCTACTTTGGCGATAAAAGAAGCATGCGCATTATTCTTTTCGACGGCTGTCACGCTCCGGCACTCACGTGAAAGCAGTTCGAAAGAGATACTTCCTGTCCCGGCAAACAAGTCGAGTGCGTCCAACCCTTCAAGGTCGATATGGTTGGAGATCACATTAAAGATATTTTCCTTCGCAAAATCCGTCGTCGGACGGGCACTGAAGGTAGACGGGACATCAAAACGGCGCCGTCCGTATATTCCACTTATAATTCGCATAAAGATAAAGCTATAAGATCCAGCGGAGCCTGCAACACCTCCGGCCCCATCAGATAGGCTTCGGAAGGGATCTCCTGCGGATCGATGTATTGTAAATAATTCCGCAACGTATTCGTTATTTCACTCCGCAAAGGCACATCGCCGAAAAGACGCAACTGGTCTTTCTGTTGATCCATTCCAGCCTGCTTCCATACATATAATATATAATACAAGATATCGTCCGTATGTTCATACTCGAACGAGTTCACGAAAAGCAGGTTCCCCTGTGCATAGCACGCCACATCCATTCTCCGGCGATGCAGCACGACATATAGCTGGCGAGGCAAGCGGGCACGGCTCTGCTTCTTCCACAACGAAAGCAGCGGACTGACATGATGGACAAAACGGGGATTGACCAGCGAACGGGAACAAAATTCATATACTTCTTCATCCACCCCGAATATCAGTTCTGCCGGTTCGTCTTTCAGTTCATTGCTCAGGCAACGTCCTTCGGGAGACGAGAATGTGAACGCCAGCAGTTCCGCTTTCTGCTTTTCCTGAAAAACTTCTTTCGGCACAAGCGTATATTGGGGAGTGACACAAACCACATTGACCTGTTTGTAGAACCAGGTCAGGAAATCGTTTTCAAAGAAACATTCTTTCAGGGAAGAGACATAAGGCTTTGTCCGGTCGAATTCGATGTCTCTATAAAAGAGACTCTCATTTACCGAAGGACTGTATGCGGAAAAAGAAAGTCCACCCGACCGAAGCCGGATGGACATTATATAATTTTCCGAATAATCAGCTGTTAACTTATCAGACAGATGAATAGCCATAGGCAATCATTAATCTTCCCAGTTACCTGCGTTGTTATTGATTTCTTCGATAGAACCTACGCGCAGACCCGGATATTTGTTCATCTTTTCGGCCTTGTCATTCAAGTTATAAAGCAACTGCTTGTTCAAGTCGCCCAAGTAATCGTTATACAGGACACCGCACTGGAATACTTTCACCGTATAACCGGAGCCGGAAGTCAAAGTAGCCGTATCCATTGAGAACTTGATGCTCGTACCCGGTACATTACCCAAGTCATCCACGTTGTAACCCTTACCGAACAATGTGTCCACAGCTGTTACCCAAACAGTGTCACGTCTGATCAAACCTTTCTTAACGGCTTCCTGTTCAGTCATACCCTTTTCGAGCTGTTCGTCCGTCAATACACCTTCCTTGATAAGGAACGGCAATTTTTCATCTTTTAAAAACTTACTCAGTTCATCAAAATTGGCTGCATGTACCTTGTGGATGTTCTTGTATTCGATCTGTGCTTTACGAATATCGATCAAACGAGCTTTGATCAAATTTTCACGTTGTTCTCTCGTCTTATCGAATTCGATCGGACCCATAACACTTCTGTAACACATGTACGCAAGCAGTACTACTGCCACAGCCAATAAAATCTTTAATGTAACTTTCATGGTTTATATTGTTTTTTGAATTTATTTCGTTCGGCAAATTTAAAAAAGAATATTTAATACACTACCTTTATCGCGAAAATTATTGCGATCAAAATGATAAATAGTTA
>ERZ836441.3235-NODE-3235-length-11297-cov-3.147038_pt1 | contig 11297 bp, 9 predicted proteins | sample MGYA00519686_ERZ836441 | MGnify/ENA primary metagenome ERZ836441 (study PRJEB31850, sample SAMEA3708800) | human gut metagenome | biome: human gut; feature: human-associated habitat; material: faeces | place: China | collected 2014 ... | reverse complement strand
TTACCGTAACGGGTAAAACGGGTAAATACCTATCCGATGTAGAAATAACCGGTGATAATTACCTTGAAATAGGGCAGGAAACAGATCTTGCCTACGCAGTATATCCAAAGCGTGTTGCTGAAAGCAGTAACCTTTATATAACTTGGGGTATGGTGACCGGTGAGGATAAAGACGGTAACACAACTTATTCCTGGGCAACTGCCGATACTCCTGCTACCGACGGCAGAGGTCAGATTGACAGCGCAGGTCACTACTCGGTAGTATCCGGCGGGCAATCGGTTGTTGTGTTAAAGGCGCAAACGGGCTACTACCTTTCAAACAATAATTTCTATGAAATTTCTTCCAAAACTGCAACATTTGATATGTCAAACGGTATTCCGGTTGAAAATATCACAATAGATGTTGACAGCGCACTTGGTATTGCAGGCAAAATAAATAAAACAACAGATGTAACCGTAGGTGACAGAACATATAAATATGTATCTGTCAGCGCAGGTACACAGTATGCAGGCTTGGGTGCTAAGCTTACAGCAACGGTTGAGCCTGAAACTGCTTCAAACAAAAATCTTACTTGGGTAGTTGATAACGGATATTATTCGCAAAAGCTTTCCGATGATACCCATACTGCCGAAATTACTCAAAAAGCCGGCCACGAAAATGCTGATACATTTAATGTATATGCCGTTTCGGCAGACGGTCGTGTAAAATCAAATGAAATTACGGTTACGGTAGCTAAAAATACTGCCGATTCCAATACAATTGATGAAGATTCATACAGTGTGGTTAGGGGAAAGACTGCCGACGCTACACATACTATCAAATTCAGCGGTTCAGACGGTACATATTCAGCTTGCTACAAATGTAACTGGTATTCAAGTGATGAAAGCGTATTTACAGTTGAAGCAAAGAATAATGATAACAGGGACGCTGTTATTACCGGTGTTGATGTAGGTACTGCCACACTTTACTGCGTATCTGCCGACGGTGGTATTGTTGATACAGCCGAAGTTACGGTTTATCCTGATAAGGAATATCTCCAAAATATTGTTAACCTTTGTGATTCAACAGTAGTTAAAAAAACAAGTGAAAATAAAGCACTTTATAAGCAATATTGCGGTAAGCTTGACCTTGCGTATTATGTTCTTTACGATTCACCGCTGGCAAGCCAGGATACTTGCGATACATACGCTTCTGAACTTCTGTATGCATTTTATAAAATAGGCGGATTTATCGGAATTTTGGGTGTTGATATTTTAGGAACAAACAAAACCCCGCTTGAAAGTAATCATGTAACTGTTAAAGTTGCGACAGCAGGTATATATACTCATTATAAATATGACTTCGATATGCAGTTGAAACCTGCAAATGCAATGTATAATAACATTGAATGGGAGTCATCAAATCCAAATATTATAATTGATAAAAACGGTGTTGCCAAGCCGAAAAAGAATGAGGCTTGCTCGGCAATGATTACCTGCACGGTAACCGACTATATGGGTACAAAGTCAAGCAATTTTGCATTCCTCACTTTTGCTAAAATCCCTGTAACAGGTGTTTCGCTTGATACAGATACTATCACAGGCGGAAAGATAGGCGAAACTCAAACCCTTAAAGCAACTGTTACACCAAAGGGTACAGCGGGTATCGGCGCAAGCTGTACTGATGTATATTGGTATTCAAGTGATGAAAATATTGCAACTGTTGACCAAAGCGGTGTAGTAAGCTTTAAAGAGGGCGGCGATTGTGTAATCACCTGCCAAACTTTTGACGGCGGATATGAAGCAAAATGTAATGTTAATGTTGTTACAAACTATACAGCACTTGAAAATCTTGTTAAATCATATAATGACCAGCAGCTTAACAGTATAAACTATTATCCTGACAGTTGGGAAAATTTCACAAATACTATGAATAAGGCTCAAACTATGATTAACGAAAACAATAGCTCACAGGCTAAAGTTGACGCAATGGTTATTGAGCTTGAAGCAGCATATAACAGCCTTGAAAAATATAATTACATTCAAAAGGTTGAACTTTACCTTGACGGTGAACCTACAAAGGAATTTTATCAGTACGATTTAAAAGTTCTTAAAGACGGTTTCAGCTATAAAAACGCTGTGCTTGACCTTAATGTAAGGCTTTATCCTAACAACGGTTCATACAAATCTGTTACTTGGGAATCATCAAACGAACTTATCAGTGTAACTGAAGACGGTAAATGCACCCCAACCAAGAATGAATCTTGCTACGGTTTAATTACCTGCACGGTTGAAGACCATTTCGGTAATAAATATCAAGATACAGTTTGGGTATCGTATGCATTTAATCCGGTAACGGAAGTTGTTGTTTCACCGGCAACTATTTCGGGCGCAATCGGCTCAACTTATCAGCTTTCTAAAACCATAAAGCCTGAAGGCACAGGCCTTACACATATTGGTGCGGCAAGTATTAAAAATGTTTACTGGGAATCTGATGACGAAAATATTGCAACGGTTGATGAAAACGGACTTGTAACATTCGTTTCTGCCGGTGCTACAACTGTTCGCTGTGTATCATATGACGGCGGTATATACGGTGAATGCCATGTATCATCAGACGGTGACCGTACCGTACTTAAAGGAAGAGTTGATGAATACAAAGATATTGATTATAAAGACTATGCATATGATTACGGGCAAACATTTAAAACTGCATATGAAACTGCGGTTAATGCCCTTACGGATGATACTTTAAGCCAAAATGAAATCGATGAAATTGCTGAAAATCTTTTAAATGCTTATAATGAAATGATACAGCATCCTTATATTCATGTAACAGATGCAACTATCACATATAATACATATGCTAAGCCGCTCGCATGAAAAAAAGGAAGACGGAACAGTCGGTGATAATAACAGCGTATCCGTTAACCTTGATAACGGTAAGTATTCAAATTATAATGATTATAATAAGATTGAGCTTACATCATCAGTTGCACCTAAAGGCGCAATGTATAAAACATTCAGCTGGAATGTGCTTGATTCATATCAAATGACTTCATCAATAAGTGACCAAACAATTACTCTTACACCTAAAAAAGCAAAAGAGGGTGCTTGGGCAAAAGTTAAAATTACTTATACAGATGAATATGACAGAACATTTGAAAAAACAGTTAATGTAACAATGAGTGACAAAGTTGCAACCGGCTTTGATATTACCGAAAGTGCACTTACATTTAATGCAACATCACCTGAAACCCAGCTTGCTTACACACTTTCAGGTACACCTGAATTTTCAACAGTCATTTGGCAGTCAAGTGATGAAAATGTTGTTAAAGTATCAAGCGAGGGCAAACTGACCTTTGTTGAAAAGGGCGAAGCTGTAATTACGGGTACTGCATTTGACGGTGGGTTTACAGATAAAGTTAAAATAACTGTAATAACCGATTTCAGCGCTCTTGCTTCAAAGCAAAATACATATAACAATATTATTGAAAGTGTAAAAGATACTTACACTTATACCAGGGCAAGCTTGGATGTACTCAGTGCGGCAGTAGCAGACGCCAAAACTATGATTGATGATGGCAAAGCTACTCAAGCCGAGGCAAACGCAATGCTTAAAAGGCTTAATGATGCGTATGATGCGCTTGTTCCTTATGTTGCAACAACCGGTGTTGAAATCGGATATGAAGAAGCAACAGGGGTTACAAGTGAAAACGCGGGCTTCATTAGATTTACAGGTACATTATTAAACGGTAAATGCATAAATCTTGTTGCTAATGAACTTCCTAAAGGTTCAGTTTATAAATCAGTAGAATGGACTTCATCAAACAGCAATGTTTCTGTTAACGAAGAGGGCGTTGTTACTAATAAAACAGGCATGGCAAATGCTTCGCAAATCACTTGCACAGTTACAAACGAAAAGGGTGAAACCTGCTCGTCAAGTGTTTGGGTAACATTTGTAAGATACGGTGTTAAAGCTATAAGCTTTGCTGATGAAAAGGTATTCGGCGCTCCTGCTCAAACAGTTACCCTTTCACCTGAATTTGATATTGACGGTTCGGTTTCCGTAATTAAAGATTGCTTTTATTCATCTGATAACGAAGATGTTGCTACTGTTGACCAAAACGGTGTTGTAACATTCGTAACACAGGGTGAAGCAGTGATTACAGTTATATCAAAAGACGGTGGTTATAAAGCTACAATTAAAGCATATACCACTTGGGACACAACAGCACTTAAAGCTGCAATTGATGAGGCTGAAAAAATCACGCCGACAGATTATGAAGTGTCATATGCAAATACATTTACATCTGCACTTAATAAGGCAAATGAAGTGTATGCAAATATGTATGCAACACAGCCGGAAATAAACGATGCCTGCACAGCCCTTACAGAAGCTATGACTGTACTTGGTGAGCATAAGTTTATTGTACCTGAAATCAATATTAAAAATGGTGATACCGTGCTTGAAGAAACTGCACTTATTCAAGTTCCTGAAGATACGCAAACAGCAAATCTTTCACTTGCACTTAATGACGGCGCAATGGTAAAATCATTTGAAATCACTGCAAGTGATGAAAACGGAGCTTCGGCTCAAATTAACGGCGGCAATGTTGTTGTTACAAAAACAGCAGATACCGGCTCACTTAATGTTAAAGTGATTGATGAGTGGGATAGGGAATATACAAAAACTTATACACTTAATGTAATCAATACTGTTATTCCGGTAACTTCACTTGAACTCACGGTTGACGGCCAAGCAGTATCCGGTAATTATACAGCAAGTGCAGGCGGTAGGTATTCAAACTTTAAAGGTGTTGCAATTGGCTATAATCCTACTCCGGCTGATGCCAATGCAATTACTTCGGTTGAATATAAAGTGTCAAATGTTTTGCAGTTTGAAATTGATTCAAACGGTAATCTTAAACTTACAAATACAGGTGCGGCGTCATTAAGAAAATCAGTAGCAACTACTGTAACGGTTACTGTTACCAATGCTGACGGTTCAAGTGCAACTGCATCATTTGATTTCACACTCACAAGGGCTTAAGGAGGCAGATATGAATAAGATGTTTAAAAAATGGTTATCTGTACTTCTTGCGTTTATAATGGCAACGCTCTGCCTGTCGGCAGTCGTTGCCTTCGGCAGTGACAGTGTGGCTATAAATGAAACTAATTTTCCTGACGCAAATTTCAGAGAATTTGTTAAAGATTATGATTTGGATGGTAACGGATCTTTGAGCGCCGAAGAGAGAAATATTGTAACCATTATGACTGTATCTGATGATTACGAAATCAAAACTCTTAAAGGTATTGAATATTTTTCAAATATCAAAATTCTTCGCTGCAGTAATATTAAACTTGAAGAACTTAATGTTTCAGCTCTTAAAGATTTAACAACCTTGACCTGTATGGGTAATGAACTTAAAGAGCTTAACCTTGTTGAAAATAATAAGCTTAAAACATTAAATTGCACAGGTAATGAGCTTACTTCAATTGCCCTTTTGTCATCAGCGTTAACTACGCTTGACTGCCGCGGTAACAGCCTTGCAAAATTGGATGTTACACACGAAACTGCGCTTGAAACACTTTATTGTGCAAATAATCAGCTTTCTTCGCTCAATTTATCACAAAATACAAATCTAACTAAGTTAAACTGCACAATAAATCATATTACTTCGCTTGATTTAAGCAAAAATACAAAGCTTGCAAATGTTACAAACGCAATGATTGGTGACCAAACGGTTGACCTTAAGGCAACATTTGAAAATTCTTTAATTTATGTTCCTTTTAAAAACAGCGGGCTTGATTCAAGCAATTATGTTACAAGTTCACTTGAACAGTTCGGTGACGGTTCAGGCTTCAATTTTGAAAGTTTTTATGCTTTTGATGTATCTGAAATTGATAACGGTATTACATATGAATGTAACACCAAGCTTGATTCAAGTGAAAATATGATAGTAAAAGTTAATGTTACAAGGGATTTCTATCAGGTAGGCTTTTATGCTGATAGTGATTATTCTTCCCTTATCGGCAGAACATTTGCGTACAGCGGTAACAAAGCGCCTAATCCGCCTGCTATCACTCCACCGCAATGCAAGGCATTTGATACTTGGAATGAGTCGGTTGAAAATATTACAAGTGATAAAAAGGTTTATGCAAATTGGAAAGATGCGCACACATATGAACTTGCTTCATTTGCAAATGGCACAGCAACAGTTAAATGCTCCGTATGCGGCGATAGCTTTACTTTAAGCTTTATTGACGCAGTAAATTCAAAGAAGGGCGATTCAAATTACAGCCCATATCTTGATGTTTGCAGTGACGGAGTAATAAATGCAAAAGATTACTCAATATTAAATAAAATGCATTAAGATAAAAAGCACATCAAATTGATTTGATGTGCTTTTTTGTTTACTAATTATTATGTTTGTGCTATTATAAAAATCAATAATTTATTATTTGAGGGAAGATTATGAATATTCTTGTGCTTGATGATGAGGTCGAGATTGCTGACCTTGTTGAACTCTTTTTAAAAAACGAGGGATATAATGTTTATAAGTTTTATTCTGCAAAGGAAGCTTTAAAATGCATTGAAGAAACGAAGCTTGATTTGGCACTGCTTGATGTAATGCTTCCCGATACAGACGGGCTTTCAATTCTTAAAAATATCAGGGCAAAGGGATATTGCTTTCCTGTAATTATGCTTACTGCCAAAGTTGAGGATAATGATAAAATCATAGGTCTTTCACTCGGTGCAGATGATTATATTACAAAACCTTTTAACCCGATAGAAATGGTATCAAGGGTTAAGGCTCAGCTTAGGAGATATACACTTACAATAATTCAAAATATGATGACAATGAAATTTTTGACAGCGCCGGGCTTATAGTTAACCATGCAACACACGAATGCACCATGTATGAAAAGGATATTTCGTTAACTCCCACTGAATTTAATATCCTTTGGCTTTTGTGTGAAAATGCAGGCAAGGTAGTATCAACCGAAGATATATTTAAAAAAATATGGAACGAAAAATATCTTGACGGTAATAATACGGTTATGGTGCATATCAGAAGAATAAGGGAAAAGCTTGGCGAAGAGCCGAGAAATCCGAAGTTTTTAAAAACCGTATGGGGAGTAGGTTATAAAATTGAAAAGAAATAAAAAAAGAATTTTCGCAAGGGTTTTAATAAGATATATAATTTGCTTAGTTGTATTTTCAATTCCGCTTTGGGTATTTGCAGATAAATATTTAATTGCTTTGGAAAATATTACAAAAGCAGAAAATTTATATGATATAAGCACCGTTATTGTGCTGAATTTGATTGTTGCATTATTTATAACACTTATATTTTTTCTGCGCACCGCACGCTTGCTTGATAGGGAGTATGATGCGCTTGACGGTATAGTTGATGATGATTATGTGAGTCCACACCTTCCGGTCATTATTTCATCAAGGCATAGGGATGTTGAAGAAAAGATAAAAAAAGAGCTGAAGTATAAGGAATTTGTTGCCGAAGAAGCAGAGCAAAGAAAAAATGACCTTGTAGTTTTTCTTGCCCACGATTTAAAAACGCCACTCACTTCAATTATAGGTTACTTAAGCTTGCTTGAAGAAAATCCCGATTTGCCGATGGAATATAGAGCAAAGTATACAAATATTACACTTGATAAAGCATATAGGCTTGAGCAGTTGATAAATGAATTTTTTGATATAACACGCTTTAACCTTCAGTCATTCCCGCTTGAAAATAATCATATTGACCTTGTAATGATGTTAAGGCAGATGGCAGAAGAATTTTACCCGGTACTTAAAGAAAAAAATCTTACTTGCAGTATAAATGCAAAAGGCAGTGTTAATATCATAGGCGATTCGGATAAATTATCACGCGTTTTTGATAATCTTATGCGCAATGCGTCAGCCTATTGTTACAGCGGCACAAATATAGATATCAGCATATTTAAAAAGAACGATAGTGCAGTTGTAACTTTTACTAACTGCGGTGATAAAATTGCACAGGAAAAGCTTGATATGATTTTTGAAAAATTTTTCCGTGTTGATGATTCAAGAACAAGTAAGACGGGCGGAACAGGCCTGGGGCTTGCAATAGCCAAGCAAATTGTTGAGCGCCACGGCGGTACGATTGAAGCCCAAAGCAATGATGAACATACGGTTTTCACCGTTGCATTGCCGCTTGAATCTTAAGAAAATCTTAAGAAAATCGAAAGCTTAAATTAAAACAAAAAATCTCCTTTTGATTTATAGTTAAATAAGTCAAGGGAGGTTTTTATTTATGACAGAAAAGAAAGTTAAAAGCAAATTGTCAGCGCTTGCTTTAATAGCGGTAATTTTAGTTTTTGCATTGGCGTTATCATTAGGTAAAGTTGCGGTTAATGATACAAAATCATATTCCGGCAGCGGCGAAGTAAGTGCCGAAGATGAAAATTTATCAGCAAACCAAATAATCGAAAATTATGCAGATGAAAACGGATTAAGCACCGCTGATTATCCCCAAAGTCTTATTGATTTGCTTGACAGAAACAAGGAAACCAAAGATTTTGTTTTATCATACCCAAAAGATAAAGACAAGCATTTTAAAATAAATATGAAAAGATATGAAAATTGCGACAGCGTTCCGCTTTTTATGCAATGGGATAAACGCTGGGGTTATAAAATGTACGGTGATGATGTTGCAGGGTTAACTGCGTGCGGCCCTGTTTGCTTATCTATGACGGCAGTATATCTTTTGCAGGATACCAAGTATTCCCCTGATTTTATGATTGATTGGGCAATAAAAAATGGGTATTGTGTTAACGGCGGCGGTTCACTTTGGACTTTGATTAGCGAAGGCGGTAGGAAGCTCGGCCTTGATGTTACTGAAATTCCGCTTGATAAAAACAGGGTTATGAATAATTTGAAAGTGGGTAATCCGATTATTTGCATAATGGGTCCCGGCGATTTCACTTTAAAAGGTCATTTTATTGTGATGATGGGTATTGAAAACGGAAAAATTAAAATTAACGACCCTAACAGTTTTAAAAATTCAAATAAATTGTGGGATTATGATGATATTTATAAGCAAATCAATAATCTATGGGTTATGAGAAAATAATTGTTATTGTCTTTTTGCACAAATAATTATCAACTAATTTGTATGAAATGTCGATTTTCCGTCAAAAAGTTGAAATTCATCCTATAATATGTCAAAATAAAAGTTACATTGCAATTTATAAATTTATAGGAGTAATTCCAAATGGACAGAAGAATCAGAAGAACACGCACTGCTGTGTTCAATGCAGTTCTTGACCTTATGGTTGAAAAAGATACAAGCAAAATTACCGTTCTTGAACTTTGCAAGCGTGCAGATATTAACAAAAGTACATTTTATTTGCACTATAAAAGTATGGAAGACTGCCTGCAAAGCTGTTTTCAGATTATAATGAACGGAATTATTGATATTTCCAAAAAAATAAAATATGATGAAATCAAGCATAATCCTCAAATTGCTGTTGATAAATTACTTGATGAAGTTGAGCGAAATATTGATTATCTTTCAAAATTCAAATCAAGCAGTATTTGCGCACCTGCAATAAAAATGCTTAAAGAAAATCTTGTGTCCTCAATATCTCAAAGCAACGGTTTTAATATTGAAGATAATTATTTTGAAGTTTCAACTATTACTTTTGCCGTGGCTGGGTGTATTGATGCACTTATTGAGCCGCTTCCGGTGTTTAATAAAGAGGAACTCGGCAGGGCGATTGTATCAATGCTTAAGTCATCAAAAAATTAAGTTGTAGTATTTTAAGGAGATATTATGGCAAGGCCTAAAAAATCAAGAACGGTTTGTTTTGAACCGGATATAACGGAATTTATCAAAATTAAAAATAATAGGGAATTTGTTGAAATCACTGTTGATGAATATGAAACGCTCCGTTTGATTGATTATATGGGTCTTACTCAAATGGAATGTGCACTTCAAATGCAGGTTGCCCGCTCAACTATTGCATCAATTTATGAAAGCGCAAGGTATAAAATATCCGACTCGCTTGTTAACGGCAAAGCGATAAAAGTAAGCGGCGGGGACTATAATATTTGCCCTAATTCCAAAACCTGCTGTGGCAGGTGCGGCACTAATGTATGTGGCAGGTGCAACCACGGTGCCTGCGAAAAATGCACGGGCAAATTCCATCCGAAAGGAAAGGAATGTAATTTAATAAGTTAAATTAAAAACGCATCTTTGTGCATTAAGCTTCAAAGATGCGTTTTGTTTATTATTTATTAGAGTTGTTCGGCAATTGTGAAAATCATATCTTTTGTTTTATCCCAGCCAAGGCAAGGGTCGGTAATTGATTTGCCGTATACACCGTCTTCAACTTTTTGGCTTCCGTCTTCAATATATGACTCAACCATAAAGCCCTTAACCATATTTTTAATATCGTCGCTGTGGCGCATTGAATGCAGAACTTCGTTAGCAATTCTAACCTGCTCAAGATACTTCTTACCTGAATTTGAATGGTTGGTATCTACTATAACAGCAGGGTTTTTGTAATTTCCGGTGCAGTATGCATCGTGAAGTTTTCTTAAATCTTCATAATGGTAGTTTGCGTGGTTGTTACCGTGCTTGCTTACGCTTCCGCGAAGAATTGCGTGTGCAAGTTCATTGCCCTTTGATTCAACCTCCCATCCTCTGTAAAGGAATGTGTGGTCGCCCTGTGCTGCTTTGATTGAGTTGAGCATAATTGAAAGGTCGCCGCTTGTTGGGTTTTTCATACCTACCGGAATATCAAGTCCGGATGATACAAGCCTATGCTCTTGGTTTTCAACGCTTCTTGCGCCCACTGCAACATAAGAAAGAAGGTCTGAAAGGTATCTGTGATTTTCAGGGTAAAGCATTTCATCCGCACAAGTTAAACCTGTTTGCTCAATCGCATCTTTATGAAGTGAGCGAATTGCTTTAATTCCTTCGAGCATATCAGGCTTTTTATCAGGGTCAGGTTGGTGGAGCATACCCTTATATCCTGCACCTGTTGTTCTCGGTTTGCCTGTATAAATTCTCGGTATAATTAAAATTTTATCTTCAACTTCCTTTTGCACATCTGCAAGGCGGTGAATGTAATCAAGTACAGCATCGTGCCTGTCAGCTGAGCAAGGGCCTATAATAAGTAAAAATTTATCGCTTTCACCCTTAAATATTTTGGCTATTTCTATATCTCTTTTTGTTTTAATTTCTTCTGCCTCTTTTGAAAGCGGCATTTCTTTTTTTATTTGGTATTGAATATTTTTCATGTACTTTATCAAACAAATATTTCACG
>ERZ836441.3226-NODE-3226-length-11338-cov-3.683152_pt1 | contig 11338 bp, 10 predicted proteins | sample MGYA00519686_ERZ836441 | MGnify/ENA primary metagenome ERZ836441 (study PRJEB31850, sample SAMEA3708800) | human gut metagenome | biome: human gut; feature: human-associated habitat; material: faeces | place: China | collected 2014 ... | reverse complement strand
GGTATAGAATACAGACCAGATTCTAGGCGCCTACACCAACGTTTGGGACGCTACCGAATTAATAATATTGAATATATAGGATATATGCTAAAGAAGCTTCTCACCAATCGCGATAACGAGAGATTCTTGTCGAAAGTCGCTGATTTCGGCATCAAGTTCAATGGGTAGGCTCTATTTGGCGCAAAGATCGTCCTGCATTGGCCTGCATTCGCCTGCATTCGCCTGTATTCACATGAATGCAGGACATCGTTGAAACGCTGATTGATTTACCCACAACTGCTTAGGCTGGTGGCGCAAAACCAGTTTCACCGCCCACCCATCCCTTTGCAGCATAATCATCCTATTAGCCACATTATGTCTCAACGCATGGGTACCATTTACCCGGGTGCACCTGGGGCAACGGGCCGGCAGGCCCGCGCAAGGTCGCTCGCAGAACACGCAACAGCAAACACGACAGAAGAGGCGAACGACAGATGCCGGACCCCGGACGACAGCACCGCGGAAGAGAAGCATTCCAACCACAACCGAACAACTCCAGCCACTAGGCAGGCGCCCGCATGGGCGCCTTTTACTTAATGACTTCAGTCTGGCGCGCGCGTAGCCGCGCCGAGTAAACCGCCCGCTATGCGGGCGGACGACAACCTGCTTTACAAAACCACCCTCCCGCCGGATATTGACGATTGTTCAGGCCGTCAAGAATCCGAGAAGGAAGGGTGGTGTTCGGCTATGGCCAACAAAGCCTATGAGCTTGTGCTCCTCGGGCGTGCAGCGGAACGCCATCGTCTTGCTGCGCTTGCGGGCGCTGTTCTCGCACGGCATCCTTCTTACCCCCTCGCCCCGTCGAGCGCGGCGGCCATCTCGTCCTGCTTCGTGGGGAACAGGTGCGCGTAGCGGTAGGTGATGTCCACCGCCTCGTGTCCCATACGCTCGGCGATGGCCAACGCGGAGAAGCCCATCTCTATCAGCAGGCTCACATGGCTGTGGCGTATGTCGTGTATGCGGATGCGCTTCACGCCCGACGCCTTGCATCCGCGCTCCATCTCGTGGGCCAGGAAGTGCTTGGTCACGGCGAACAGGCGCTCGTCGGGGGCGACGTCGTCGCGCATCTCGATGAAGTCCGCCATCTCGTCGCGAAGGAAGGCGGGCATGACGATCGTGCGCACCGACTTGGGCGTCTTGGGGTCGGTCACGGTGTCCACGCCGTGGAGGCTCTGGTACGACTTGTTGATGCGCAGCCGCGAGCTCTCCAGCATGAAGTCGGACGGAGTGAGCGCCAGGAGCTCGCCGCAGCGTATGCCCGTCCAGTAGAGCAGCTCGAAGGCGTGGAACGACAGCGGCTTGTCCATGACGGCCTCGCTGAACCTCAGGTACTCGTCCTTGGTCCAGAACTGCATCTCGCCGCCCTTCTTCGAGCCTATCTTGTCGACCCTGCGCACCGGGTTGTCGGTGAGGCCGTAGTAGCGCTCGGCGTGGTTGAAGATGGCGTTCAGTTGGTTGTTCACCGTGCGCAGGTACGTCGGCGCCCAGGGCTTCCCGTCGGCGTCCCGGTGCTCGGTGAGCTCGTTTTGCCACCTGATGACGTCGATCGGCCTCACGTCGCACATGCGCATGTCCCCGAAGAACGGCACGAGCTTGTCGTTGATGATGTACTCCTTGGTGATCCAGGTGTGCTCGCGTATGCGCGGCTTCACCTCGGAGGCGTACACCTCGACGAACTCGGAGAACGTCATGTCCATGGCCCCGCCGTTCAGGCTCTTGAACTGGCCTTCCCACACGGCGGCCTCCACCTCGGAGGAGAAGCCGCGCTTCGTCTTGTGGCGCTTCGAGCCGCGGGCATCGCGGTAGTAGCACTGCACGTAGAACGTGCCGTTGTTGCCATCCTTGTACACGGGCATGTCAGTCCACCTCCGGGAAGTACAGGGAGTCGAAGACGTCGCTTCTAACACGCCCGCGGATCACCACGCGCCCGCGCGCCTCCTGCTCGGCGTTTATCTTCCTGATTACCTCGTAGGCGCTGCCTTTCTTGATCCTCAGCAGCTCCGCGACCTCGTCGGCGTCCAGCATGTGCGGCCTCGGCGTCTTCGCCACCTTCTCGTCCATGGTTCCTCCCATCAATAGCGTACGGATACGTACGGTTTACAGATTCAGAGTAAACGTACATATCTGTACTGTCAATAGAATTGCGTACATTTGCGTACGCTGATAAGATGTGCTGGTACGTATTTCCAGGAGGAGGGCGCATGTCCGTAGGCGAGAACATAAGGCGTTACCGCAAGTCGCGCGGCATGACGCAGGCGCAGCTGGCCGAGGCCGTCGGCCTGACCGAGGGGGCCGTGCGCCATTACGAGAGCGGCATCCGCGCCGTCAAGCCCGAGCTGCTCGAGTCCATCTCCGCCGCGCTTGGCGTTTCCGTCAACGCCCTCAAGGATTACGGTGTCGAGACCGCGGGCGACCTCATGTCGCTTCTCGTGCGGCTCGAGGACTCCTTCGGCATCGTGCCCGCAGCCGACAGATCGGGCCTCTCCCTGAACCCCAAGGCGCCGCACGCGCCCAAAGCCGCGATGGCGATCGAGCTGTGGGCCGAGAAGCGCGCGCAGCTCGAGAACGGCGAAATCGACGCCGCCGAGTACGAGGACTGGAAAGCCTCGCTGTAGCGGCTCTCTGCCTTTTGCAATCAACGCAACCGAATCAGGACGCCAAGCTAGGCGGTGAGCGTTGCGCGTTCCTGCGCATGCTGAGTTTTTACTCCCCATTGCATGCAAAGGCATTTTCGGCGCACCTGGGGAGTAAACGACGCGGTGGCTTACAGGGTGGCACACGGCATCACACCGCGGCATTTCCCCTGATTACTCCCGTTTTCATTGAGACGGTGAGATTCTTTACTCCCCATTAACCACCTGGGGAAACGCCGTGCGGAGACCGCAAAAACGCCCATTGAGTTCGATTTGAGTTTCACGGGCCCCGAAACGGCCTCGTTTCGCCCTCGGGGACAAAAATTGCGCGTCTACTCACTTGGGATAAATTCTTATTCCCATTCCTCCGAATACCGCCCCGCGCCTTGCCGTCTTGAAACACGGGGGAGTAAATGGCGAAATCGCAGGTGAAAGGGAGTAAAACCGTAAAGAAAAAGCCTCCGTCCCAACGCGGGAACGGAGGCTCGGTTATCGTATTTACTCACCAACATCGCTGGCGGCTTTGCCATGACTCTCGTACGAAACGAAACTCAGCGGCACAGTGCGGCACTCAAAAATGCAGGTCAGAACCCTATCAGCCTACTCCCACTCAATAGTCGCGGGGGGCTTGCTGGTGATGTCGTAGACTACTCGGTTCACGCCGGGGACCTCCGCTACGATGCGGCCGGAGATGCGGGCTAGGACGTCGTAGGGCAAACGCGCCCAGTCGGCGGTCATGGCATCCGAGCTTTCCACAGCACGCAGGATCACCGGACGGGCGTAGGTGCGCTCGTCGCCCATGACGCCAACGGACTTGATGTCGGGCAGTACGGCGAAGTACTGCCAGACGCTGTGCTCGCTGTTGCGCTCGCCCGTCTCGGCGAACAGGCGCTCGTTGTAGGCGTCCAGCTCCTCGCGGACGATGGCGTCGGCGTTCTTCAGGATGTTCAGCTTCTCGGCGTCCACGTCGCCGATGATGCGGATGGCCAAACCCGGCCCCGGGAAGGGCTGGCGGTGCACGATGTAGTCGGGCAGCCCGAGCGCGGTGCCCAGCGCGCGCACCTCGTCCTTGAAGAAGTGATCCAAAGGCTCAATCAAATCGAAATGCACGCCCTCGGGGAACGGAATCAAATTATGATGCGACTTGATGGTGCTCGCCTTCCCGCCGGTCTTGCGCGCGCCGCTCTCGATGATGTCGGGGTAGATGGTGCCCTGGGCCAGATACTTCACCGGGCGCCCGTCCTGGGCCAGGTCCTCCGCCACGGCGAAGAACTCCTTCCAGAACTGCGTGCCGATGATGCGGCGCTTCTGTTCCGGGTCGGTCACGCCGCGCAGAAGCTCCAGGTAGCGCTCCTCGGCGTGCACGTGGATGAAGTCCACGTCGAACTGCTTCGTGAACACCTCTTCCACTTCCTCGGGCTCGCCCTTGCGCAGAAAGCCGTGGTTCACGAACACGCAGGTCAACTGTTTGCCAATGGCGCGGGCGCACAGCGCCGCCACCACGGACGAGTCCACGCCGCCCGAAAGGCCTAAAATGACGCGGTCGTCCCCCACCTCGGCGCGGATGGCCTCGATGGAGTCGTCGATGATGGAGTCCATCGTCCAATCGGGCTCAAGCTCGCACACGCCGAACAGGAAGTTCCGCAGCATGGTCTGGCCGAACTCGGTGTGGCGCACCTCGGGGTGGAACTGCGTGGCGAACAGGCGCCGCTCGGGGTATTCCATGGACGCCACCGGGCACACCTCGGTGCGCGACGTGATGGAGAAGCCCTCGGGCACGCGGCTCACAGCATCGCGGTGGCTCATCCACACGGTCTGTTCGCCGGGGGTGCCGTCGAACAGCGCCGACTCGCCCGCCCGCGTGATGACCGCCGGGCCGTACTCGCCCTTCTCGGTGTGGCCCACCTCGCCGCCCAGGGCCACGGCCATGGCCTGCTGCCCGTAGCAGAAGCCGAGCACGGGAATGCCCAGGGCGAGAATCTCCGGGTCGATGGAAGGCGCGTCCTCCGCGTACACCGACGCCGGACCGCCGGACAGGATGATGGCCGCGGGCGCGATGGCTCGCACCTCCTCGGCCGTGATGTCGCAGGGCACGATTTCGGAATACACGTGCAAATCGCGCACGCGACGGGCGATGAGCTGCCCGTACTGGGCACCGAAATCGACGACGATGACTTTCTGTTCCGGGGTAGCGGACTCGGCCACAATGCCTCCTTGGGTCGCGAAATGTTCGAGGGCGATTTTACACCTCCCCACGCGCTGAGGTATTTCTACGAGGTGAAATATCGAGAAAGTGCGGAATGGGCGGTTGGGAGATTAGGGCAGACCAAGGTCTGCCCCTACGGGCGGACAAGCGAGATGGCGGGATGCAGCGCCGGATGACCTACCGGAGATACTTCGCCCGCAGGGCCTGGCGCTTCTCGGGGCCGAAATCCAGGGCCTCGGCGAGGTAGGCATCGAAAGAGCCGTAGTTGGCGTTCACCGCCGCCATGGCGCAATCGTAGTAGTCGTTGTAGGCGTAGAACAGCGAGTCGATGTCCGTGTCGAGCCCCTTCATGAGACCCAGCTTCTTGCTGATGGCGTCGACGATCCCCTCGGCGCGGTTGCGCGCGAACAAATTCGTGGCCAGGTAATCGGCGCGCACGTAGGCCTCGGGCACCCCGAGCGCCCGCTCCACGATAACCGCGCCCAGGCCAGCCCGGTCCTTGCCCTCGGAGCAGTGCCACAGGTACGCCCCGCCGTCACCTTCCAAAAGCACCTCGAGAAACGACGTGTAGGCAACCCGCCCCGCGTCGTCCAGCAAAATCTGGGGGTACATGCCCCGCACCAGCTCGTGAGGACTGGCGTTGTAGCTGGCGAAGGTCTTCAAGTCTTGGGCCACGCCCGCGCCGTGGGTAATGCCGATAGTCTCGCCGGACAGCGCCGGGAAGTCGTAGAACACCACGCCTTCCATAAGCTCGCGGGGGTCGGGCTCCTTGTCGCGCTCGAGCTGGGTGCGGAAATCGATGACGCCGGCCAGGTCGTAGTCGCCCACAAGCCGCGCCAGGTCCTGCTCGCTCGCCTTGTGAAGGCACCCGCTGCGGATGAGTTTCGCCGGCGCGATACGGCGTCCATCGGCGGCCGGCATGCCGCCCAAATCGCGCGTGTTGTGCAGCCCCTCGAAGGGGATGTGCCCGAATTCGGGGAACCCGGGAATGGGCTCGGGCATATCCAACGGCGAGGACTCTTCCTCGTCGACGCGCTTCTCTTCCGTGGTCATGGCCGCCTCCTGTCTCGGCGAGCGCGGGATGCGCCCGCATCGATATCTCCCGCTTATGGTAGAGCAGCGAAGGGCCGCCCGCTACAAGCAGACGGCCCTTGTCATCGTTTCGTCGCGACGAACGCGCCGACATCGGCAGCGTCGAACGCTCGGCCGCAGGTCTTCGTGCTCTCCCTAGGACGCCTTCGCGAAGGCGACCGACGAGGCCTCCACAGGACGCGCCGAATCGCGCATCCAATCGTTCATACTGCCGGCGTACAGATACAGCTTGCTGTAACCCGCCGACGCCAGGTAATCGCAGGCGATCTTGGCGTGCACGCCCATCTGGCAGTACACGATGACCGCGTCCTCGGGGAAAATGCCGTTGTCCTGGAACATCTCCGCCAGCTCCTCGGCAGGGTCGTCCGAGGCAGCGGCCACATCGAGCCGGATGTTGATGGCCGAGGGAATGTGGGCCGTGTCGTAGCGCAGCGGCGGCCGCACATCCACAATGGGCATGCGCCCGATCTCGCGCTTCACAAAGTCGGCATCGACGATTTTGTAAGCCTTCATAGCAACACCTTTCGAACTGAAGCACCCACGCGCGGCGCGCGTCGTTTACCCGATGGTACTCCCGCCCATACGCCCTGTGGCGACGGCCCCGTTACGCTTTCCTCCCCTTTGCCCCTCCAAAAGAATCGTTTTAATCCTCCCCTTGACAGAACGATGGCAGTGCCTATACTTATGAACAGTTGCTCATATGTTTGAAAGTTCACAAGGAGAAGCGATGAGCGAGACGACAACCATAGAGAAGGAAGCCGGAAAGGTCGTGGAAAGCGCCTGCGCCCAGATGATCGACTGCCCCTGCGGCTGCAACCGCGAGGCCACGGCCTCCCTGTTCACCGAAATGCCCGATGAGGAGCTGCTTTTCGACGTAGCCGACCTGTTCAAGGCCTTCTCGGACACCACCCGCATCAAGATTCTGTTCGCGCTGATGGGCGGCGGACTCAGCGTGAACGAAATCACCGCCGTCGTCGGTTGCACTCAAAGCGCCGTCAGCCACCAGCTGCGCACCCTGAAGCAAGCGCGCCTCGTAAAGGCCGTCCGCGACGGCAAGAACGTCATCTACTCCCTATCCGACGACCACGTCTTCACCATGCTCGCCCAGGGCATGACGTCTGCGAATAGCCCCTCCCCTGCCGTAACCTTCTGCTGCTGCCGAGCAAGACAGTAGGCGGAAAGCAAGCACTTCGAAAGGAACGACCATGAGAAAGTCCTTCAAACTCGAGAACCTCGACTGCGCCAACTGCGCCGCCAAGATGGAAGCCGGCATCTCCGAACTGCCCGGCGTGAACAAGGCCTCCATCTCCTTCATGACCAGCAAACTGCTCATCGATGCCGACACCGAAGACTTCGACGCCCTCCTCGACGCCGCCCAGCAGGTCTGCACCAGCTTCGAAAAAGACTGCCGCATCGTTCGCTAGCCATTGGCAAAAGCAGCCTCTGGCCAGGGGGCGATGCTCGACGCGCAGTTCCGCAGCGAACGAAACAGCCCAGTGGGCTGTTTCGCCGAGCGAGGACTGTTTGAGCATCGAGTATTGCCCCCTGGCCAGAGGCGGACAACAAAGGAAGATTAATGAGCCCCAAACAAAAGAGACTCCTCGCCCGGATCCTCATAGCCCTCGCCCTGTTCATCGTCATCGAGGCCCTAAGCCTCACCGGCACCCTGCACAGCTGGTTCGGCGACCCCGGCGCCGTCTACGTCGAGTTCGCCCTGTTCCTCATCCCCTACCTCATCGCCGGCTACGACGTCATCGCCGGCGCCTTCCGCGGCCTCGCCCACGGACACGCGATGGACGAGGACTTCCTCATGACCGTGGCCACCTTCGGCGCCTTCGCGCTGGTGTTCTTCCCCCACACCGACCCGCACATGGCCGAGGGCGCCGCCGTCATGCTGTTCTTCCAGGTAGGCGAGCTGTTCCAAAGCTACGCCGTGGACAAGTCGCGCAAGTCCATCGCGGACATGATGGATATCGCGCCGGAATTCGCCAACATTATGGAAGAGGGCAAGCTCAAGCAGGTGGACCCCTTCGAGCTGGCCCCCGATGACGAGTTCATCGTCATGCCCGGCGAGCGCATCCCCCTTGACGGCACCATCATCGACGGCGAGAGCCAGATCGACACCGCCGCGCTCACCGGCGAGTCGGTGCCCCGCACGGCGCGTCCGGGCGACGAGATTATCTCCGGCTGCGTGAACATGACCGGCCGCCTTATCGTCCGCGCCACCAAGCCCTTCGAGGACTCCACCGTCAGCCGCATTCTGGAGCTGGTGGAAAACGCCGCCGAGAAGAAGGCGCGCACCGAGAACTTCATCACCCGCTTCGCCCGCATCTACACCCCGGCCGTGGTGGGCGTGGCCGCCGTGCTCGCCATCGTACCGCCGCTCCTGTTCGGCCAGGACTGGTCCGACTGGATTCTGCGCGGCCTCACCTTCCTCGTGGTGTCCTGCCCCTGCGCGCTCGTCATCTCCGTGCCCCTGTCGTTCTTCGGCGGCATCGGCGGCGCGTCGAAGCTGGGCATTCTCGTGAAGGGCTCGAACTACCTTGAGGCCCTAGGCTCCACCGACGTCGTCGTCTTCGACAAGACGGGCACGCTCACCGACGGCACCTTCTCCGTCACAGAGGTGAACCCCGCCGCCGGCGTCAGCGCCGATGAGCTTTTGGCCACGGCCGCCTTCGCCGAGGCCTATTCCACCCACCCCATCGCGCAATCGGTGCGCACCGCATTCGGCGCCAACATCGACGGCACCCGCGTCGCCGACGTGCACGAGGTGAGCGGCCAGGGCGTGGAAGCTGTCGTCGATGGCAAGGCGGTGCTCGTGGGCAACAACAAGCTCATGAACGCGCACCATGTCGCCTTCGAAACCCCCGAGGCCGTGGGCACCGTGCTGCACGTGGCCGCCGACGGCACCTATCTCGGCTCCATCGTCATCGCCGACACCGTGAAGGCCGACGCCGCCCGCGCCATCGCCGATCTGCGCGCCGCCGGGGTGAAGAAGACCGTCATGCTCACCGGCGACCGCGCCGATGTGGCCCGCTCCGTGGCCGCCAAACTCGGCATCGATGAAGTGCACGCCGAGCTGCTTCCCCAAGATAAAGTGGCCGAGGTGGAGAAGCTGCTGCACGAGACCGAGGAGGCCACCCACGGCAAGGGCAAACTCGCCTTCGTGGGCGACGGCATCAACGACGCGCCGGTGCTCACCCGCGCCGACATCGGCATCGCCATGGGCGCCATGGGCTCTGATGCCGCCATCGAGGCCGCCGACATCGTGCTCATGAACGACAACCCCGCCGACATCGCTCGCGCCATCACCGTGGCCCGCAAGACCATGGGCATCGTCTGGCAGAACATCGTGTTCGCTTTGGGCGTCAAGTTCGCCGTGCTGGTGCTGGCCGCCTTCGGTATCGCGAACATGTGGATGGCCGTGTTCGCCGACGTGGGCGTGGCCGTCATCGCCATCTTAAACGCCATGCGCGCCATGAATGTGAAAAAGTAAATCAGCAGCTCGGCAACCAGAAGTTCACAGAGCCTTCCATAGCCTCCCGATTTTCGCTCGGGGGGCTATGCTCGTTTTTGCGCGCCCGAAAAGCCTCGGTCCCGTGCGGCTACTTTCCGTAAAACAGCCTGCGAACCGACGCCCGCCGCGCGGCACATTACCCATCCGATCACTTTGGAGGTTCGTCATGAAAGACGAGAAGGAGATCCTGCGCACGACCGATAAGAGCATTCACGTCATGGAAGACTTCGACCCTTCCCTGCTTGAGAACGTGGCTGCTCCGGTCGTGTCGCTGTATATTCCGGTGCACCACGACGAGCGCGAAGAACGCCGCGATCTGTGGGACGCCGATATGTTCAAGGATCTCATGAAGGACGCCTATCGCACGCTTTCCGAGCACTATCCCGACGAAAGCTTCAAGGGCATCCACAATAAGGCCGACTACCTGCTGAAGCACCCCGACATGCCGCTGTGGCTGCACGCCGGCGAGGGCCTCGGCTTCCTCATGAACAACGACGACGTCTACGTGTACAACCTGTTCTTCGCCCCCGAGCCCATGGTATCGGCCGGCGACACGTACTTCATCAAGCCGCTGCTGCGCAACTTCCAATACGGCACCGAGTACTTCGTGCTGGAGCTTTCCGGCGACCGCTTCAGCTGGGCCAAGGGCGACCGCACCCATGTGGAGCACCAGCCGATGCCGAGCGAGGTGCACGACTTCTTCAGCCAGCTGTTCGCCAACAGCGACGACAGCGAAGCCGACATGGACAAGGGCGAGCAGGGCGCGCTCGATTACATCAGCCTCGAGGGGCATATGGGTCAGTACCACGACCATCAGTCGCGCAACGACGTGAAGAAGGAAGATGCCGAACAGTGGTTCCGCTACGTGAACCGCGCCGTGAGCGAGTACTTGGCCGATAGCGAGACGCCCATCATCCTGTGCTGCGACGAGGCGCACGAAAGCGCATTCCGCAAGATCAGCACCATCAAGAATCTGCTGCCTGAGGGCATTAAGAAGGACCCGCAGAGCCTGAACGGCAAGGAGCTGCTTGAGGCGTCGCTCGCTATTATGGACGGCCTGCGCGACGCCAACATTCAGAAGATGGCCGACGAGTTCGGCGCCGATGCGGCCCACGGCAAAGCTTCCGACGATTGGAACACCATCGGCATGGCGCTCGCCGAGCGCCGCGTGCGCGTGCTGTTCATGACCGCGGGCAAGGCGCTGCCCGGCGGCTTCGACATCAACACCGGCGCGGTCACCTTCGACGCCGACGCCAACCCTGTCGACGAGGGCTACAGCGACCCGGCCGCCCCAGACATCACCGACGCCTTCGCCAAGGCGGCGCTGGCCCAGGATGCTCACGTCTACATCGTCGACCAGGCGCAGATGCCCACCGACGCCTCGGTGGCCGCCCTGTTCCGTTACGCCGAGTAACACAGCGCGAACTCTGGCGAAATGGCTATACTGAAAGGGAGCTCATTCGGGCTCCCTTTTTTCATGCAGAGAAAGCAGCGTGCCATGACCGAGAACGCCGACCTTACCATCAACCAACCCGATGTGGCCCTCATCTTCGAGGGCGGCGGCATGCGCAACAGCTACACCGCCGGCATGGTGGTGGAACTGCTCGACCGCAACCTGAACTTCGGAAAGGTCTACGGCATCTCGGCGGGCTCAAGCCACACGGTGAACTACCTGGTGCGCGACCCCGAGCGCGCCCGGGCGAGCTTCGTGGAGCTGGTGCAGTACCCGCGCTTCGGCGGCTGGGGCAGCTTTTTGCGCGGCACCGGCTATTTCAACGGGCCCTATCTTTACGAGGAGCTCATCGAGACGGCGCCCAAGGACGACCCCATGAGCTTCGACTGGGACACCTT
>ERZ836441.3220-NODE-3220-length-11367-cov-3.580534_pt1 | contig 11367 bp, 8 predicted proteins | sample MGYA00519686_ERZ836441 | MGnify/ENA primary metagenome ERZ836441 (study PRJEB31850, sample SAMEA3708800) | human gut metagenome | biome: human gut; feature: human-associated habitat; material: faeces | place: China | collected 2014 ... | reverse complement strand
CCATGAGCGAACATCAGCATGTTGCCCTCTTCCAGGTTTGGCTCGATATCTTTTTTGTACATTGCAGCCTGTTTCTCATCGTTGATCAGGATCATGATGATATCAGCCTGTTTTGCAGCCTCAGCAGCGGTATATACTTTGAATCCCTGTGCCTCTGCTTTTGCCCAGGATTTGCTGCCTTCATAAAGTCCAATAATAACATCACAGCCGGAATCTTTCAGGTTCAGTGCATGAGCATGTCCCTGGCTTCCGTAGCCGATAATTGCGATTTTTTTGCCTTCCAGTAAAGAGAGATTACAATCTTCCTGATAAAAAAGTCTTGCTGCCATTTTATTTTCCTCCATATATATAGAATGTCTTGACCGGCGGCAGGTCGGTCAATTTATACAGCGAAAAGCATTTCTGCCTTTTGCTGTTTGTCAGGGAAATGAACTTTTCTATACAAAAATTTCATTCCTCCAGCAAACGTATGTAATGTGATCTGCGTTAATCGAGGTAACGCACATCGTGGGCTCCTCTGGAGAGTCCTGTCACTCCTGTTCTGGCCAGTTCCAGGATTTCGTATCCCTGTACCAGATTCAGGAACCCTTCGAGCTTTGACTGGTTTCCGGTCAGCTCTACAATCAGGCTTTCCTGTCCCACATCCACGATTCTTCCACGGAAGACATCGGAGATGGCGATGACATTGCGGCGTTCATTTTCATTCACACGGATTTTGACCAGCATCAGCTCTCGTCTGACACTCTCGTCCGGCTTCAGCTCTTTGATATCCCGCACATCGACAAGTTTTGCCAGCTGTTTTTTGATCTGCTCCAGAATCATTTCATCACTGCAGTACAGAACAACAGTCATTCTTGTGTATCGCGGGTCTGCTGTCACACCGGCGGTGATCGTCTCGATATTGTATCCGCGTCGGCTGAAAAGACCAGCTACTCTGCTTAAAAGTCCCGGCGTATTATCCACCAGCAGGGATAATGTTCTTTTCTGTTCCATAAACACCAACTTTCCTCCATCCGCAGGCGCCGCGGATTTTCAGCAATTTCTTACAACTTCCAACGCCTTATCCAATATATTAGCAACTTATCCTCGCTTTGTCAACAAAAATTTTACCAAATTATTCTTTTGGGCAAAAATCTTTTGCCTCCTGTGGTTCCCATTTGCACACCTTCCGGTCATACGTAAGGATGCCGTTCGACTCCTCCTCGACATCGGTAAGCTGTGTGTAGACTGCTGCGGCAAGTCCCTGTTCTGTGAGTTCTCTTATCTTTTCTGCCAGTGCATCCATCGCTTTCTGGTACTGTGCCTGGTTCTGGTATGTGCGGTAGCCGAACGATTTTTCGGAGTAGAGATGCCGGATACGTATAGCCGCCGTATTCAGAAAAAGCAAACGCGCGCTCCTCCGGTTTTACTTTTAACGGACGAAAGTAATTGTGAAGGCTCTTGATGTCCCCCGCTCCCTGATCGTACCAGCCGCTCGCGTGGTCGATCTGCCGCGTCAGATCGAGAGCGCGCACCATTTCTGTCATCTCCCTGGCATCAAACTGTCCCCATCCCTCGTTGAACAGAACCCAGAGCGACACGCACGGTGCATTGTAAAGCTGATGAACCGTCTCGCGGCACTCCCGCTTCCACCACTCTCTTCCCGTTTTTGAGGTCCGCGAAAAGAGCGGATAACAGTTATCCCTGAATTCCGTTGTCACAAACGGCAGTACGGTCGGAAGGTACAAAAGGAACGTCTGGATCGACCGGCCGCCGCCGTTGATCATATCCTGCCACACCAGCATACCGATATGGTCGCAGTGGGAATACCATCTTGCGCACTCAACTTTCAGGTGTTTCCGGATCATATTGAAACCGAGGCGTTTGGCCGTCTTAATGTCATAAACCATCGCCTCATCGGACGGCGGCGTGTAGAAGCTTTCCGGCCAATAACCCTGGTCGAGGACACCGTTCTGGAAATACGGCTTTCCGTTTAAGAGAAGACGCGTGATTCCTTTCTCATCTTTTCCAATGCCGAATTTGCGCATGCCGAAATAACTCTCGATGCGGTCTTCTCCCGCTTCAATGGAAACCCCATAGAGATGCGGATGTTCCGGGCTCCAGCCTGCAAAATTACCGAGAATCAGCTCCGCCTCGTTTTCTCTCGTCTCCCGGACGCAGATCACCTTCGCATCCGGCGCTTCGCTCTCCCGCACCGTAATTTTTTTCGTCAGTCCCGCATCCGGTCCGTTGAGGAAAACCCGTACTTTTACGCTCGCCGTATCATATTCCGGCGTGATCACGATGCGTTCCAGATACGTCTCCGGCACCCATTCCATCCAGACGCTCTGCCAGATGCCGCTCTGCGCGGTGTAAAACATGCCGCCCGGGGTAAGGCTCTGCTTTCCGCGGCCCTTCCAGTCCGTGTCCGTCTCATCGCGCACCTTGACGGCAAGCTCGTTCTCTCCCGTTTTGAGATACGGCGTAAGATCCACTGAAAAAGAAAGATACCCGCCGAGATGGCCTCCGGCACGCTTTCCGTTGCAGTAAATTACCGCATCCTGATCCACGGCGCCGAACTGCAGCAGCAGCCGTTTTCCGGCAGGAATTTTTGGAAGCTGAATCGTGCGGAAGTACCACAGATATTCTTTTGGAAGCAGCTGCCGCTTCACGCCGGACGCATCGCACTCCGGGGAAAACGGAACGAGAATTTTTCCGTCCCGCTGTTTTGGCATTTTCTGCGTTTCCGTGAACGCATACTCCCACCATCCGTTCAGATTTGTCCAGTTTTCCCGGCGCATCTGCGGACGCGGATATTCCGGAAACGGGAGCTCTTCTTCCGGATTTTTCCCAAATTCCGTAGAAAGGCGGAATTTTTTTCCTTCCTTTTTTCCAATCTGTAATGCTTTGACCGCATTTTTGAAGTCCATTCTTTTCCCTCTTTTTCTGATTTTTATGATTGATAAAAGCGTGCCCGTACAAAATCCCGGACACGCTTTTGGTGTACTGAAAATCAAAGCGGATATTCACAATCCGGTTAGATAAACGCCAGCGTTTTCATCAGATACAGCCAGAACGTCAGCGTAAAGGCACTGCCGCACGTTGTGAGCATAACGGTGTTTGCCGTCAGACTTCCCTCATGACCCATATTTTTCGCCATGATAAAACTGCTCACCGTCGTTGCGGAACCCAGCATCACAAGGATTGCCACCAATTTTTCCTGACGGAAGCCAAGTATCACGGCGATCGGCAGAAAGACAGCTGCAAGACCGACCAGCTTAATCGCAGCTGCAGCAATCGACGGCCGGATATTCTTTGCCGCGCTCTTTGCCTCAAACGACGCCCCCATCGCAATCAGGCCGAGCGGCGTTGCAAGTACCGCAATATTCTGCACCGTTTTCTGCAGAATCACCGGCTTTGGAATGCGAAGCACCGACCAGAGAAGTCCTGCAGCGATCCCGAGGATAATCGGGTTTGTCACGATATTTTTCGCCGTCTTTTTCACAAAATCTGCCGTGATCTCCTCCCGTTCCGGACGGAATACTGCAAGAACGACAACCGCCATGATATTATACAGCGGCACACTGCTGATGATCATCAGCGGCGCCATGCCGGAATTTCCGTAGATATTCTGGATAAAGGCAATACCAAGGATCGCCGCACTGCTCCGGTACGCCGCCTGGATAAATTCGCCTCTTGCACTTCTCTCTTTTAAGAGATGGGAAAGTCCCCATACCGCAAGAATTGAGAGCAGTGTTGCAAAGAAGCAGAACAGAACGAATTTGATATCCCACACAGCGGAGAAATCAGAATCCGACAGGTCCTGGAACAGCAGCACCGGGAGTGCGATTTTAAACACAAATTTGTTCATTTTGCTTGTGAACGATTCGTCCAGAATACCAACCTTTCGAAAGAAAAGTCCCAAAATCATTGTCAGGAAGATCGGCATCGTCGCGTTCAGGCTGAAGATCAGATTACTCATACCAGTGTTTTTCCTGCCAGTACATTTTTATAATCTTCGTAGTTCTCTTCGAGAAGCTTCGGCGTATTCAGACCGTAGGGACATTTCTTCATGCAGGCGCCGCAGTGGAGACAACCTTCGATTTTCTTCATCATCGCCTGGCCGCGCTCGGTGAGCTGGTTGGCGGACGGGGAACGGCGCAGAAGCAGGCTCATGCGCGCGCAGGTGTTAATCTCAATGCCTGCCGGACATGGCATACAGTAACCGCAGCCGCGGCAGAAGTTGCCGGAGAGCTCTTTCTGGTCTTTCTCGATGATCGTCTTGATTTCATCCGTCATGGCAGGCGGACAGGCAATGTAGCTTAAGAACTCGTCCAGCTCTTTTTCTCTCTGGACGCCCCAGATCGGAAGCACGTTGTCGTACTGGTCTTCAAAAGCATATGCAGCCGCGGAGTTTGTGATCAGCCCGCCCGAGAGCGCTTTCATTGCGATAAAGCCGATATTTTTCTCTTTGCATCCCTGTACCAGTGCTTTCTCACGGTCCGTTGCCAGATAGCAGAACGGGAACTGCAGCGTCTCGTAAAGACCGGACTCGATGATCTCCTCTGCCACGCTCATGCGGTGGTTCGTGATACCGATGTGGCGGATTTTTCCCTGTGCTTTTGCTTCCAGCATCGCCTCATACAGGCCGGTTCCATCTCCCGGCTTAGGACAGAAGGACGGATTGTGGAACTGATAGATATCGATGTAATCCGTCTTCAAAAGGGAAAGGCTTGTCTCCAGATCCTTCCAGAAGCCCTCCACATCCTTTGCCATCGTCTTCGTAGAGATAAAGACCTTCTCACGCATTCCCTCAAACGCTGCGCCTAATTTTTCCTCGCTGTCGCTGTATGCACGCGCGGTATCAAAAAAGCGGATGCCTCCGTCATACGCTTTGCGCAGCAGATAAACAGCGTCTTCTTTCGTGACACGCTGTACCGGCAGCGCGCCGAAGCCGTTCTTGTTTACACAGATTCCTGTACTTCCCAGTGTTACCATGGACATACTTGTGTTCCTCCTTTTTCGCTTTCATTGTTTCAACTCATAGTCGGTATTTCACGGAGTCTGACATGTCGAAAATAGTTCGACTGTGACTTGCCTCATGTCAGTGGAGGATACCGATTTCTCTCCGCCCGCCACTGCCGTTATGTTTCTTTTAGCAATTCATCCCACCGCTTCAGAAACGGGGGACTTCTTGTCTACTGGTGTTAAAATCCGTTATTTCTATAGTATCACACTTTCTGTCAGACGGCAAACGCGATTTAAAGAGGCAGGCACAAAGGGAAATACTTTCCTTTTATGTCTGCCTCTGAATATCATTTTTTATTTTACTTCTTTATAAAAGTTTACGCAGTCCGACGGATCATAATAGATTTTATTATCCGCAAGCAGCGTGGAAACACCGTTCTGTACTTCGATGATGCTGACCGCACAGTTGTACGGCACGCCGCCGTGCCAGAAGTCGTTCTTGTCTTCATAGACATTGCGCAGCAGCGCGCGCATGCAGCAGCCGTGGGTGGCGATCAGGATCGTCTTGTCCTGGAACTCCGGTTTCGCAGTCAGCTCATGATAGAACGCTTCTGCCCGGTCGCAGACCTCCTGGATTGTCTCTCCGTCTCCCGCCGGGCGGAGGTGGAACGGATCTCTGTAAAAATCGTCGAAGTGTTCAGACGGAATCTCAAAATTGTTTGCCCGGCATCCAAGCCCTTCCCAGGAGCCAAAGGAAAGCTCCATCAGGCGGTCGTCGGTCGTAAGCGGCACATTTCTGCCCGCAAGGACGAGCTCTGCCGTGTGCTTTGCGCGGCGCAGTGGACTGGAAATTCCAAGGTCAAACGGGATATTTTTCAGTCCTTCCGCCGTCACTTTCGCCAGACGGACACCGTTCTCATTCAGCTCGGTGTCCGTCTGGCCCTGCAGCCTGCCTTCTACGTTCCACGCGGTTTCACCGTGGCGCATGATATAAAGTTTCATAAAAATCAGCCTCTCAGTTCGATGTTGAACTCATTCTGCAGTTTCTTGCAGATCTTCTCGACAAATTTCTGTACTTTTTCGAAGTCAAATGCTTCTTCCTTCGGTGCAAAGGTGACGGTGAACGCCATGCTCTTCTTGCCTTCCGGAATCTGGCCGCCCTCGTAAACATCGAACAGACGGATCTCTTTTACGTATTTGTTTGCCTCGCGGATACAGTTCTCTACATCGCCGCAGCTGATGTTTTTGTCCATGACAAATGCCAGGTCACGTTTCTCCTCCTGGAATTTGGAGATCGGCTGGAAGGTGCGTTTTTTGCCGTACCATCTGGAGAGCTCTTTTAAGTCAAGCTCCATGATGTAAGAGGAAGTACGCATGCTCAGCTCGTTCTGGATATCGTATGCTGCTTTTCCGAAGTATCCGATTTCTGTACCCTCGCAGAGTACTTTCACTGCCTGATACGGATGCAGGAAGGATTTCTGAACCGGCTCGTAGGTGAACTCAATGTCCATGCTCTCGGCGATGGTGTTGGCGATGCCCTTCATAGTGAAGAAGCTCTCGTTGTTTCCGAAGGTTCCGACGCAGAGAACTTTTCTCTCATCCGGGTAGGATGTCAGCGGCAGGGACTCCGGAATGTAGATGCTTGCTACCTCGAACAGTCTTCCTTCAAGAGTGCCCTGTTTCTCATTTCTGGAAATGGCATTCAGCATGGAAGCTGCCAGTGTGGTACGCATCAGGGACAGATCCTGGTTGATCGGGTTGATGATCTCGATGGCATTTCTCTCTTTTGCATCTGCCGGCAGTTTCAAGAGATCCAGATCTGCAGGGGAGAAGAAGGAGTAATGCATGCACTCGTAGATACCCATGGTGCATAAGGTATTCTTCAGTGCCAGCTCGCCTTTCTGCTCTTCATTGTAGCCGCCCATCGTTACCTGTGCAGCGGAAAGGAAGGTATCGGTTACGTGATCGTAGCCGTACATACGGATGACTTCCTCTGCCACGTCCGGATAGCGCTCGACATCGTTCTCTCCCTCCGGCAGCATATCCTCACGGTAAGCCGGAACCTGGATGGTCAGCTCATCGCCGTTGATTTCCGGTGCAAAGTTCAGATTTTTCATAATGCGGAGAATTTCAGCTTCCGGAACTTCAATACCGAGTACGCCGTTTACCTTGCTGACGCTGACGGTAATCGGGGTCGGATCAATCGAGTTTCCTGTATTCACATCGAAATGGGTGCGGGAAACTTTACCGCAGCCGAGCTCTTCCATCAGGTGCAGCGCACGTTTCATACCAAGAACGGCAGAATACTCATCTACGCCTTTCTCATATCTTGCGCTGGCATCCGTTGCTTTTCCAAGTGCACGGGCTGTCTTTCTGACGTTGTCGCGTGCGAATTTTGCGGACTCAAACATAACAGCCTCTGTCGTGTCGCGGATCTCGGAGTTTAAGCCTCCCATGACACCGGCAAGTGCAACCGGTTTTACGCCGTCGCAGATCACGAGGTTGTTCTCATTCATTGTGTATTCCTGCTCATCGAGGGTCACAATCTTTTCATTTTCTTTTGCTCTTCTGACACAGATTTCATTGCCTTCCAGATAAGAGCAGTCAAAAGCATGCATCGGCTGGCCGATCTCTTTTAAGACATAGTTTGTGATATCAACCACGTTGGAGATCGCGGACATGCCGACGAGTGCCAGACGGCGTTTCATCCATGCCGGGGACTCTCCGATTTTTACGTCATATACGTAATGAGCGCTGTAACGCGGGCAGAGTTCCGGAGCTTCCACGCGGACAGAGAAGCCTTCTTTTTCCACATCCGTCTCGGTGTAATCGGTTGCCGGCATTTTTAAAGGTTTTTCCAGCATCGCCGATACTTCTCTTGCGATACCGAGGATACTCTGGCAGTCCGGTCTGTTTGCAGTCAGGGAGATATCAAAGATCCAGTCGTCAAGACCTGTCAGCTCTTTGACATCTGCGCCAAGCTCGGCATCTTCCGGCAGAACAAGCAGTCCGTTGTAGCCTGCGCCCGGGTACAGATCCTCGGTAAGGCCGAGCTCCACGCCGGAGCAGAGCATTCCGCAGGACTCATATCCTCTTAATTTTCCTTTTTTGATGGTCATAACACCCTCGATGGTCTTATGATCCTTTGCTGTTGCATAAACAGAAGCGCCAGGAAGGGCAACCGGGAATTTTCCGCCGGTGTGCACGTTGTCTGCGCCGCAGCAGATCTGCATGGCGCCGTGTTCTCCTGCATTTACCTGGCACACATGAAGATGGGTCTCCGGAATCGGCTCGCAGCCCTCCACCAGACCGACAACAACATTGCTGATGTCTTTTCCCACTTGATAACGCTCTTCTACTTCAAAACCGCCGTCGAACAGTTTTTTCTCCAGTTCTTCCGGGGTAACATCGATATCTACATATTCTTTCAGCCAACTTAACGGTACTAACATATTAAACCTCCAAATTCAAACTGTTTCGTCTTTATTTCTCGTTAATCTGATTTAAAACCCGCAGATCGGAACCGAATAACAGTTTGATGTTGTTGATTCCGTATTTCAGCATGGCGATACGCTCCAGGCCGATGCCAAAAGCGAAGCCGCTGTACTCTTCTGAATCAATGCCGCAGTTCTCCAGCACGCGTTTGTTTACGATACCTGCTCCAAGGACCTCGATCCAGCCGGTTCCCTTGCAGAGGCTGCATCCTTTTCCGCCGCAGGCGAAGCAGCTACAGTCTACCTCAACGGACGGCTCCGTGAACGGGAAGTAAGACGGACGGAGACGGGTTGTGGTTCCCTCGCCGTAGATCTTCTGTACGAGTACGTCGAGCATTCCTTTCAGGTCGCAGAGGGTGATGTTTTTGTCGACAACGAGTCCCTCCATCTGATGGAACATCGGAGAATGGGTTGCGTCGTCATCAGACCGAAAAACACGTCCCGGGGAAAGGATCTTGATCGGCGGCTTTTTGTTTTCCATGACATGAATCTGGCCTGCCGATGTCTGGGTACGAAGCAGGAATTCCGGGGAGAGATAGAAGGTATCCTGCATATCTCTTGCCGGGTGATCCTGTGGTGTATTCAGTGCAGTAAAGTTGTAGTAATCGGTCTCGATTTCTCTTCCCTCGTATACCTCAAAGCCCATACCTGCAAAGATGTCGATGAGCTGTTTGCGGATCAGGGTAACCGGATGAAGGTTTCCGATCGCTGTCTCTTCTGCCGGAAGGGTCAGGTCGATTTTCTCGGACTCATATTTCTTCTGCAGCTCGCGCTCTTTCATCTCCTCTTCCACTTTCTGGAAGCGGCCAAGCGCCCACTCTTTTAACTCATTGACGGATTTACCGTAGTTTGCGCGCTCTTCCGGGGCAATGTTTTTCATTTCTTTCATCAGCCCGCTGATCTTACTTTTCTTTCCTTCCAGATACTCGCTCTTAAATTCATACAGTTCTTTGGAGCTTTTCAGCTCTTCCAGTCCATTTTCAATCTTCTGTTTTAATTCAGACAGATGGCCGGTTAATACACTTTTTTCCTGCATTTGACTCTCCTACTTTCTTTTTCTTGCTTGTTTGATGGTAAATGTGAAAAACAATCAGATACCCCGCTGCAAACAGCGGAGCATCTGATTTTCGTGGCAGTCGCCAGATATCCATGCAAGCATGGCTGCCTGGCTCGTTGCTCACGAAAAAAAGACCCCGCCCCACAAAGGGACGAGATCTGAAATTTCGCGGTACCACCCTGATTTCTGCAGATACTTCCTGCAGACACTCATAACCGGTGCTGTAACGTACACCAAACGTCTGTCCCTACTTGCATTTCCAGTATCCTGCTATGCGTTCCGGACATCTGCTCCAATGCGAAATTTGAAATATTCCTGAACCTGAAGGAGCTTGCAGCCGATGACTCCCTCTCTCTGGCGGAAAAAATATTTCTCTGAACATCTTCACAGCATTTTTCCTGTTAGATTATTTATAAAACTATCATAAACAATGTTTATTGTACCGTCTTGACCCCTGGATGTCAAGCCATTATTTTCCCGCTTCTTTATTTGTCTCTTTATTTTCCATAAAATGCTCGATCGCCGCGTTCTGCAGTTTCCGCAGTTTATCCTCAAAATACGCGTTGATCTCCGCGCCGATCAGAAGGATCCACATGCAGAAATACATCCAGATCATGATAAACACGATCATCGTCAGACTACCGTACATATTGGACGCCGCAAGCGCGATGTCGAGGTACATGGAAAATGCAAGGGAAAAAATAGACCAGGCAAGGGATGAGATCAGTGCGCCCGGGCACTGGCTCTTAAAGCTCGCCTTCCGGTTCGGAATGCATTTATACAGCACCAGGAACAGAACCGCCAGCACGCCTGTCGTAATCAGGGTACGCATGCCCATGATAGAGGATGTCACGCGCGCCACCATCGGCAGATGTTCCGTCAGCTTATTCTGAATGCGGGTTCCGAAGACCAGAAGCACCAGACTGGTGAGGAATGCAGCGACAAATATTAAGGTATATGCCATGCCCCGCAGCCGGTTGATGATGTAATTACGTGTCTCTGTTACGTGATAAATGCTGTTCAGCCCATTTGTCAGCGCCGCAATGCCCTTTCCCGCCGACCACAGCGTTGTGATGATCGTAATCGGCATATAGGCAACGGACTGATAAAAGATCTCATTTACAATACCGCCCACGTAGCTCTGGAACTCCGTGGGCAGCATATTGATCAGAACGCTGTAAACATCGTCGCGTGTCAGCGGCGTATATTTTACAAGCGTAACAACCAGAAGAACAAACGGAATAAAGGAAAGAAGAATGAAATACGCGCTCTGCGCTGCATAAGCACCGACATGGTCCTCATTCAGGCGCTTCATAAAACCGCGGATTGTTTTTATCATCTGGCAAAACCGCCTTTTCTTTGTTTTCGTGAATCTATCCCATTCTTGCACATATATCGTACTTCAGGATAGCCTACAAAGCATATCATACTTTTCTTTCCTTCGCAAGGGATTTCAATCCCATTTGCGGTAATACCATGCGTAACCGCGTGCCGGAACCGGAACGCCGCGCAGAACACGTTTCTCGCCGGTAAACAGATCCTTCCAGATGAACTCACCCATATCGATCCAGGCCGTGCGGTCTTCATTGCTGAAGTTAAAGAGACCCGTTACCATCTCATTGCCGGATTTTCTGCAGACACAGAGAAGCGCCGTATCATACGTTTCCTCGGTCCAGACATCCGCCTCACCCTCAAACGGACGGTATTTGAATTTCAGCTCCTCCATCTTTTTCATCGAAGCAAAAATCTGATTCTGAACCGTTCCTTTTTTCTCCTTCTGGGGCTCCAGATCCCAGCGGAAGTGGCCGCGGTGCAGATAACGGCTGTCGGCTGCGCGGTCAGAATCTTCACTCTCTTTGTAGGAATAAT
>ERZ836441.3216-NODE-3216-length-11372-cov-3.544844_pt1 | contig 11372 bp, 6 predicted proteins | sample MGYA00519686_ERZ836441 | MGnify/ENA primary metagenome ERZ836441 (study PRJEB31850, sample SAMEA3708800) | human gut metagenome | biome: human gut; feature: human-associated habitat; material: faeces | place: China | collected 2014 ... | reverse complement strand
GCGCCAACCCCGCCGATCTGCACATCGAGGCTATGGACTGGGACACCGGCGAGACCGTCGCCTGGACCAAGGCCGACATGAAGACCGCCCACGATGTAGGGGTCATGGTGCGGGCCTCCTCCACCATGCCCATTTTCATGCCGCCCACCACCATCGACGGGCGCACCTACATGGACGGCGGCATGGGCGACAGCTGGGGCATCCTTCTAAACGCCGCCCGCGCCGACGGCTACGAGCGCTTCTGCATCATCCGCACCCAGCCCCGCGCCTACCGCAAGAAACCCATGGGCGCGCCCGAGCAGCGGCTGTTCCGCGCCCTGTTCCGCAAGCACCCCATCGTGGCCGAGCGCACCATCGCCCGCTGGCAGCCTTACAACGAGCTCTGCGATGAAATTGAGTCGCTGGAGAAAGCGGGCGCCGCCTGGGTGTTCTATCCCGACGCCATGGAAGTCACCAACCGCACCACCGACTACGACGACCTCGTCCGCTCCTACGAAACCGGCCTCGCCCAAGCCAAACGCGACATCGGCTCCCTCATCGAGTGGCTAAGCTGCTAACGAGCTTCGCGCGCTGTCGACGCTCCATAATTACCGACCAAGTCGATGAGTTCCTGCTTGGAGTGAACATCCAGCTTGCGATAAATGGCTTTCGAATGACTGCGAATCGTGTTCTCGGACAGGCTTAGCTCGCGACTGATAGCAGCCACGGTCTGGCCGGCAGCCAAATGAACCATGACAGAGAGTTCGCTTTGGGTAATGCCCGATTGCGCCGCTATCTGTTCGCAGCGCAGCTGTAGCTCGTCGGCATCAACCGAGCGGATTACGATACGCTCTTGAACTTCGCCGGCAACGCGCTCTTTGCGCTTGCGATGCGCCGAAACCAACGGCACCACCAACAGGTACATGCACAAAAGGGCCAGGGCAATCACATACATGACCTGGTTTTCCCCACTCTCCCCACGCGGGATGGCACCCATATAGGACCCGGCAGCCATAACGGCGAACTCAACGCCGAAACCGAATGCGAACGTCGCTAATGCAGATTCGCCAGAAGTGCGCGCATACTGGGCCATGGCGCCCTTGAAGAGGGTTTCTACGAGCAAGTAGAACACGCTGATTACAAACACAAACGGCAGACAGTATGCCGCCGGCACAAACGGGAACGGAATCATGCAGGCAGCCACCACAAGCGTAGCAAGCGGGTAAATACCGCTCACCTCGGGCACTTTCGCCTTGAATGCAATAAGTATGCCCAGAAGCACTCCCGTACCCAAAATGAGCCCAAGCATGGAAATGGCATTAACGACCGACGTTCCTCCAACTTGGGCGAACGCCACCTCGCGAAAGACGTTAAAGGCCAGGCCGAGAGCGCACACGCACAGCATAGACTCGCCAAGGCGCACGACCATGTCCTTAATGCGCTGCTTATTCGAAAGCCCGTCGCGTTCCGGCACATGGGCCGGCAGCTCGCTTAGGCTCGCCTGCAGGCCCACAAGACTCAATACGAGAAGAATGGCCAGCATGGGATAGCCAAGGGTGCTCGGCACCGAGAAAAGCACCAGGTTCAAAATACCCGACACTACGCCCGACAGCAGCAACATGAAGGTGCAGCCTTCTGGCTCCATGCGCGCCAGCACTACGCCCCAAAGCAAAAAGCAACAGGAATTTCCAACCCCAACAAGAATGCCCGAGAGTCCATAGAGAAAGGGGCTGTCTACGCTTAGCGTGGCGCCGACGAAGCAGAGCAAACCCATGACCGACCCCAACGCTGCGCAGGGGAATAGAGCTTTGTTCGCCAACTCGCGCAACGCAGCGGGCCCAAGCTCAATACCGAGGAACAGCAGGGGCACAATGGCCATGGTGCTGCTCGCGCCAAGACGGAAGGGCAAGATGATGGCATCGTAATCGGGCAGCGACATCGTGGGCGAAGTCGGCAGAGCCACACCCCACAGCAGATAGACGTTCACCACCAGAAAGATGATGAACCCATAGCAGCACAGCGGCACACGCCGTATGGCGCTTCTGTTGATAACCACGTTCCCTCCCACGAGCACGCATATTCCCACGGCTCTCATTATAGGGATTCCCTTTCCAAAAAGGCCCTTCCACGTCCTTTTTCACCCGCAATATGTGAGAGCTTCACCCCTGGTATGTGTAGATGATCGCCAGCGCCAAACCCTACACTAGCCCTGTGATTGGCTGCCATACCCTTCTGGGGGAAGGGAGCGTCGGATTTCATCTGACGCAGAAGGAAATCATGAGGGTAGCCATAGCGAATAGGAGGAAACATGAAAGAGCAGACCGCTATGAATCGCCGCACATTCCTGAAGGGTGCCCTAATTGGGAGCGCCGGCCTTGGCATGACCGCCATGGCCGCCGGATGCGCAAGCGGCAAACCGGCAGAGGCCCCGCTTTCCGATACCGGGGATGCAGAGGGAGCCAAATCCTCTGCCCCTTCCGCAACCGGTGGTGCCAGCTGGGAGAAAGCTCCCGAGCCTATTGCCGCTGACGAGATCGTAGCGACTCAGGATTTCGACGTCGTCGTAGTCGGCGCTGGCATTGCCGGTGCTACCACCTTCATGCGCGCTTGCGAGAGCGGCTTGAAAGCGGCACTGGTCGAGAAGACCGAGACCTTTAACGCCCGCGGCATGGACTGTGCCGCCATCGGTACGAAGGTGCAGAAGGAAGCCGGCATCACCGTCGACAAGGCCAAGGTGATTAACGATCTCGTTGTTAGCTCGGGCTACAAGGTAAACGGCGATCTGATTAAGACCTGGGCCGATGAGTCTGGCCGCGTCTTCGACGACCTGACCGACATGATGACCGGCATGGGCTACACCGTAGAGGTATACCAATCCGATACCTCCAACATGGAAGGCGACGGCTGCTGGTACCGCACCTATCCCGTCACGCACAACTTTGGCGTAGCCGAGCTGGGTAACGGCGTGTGCAACCAGACAATGGTGTCGGCCATTATCGATCGCGGCCTCGCGGCTGGCGGTGAAGTGTTCTACAGCATGCCCGCCGTACAGCTCATCACCGATGACAGCGGCGCTGTCGTGGGCGTGGTGTGCCAGGGCGCCGATGGCTACGTTCAGTACAATGCGCCGAAGGGCGTCGTCCTGGCCACAGGCGATTTCGCCGGAAACCCCGATATGGTCGAAAAGTGGGCTCCCATGCTCAAAGAGACAGCCGCCAGCGTGTACAACCCCGCTGGTGCCAACACCGGCGACCATGTGAACATGGCCTTTTGGGTAGGCGGCAGCATGCAGAAGGGCTCTGCGGCCGCCATGGTTCACCCCATCATGGGCGGTGGCGCTTGCGGCACCTATGCCTTCATGCGCGTGAACAAGGACGGCAAGCGCTTCTGCAACGAAGACGCACCGCTGCCTGGTATCACGAACGCTTACATGACTTCTCCGGGCCATGTGGTCTGGACGGTCATGGACGCCGACTTCGCTTCCGAGCTCGATAAGATGACGCTGCTCTCCCAGTACAGCGGCAGCACGTCGGGCCCCTTCGACCCTACTTTGGGATACACGCCTGCCGAGCAAATGGAAATGTGTCTTGAAAGCGGCACCTCGGTCACGGGCAACACGCTTGAAGAGCTGGCCGAGGCCATGGGAGTTCCCGCCGGCAATCTGGCCGCCGCTGTGGCCCGTTACAACGAGCTGGCCGAGAAGGGCGCCGATGAGGACTTCGGCAAAGACGCCGCAAACCTGTTCCCCATTGCGAAGGCCCCCTTCTACGCCTCTCAAGTGACCGCCGCGCTTCTCTCTTGCGCAAGCGGCCTGAACGTAGACAGCGCCATGAACGTGTGCTCTGCCGAAGGCGAGGCCATTCAGGGCCTGTACGCAGTGGGCAACGCTGCTGGCAACTTCTTCTCCAACGACTACCCCATGGTCTGCCCCGGCATCAGCCATGGACGCTGCCTGACCCTCGGCTACGTACTCGGCGAGCAACTGGCCAAGTAGAGCCACAACCCTTTCGCGCGAGCGTCTGCATTCGCACCAGTACCGCAATCACGCTCGTGCTCGCACAAACGTCGCTCTCAGAGCACGCCCTCCCTCACGTCGCCCCGAGCAGAACTTTGCTCGGGGCGACGTTTGCCTGTTGCCTTTATTGGCTGCACAACGAGCAACACAACCTAAGCGCAACTCCAACCTCTAACCACACAAAAAAGGAACCCCGCTCGTGAGCGGGGTTCCCAGTAACCGTAAAGGTTGGAGAAGTGTTTCGCGAAAGCGAATTTACTTCAGAGTCACAGCGGCGCCGGCCTCTTCCAGCTTGCCCTTGATCTCCTCGGCCTTCTCCTTGTTCACGCCCTCGGCGACAGCCTTCGGAGCGCCCTCGACGACCTCCTTGGCCTCCTTCAGGCCCAGGCCGGTGATCTCGCGGACAACCTTGATGACGGCGATCTTGTTGTCGCCGAAGCCCTCGAGCACGACGTCGAAGTCGGACTTCTCCTCGGCGGCAGCGCCACCCTCGGCCGGAGCGGCGGCGGCCACGGCCACCGGAGCGGCGGCGGACACGCCAAAGGTCTCCTCGATGTCCTTCACGAGCTCGGAAGCCTCGAGCAGGGACATCTCCTTCAAAGCCTCAATGATCTCTTCACGAGTAACAGCCATGTTAGTTTCCTTTCAAAGGGGGCCGGCACCTCTTCGCGCCGACCGTCATTTCTTCTTGCGTTACGCGGCCCATCTCAGGCCGCCCGAGCTGTTAGGCAGCTTCCTTCTGCTCGGCCACGGCCTTGACGACCTGGGCCAAACCGCGCGGCACACCGTTGATGGTGGTAGCCAGACCGCGAGCGACGCCGGAGATGGCACCGGCGATCTGAGCCATGAGCTGCTCGCGAGAGGGCAGAGAAGCGATAGCCTCCACCTCTGCGGCCGACACGGCAGCGCCTTCCATCAGGCCGCCCTTGATCTCAAGGTTCTCGTTGGCCTTGGCGAAGGTCTTCAGGGCCTTAGCCGATGCGGCCACGTCGTTGCCGGAGAACACGAACGCGCTGGGGCCGGCGAGCATATCGTCGAGCGTCGGCAGTTCGGCCTCGGCAAGCGCCAGGTGAACCAGCGTGTTCTTGTAGACCTTCAGCACCGAGCCGGTCTCGCGAATGTCGCGGCGCAGCTGCTGCATCTCCTTCACAGTGAGACCACGGTAATCCACGACCCACATGGCGGAAACGCCGTCGAGATCCTCCTTGATGCTGGCGAGCATCTCCTTGTTCTGAGCGTTGGGCATGTTGTACGTACACCTCCTTCTCAAGCTTATCCGGGTTCCGCACCTTGGTGGGTGGGCCGCAAGCCTGAGAAGCGAAAACGGCCCCCGCCCATAAGACGGAGGCCGCACGTATTCACGGAAGCGAATCTGTCGACCACCTCGGCGGGCCGCTTGCGCGATTAAACCGAGCCGTTGCGCCGGGTGTCGCCCCTTTCGGAACGCCCCGCAGGCGGTTGCAGACTCGGTACCTGCTGTCTTAAGTAGCGGAACATATCTGTTCGTTGCACTGCCCTAACTTGAGCAGCCCGTCTATTCTAAAGCGAAACGCGCCCGTGTCAACGGGTTTTCTCCCCCTCTTCAAAAAACCCGCGCGAGCGGCATGCCTGAATGGCATTCTTTGGATGCACTATGGGCGCCTTAGGGGTGCGCTACGAGGACACGCCCAGCAACTCGAAGAGCTCCTTGCGGGAATTGATGCCCATCTTCTCGTAAATATGGCGCGTGTGCGCTTTGAAGGTACCCTCGGCGATGAACAGCTCCTGCTGGATGACGCGTCCGGTCTTCCCCTCGGCCAGAAGCGCCAGCACCTCTTGCTCGCGGGGGCTCAGCCGGTAGGTGGCCGACAGCTCCGCCACCCGCGTACCCACACGCTCTTCCTCGGCCGTGCGCTCGATGAGGCCGCCCTCTTCCAGGATGTCCACGCCCCACTTGCTCGCCAGCTCTTTCTCCGAGAACAGCAGCACCGTGGCCGCCAAAATGAGCACCGCCACGATAATCGTCACCACAAAGTCCTGAGTGGCCGCAGGCAACCCCGCTTGCGCAAGCAGCCCCGGAACCTCGCCGCCGACCACTTGAAAAAGTTGTTCGGCGTTCTTGATCGCCATGAAGACCACGATGGCAACGCCAAGCCGTCGGGAAATATCGTAGAGCAACAGCATCACGAGGAACGACATGAGCGAGTAGCTGATGGCGATGAGATAGCTTGACGCCGCCGCACCGAGCAAGCTTTGGGCCGGCACCAAAAGAAAGCCGCACACCATGAGCACCACAGGCGACCGGTACAGAAGCCCGATGTTAAACCGGCGCGAGGCGAAGTAGGCCGTGAGGAACAGCACCGCCATGAGGATGAACGTGGAAAGCGACGAATGTCGACCCGCGCCCCACGCCAGCTGGTTCGCGCGCATGCCATAGGCGAAGGCGTACAGGCCGTACAGCACGAACAGCTTCCACGGATAGGAGAACTTCGGCACACCCCGCTTGGGTCGTTCAGCCGCGGGAATCCGCTCATAAGCTCCACGCAGATACAGCGAGGCAAGCACGGGAAGCGCCACTAAAGCCGCACTCGCTTGCCACACGCCCATGCCCTGGCAGAAGAACGTGATGACAACCCCAAGCAGCATAGCCCCCGACAGAAACAGGAAAATCCGCAGCAGACTAAACGAGCATAGAACCTCAGCAGCCAACAGCAAAAAGAGGCCGTATCCCACCCCCGCAGCAAGCGAGCCTCCCACCATCAGAGAAAACGACGCTTCGGGCACCCACGGGGCCAAGACTACGGCAATCGAAGCCGCGAGCATGCACCCGAACGACACGAACTTCATCATGCGATTCTCGTTGAGGGGAATGAAGCGGCGGAACAGCAGCACCAGCAAGATGCTCACGACAATATAGGCAAGATCGAAGGTGAAATGAGTGTCGAACGACCAAGGAATCGCCGCTGCGACCGCAGCGCCTCCCGCAGCGCCACCCGCAGCGCCTCCCGCAGGGCCGCCAATCGCCCCGGCACTTGCCCCCGTGAAGGTCAACGTCGCCCAAGCGCGGGCGCACCCGTAAGCCATCACATAACGGCGCCCGCCCCGCAAAAGCGCCCGGCGATCTTCCACGTTTTCATTTTTCACGCTCGCAGCCCCTTTGCAACCCTTGCGTCAATCTTACCCGCCCATTATGGCAGAAATTTCGAGTTGTTAGACATGCCCCTGCTCACGCTTGAACCAAACTATCGCTTTTCGCCTTTCAAAAGGCAGAAGCGCCTCTTTCGAGTTCCTCTTTCGCTGAAATCAGGCTGCCTTCAGGGAGCAAATGTCTAACAACTCGAAATTTTCCCCGGAAAAGATGCCCCGCATTTTCCGGAAAGCCCCGACTCAAAGCAAGCCCCGCCTCTTCCATGTTCCCGGCCCGACGGAAACAGCAAAGCCGACGCCCGGTGAGGGGCGTCGGCTCAGAGGGAGGGTACGGAAAACTCGATGCGGGACATACGAGCACGAGAACCCGGGGGTGGCCCCCGAAAGCTCAGGCAGTCGAGTCCCGCAATTCCCGCCGAATCCTGCGACCTACAGGCCGGCGACGTAGCGGCCCGTGGCGAAGCCGGTGGTGATGGCGCGGCCCACCGACAGGCCCTCGATGTCCATCGGGTAGTTGCTGTTGCCGAAGAAGGGGCCGGAGGCGTTGCCGACGGCGAACAGGCCCTCGATCGGCTTCATGTCGACGTCCAGGCACTGGAAGTTGCCGTCGCACCACAGACCGTCCACCAAGGCGTCGATGTTGTTCGCGCCGCGCGGCACCGCGTAGCAGGGGGCCTCGATCGGCACCATGTACTCGTCGCGCTTGCCGAAGTCCTCGTCGCCGTTGCCGGCGGCCACCAGCTCGTTGTAGCGGTTGATGGACTCGACGATGGCTTCCACGGTGTAGTCGTGGGCCCAGCCCTCCTCGTCGGCGTAGGCGATCATGTTCTGGGCCAGTTCCTCCAGCGTATCGCCCTTGATCCAGGCCTCCGGGTCCACGTCGCGGTAGGCGTTGTGGATGGAGATGTCGGAAAAGTCCTTCCAGGCATCGTAGTGCTCCTGCCAGTTCGTGGGCACGATGGAGAAGAACTTGGCGGCCGTGGACTCGGCGAAATCGACTTCGGCCAGGTACTTGTTGGTGAACTCGTTCAGATAGCCCATGCGGCAGCAGCCCTCGTCCATGAAGCGCTTGCCATGACGGTCGAGGAACAAATACGGCATCTCGAAGCGCACCTTCGGGCCCTCACCGTGCACCATCTTGGTGTGCGAGGCCGGGCACATCTGGGCGCCGGCCCACATGGCGGCCTTCAGGCCCGTTCCGTTGCGGAAATCGACGGCCTGATGCAGGCCCTTCGCGTCGGGGGTGTAGTAGTACAGCATCTCGGAATCGCCCACATAGTCGCCGGCGGCCATGATGACGCCCTTGTTAGCGCGCAGCAGCACGTGAGTGCCGTCCTTGGTCTCGCCGATGGCACCCGCCACGCGACCGTCCTCCACGAGCAGCTGCACGCAGGGGGTCTCGAAGAAGATCTCGGCGCCCTCGGCCTGCACGGCGTCGCCGATGACGAGCGCGCCCTTCTGATGGCCCTCGTCATGGAAGTAGGTGTTGGCGTGGAAGAACACCTCGTGACCGTTGCAGTTCACCGTGTAGTCGTAGGGCTTCGACTCGCTGCCGCCCTTGGCCGCGGCCTCGGCCCACCAGGCCAGCGCCTCCTGGGAGTTGCGGGCCCAGGTCTCTACCTGGCCCAGGTTGGCGCGGTAGTCGCTCTTGTAGTTGATGAAGGACAGCACCGCCTTGATGCCGGCCTCGTTCGTCTTCGTCAGATCGATGGAAGCGCCCATGTTGCCGGCGGTCTGCACGATGGAGAGGCTCTGCAGCGCGCCCACCGTGGCACCCGCCTCCAGTGCGGCGTGCATGGCGGAAAGCCCCGACTCACCCGCACCGACGACCACGACATCGTAGGTGTGCTCCTCGTCGAACTCGGTGATTTCGGCCGGCTTCTGCAAAAAGCTCGGGCCCACGTAGGTAGATCCGTCCTCGGCAGCGGCGGCGCCCGTGCTCGCCATCTTCTGCTGGGGAGCGCAGCCCGCAAGCGCGCCGGCGCCGGCAGCGGTGATGGCGGCCAAGCCACCGAACTTGAACAGGTCGCGGCGAGAAACATTCATTCCATTGGTCATGATGGGTCCCTTTCCCTCACTCGTGACGCCGAGCTTCTCTGAAAGCTCGGTTGCAGCGTCCGTGCTGCGTTGGTTTGCGGAGAAGCTTTTCGCTTCGCCGCCGCAGCTCCCTCGCTGCACCACGCACTATGGACGCCTTGGCAAATCCACGCATCGACCAAGCGGGAAAAAGAAGTTTAAAGGTTTAAACCCTCCTATAAACCTTCATGTTGACCTGGGAAAACAAGAAGCGAGCGAGATTGCTCCCGCTCGCTTTAAACCTTAAGAATTACGTTGGCTCCGAAGCGCCCCTAGGCCACTTTCTCGGTGTCCTCGCCAGAGGCAACGTCGGCAGGCGTCTGGGCAGCGCCGTTTTGCTGCACCACATCGTCCTCGGGCTCGCCGGAGGCGTTCTCGGAGGCCTTGCCGCCCTCGCCCAGGATCTCGTAGGCCGGGCTCACGTTGGAGCCGGCGGCTTCCACGTACGTGAAGTTGATCTCGTCGCCCACCTTGTAGCCGACGATGTCCAACAGCCCCGGCAGCGCGAAATCGAAGATGGAGCCGTCCTCCCCTTCCACGGTCAGGTAGAAGTGGGTGTTGCCCTCGATGACCGCCTGGTTCATGGAACGGATGGTGCCCTTCACGGTTACCACGTCGGTCGCGCCGTCGCTGCTCTCGGCCACCACGCCGTTGGTGGCGAGCAGCGCCTCGTAGGCCTTCTGGGTGTCGGCCACCGTATCGCCCACGGCCACGTTCTGGTAGCGCTGGATGTCGATCATGGCGAACTTCTTCACCAGGCCCGCGCCGTCCTTCAGGGCCATGAAGTAGGTCGGCTGGTTCGACACGTTGATGAGCAGCGGGAACGTGGAGGTATAGCGCAAGTTCTGCACCTGGCCCTCAGCGGACTGCATGGCCGAGTCCTCCGTGGCGCCCGAGACGCTGTAGAAGTGCGACTCCTGGGTGCGCTGGTTCACCAGCACGAAGCCGATGATGGAGTTGTCGGCCGTGGCCGAGGTGACGCCGGTGTAGACCCACACGTCGTCATCTTTGGCGATGTAGTTGTAGCCGAGCGTGCCATCGGTGCCGGGCGTCGTGCGCACCACGCCCTCCTGGCCGAGGAACGAGTTCAGCCAGCCGTTGTTGTAGGCGCCCCACCAGTTGTACTGCTGGATGAGCAGCTCAGCGGGAAACACGCGGTCGACCCACTCGGGGCAATCGGCCACAGCGAGATCCTGGGTCTCGCCGGTGGTGGCGTCGCACAGCACCACGCGGCTGATGGTCTCGCCACCGAAGAGGCCAATGGTGAAGTCCTTCACGGGACAGATCCACCAGGGGTGGCCGTCCTCATCGATTTCGAAGGACTTCTCGCCGAACATGTAGAAGGGGTAGGACAGCTGCACGTGGCGGTCGATGTTGCGCACGAGCGGCTCGGACTGCGAATAATAGATGGGGCTGTCTTCCAGACGCACGATCTCGGCGTCCTGGGTGGTCATGTTCACGAGCGCGTAGGCCGGGATGCCGCCCTCGCGGTTGGTGAACCACTTGAACAGGTCAGCGTAGCCCAAGGGGCTCACGCGCACCGGCGTGCCCTGGTAGTTGATCTGCGAGTACAGGTTCGACACCTCGAACTGGCTGACGTACTCGGGGATGGAGCCCATCTCGCGGTTGCCCAGCAAAATGGCGGAATCGCGGTCGATGACGGGAATCTCCGAATAGTTCACTTCCTTGATGTCCTGGGCAAACTCCAGCGTGTCGGTCTTCAGCACGTTGGAGTACTTCTCGGCGTTGCCCGGGAAGATCGCCATGGACATAAGGGCACCGATGGCCACGAGCGCCACCACAGCCACGGGCACGAAGGACAAAATGCGGAAGGTCTTCGCCTTGCCCTCGTTCTTCGTCACTTCCTTGGTGCCCGTCTTGTACTGCTTGGAGCGCATCCAGAAAACGAGGAACAGCGGCAGCAGGATAACGATGAAGACGAAGCCCCAGAAGTCCGTGGAGTGAATGTTGATGGCCGGATGGAACCACCAGTAGGCACCGGCGATGACGAGCAGCGCCAGCACGATGATGAGCGCCAGCCACTTCTTCGACGGCAAATGGAAGTCGTTGGCGAGGAACTCGAAATCGACCGTAGGGCCGCCATGGCCGCCATCGCCGCCATCGGGGCCGCCCTTGGGCACGTGGGCCTCGCGCCGGAACGACATGCACCCGGCGC